>QWCN01004414.1_pt1 | contig 14960 bp, 22 predicted proteins | sample 1972711 | NCBI WGS metagenome assembly QWCN01 (sample SAMN09866707, study PRJNA288562) | Human gut metagenome isolate term1_stool, whole genome shotgun sequencing... | isolation source: gut | host: Homo sapiens | place: USA: California | reverse complement strand
TCCGTCCCCGCCGATTGGACGCAGGATCGGCCCGCCTCAGCCTGGGAGCCATTGCCCGACTCCCTGACGCTCGCGCAGTCTGTCTGGCTGTTCCGAAAGCAAGTCTCCCTTCCCTCCATCGCTTCCGAAGAACTCGTGGTGTTCCGTGTGTTCTGCCGTGCCGGCCTCCTCCTCGTCTCCAACGGAGTGGAGTTTCACCGACACTCCATCCCCGCGGGAGAGATCACTTCCTCCACCGTGGCGCAGGATCCCACACCGATCACCTACTGGCACGTCCTTTCCTTCACAGCCGCCGAAGCGTCCCTGCGGAGCGGAACCAACGTGCTGGCGATCGCTGTGGTGAATCCCGACGCGCAGACGCGTGCGGTGGACTTCCGAGCCATTGTCCACCTCAGCGGGTACTCCGCCTTCGTCGCGCAGCAGTTCACAGACGCCTCCTCGGCGGACTCGCTCTCGCTCGTGGACTCCGCACACATCGGGGACCACGCCGCCGGCCGCCTCGTCGACGCCGACCTCTCCTCCTTCTTCTCCTCCTCCGGCTCCGCCTTCGTCACCCTCCTCTTCCACAACCAGCGCAGCGACAAGTACAACACCTACTGCCTCACGTCCGCGCCCACGCACGCCTCCACGTACCCCGTCGCCTGGACACTCAGCGCCTCAAACGACGGTTCCGCCTGGGTCTCTCTGGACGCCGTGTCTGCCGCGTCCTTCTCGCTGGGCGAGTCGAAGTGCTCCTTCTTCCCTTCCGGCGCCTTCTCTCACTACCGCCTCCACCTCGAACGCTCCCAATCCTCCCTTCTGAATCTGGCCGAATTCGGCCTATTTTTCGTGAAGGCGGTGGGCGAGGTGGAGCCCCTGTCGCTTTCTCCCGACTCGCTTCAAGGCTTCCTTGGCTGCCCCGTCGCCTCCTACGCCCTCTCCAGCTCCCATTATCGCCACTTTTCGGTGCAGCCCGCCCTGCCCGCGGGTCTGAGTCTCGACGCTGTGACGGGTCTTCTCTTCGGCACGCCCTCCGAACTGCACGAGGCCTCGCAATTCTCCCTGACCGCGGAGTCGCACGGCGGCTTGCCCACCACCGCCGTGTTTTCCCTCGCGATTCTGCAGTGCGATGAGGAAACCTCCTCCTTTTCGCTCTTCCGCGTCGCCGTTTCCGACTTCGCCGCGACCGACGAAAACCACATCGAATTCTGGATTCTGAGCACCGCTGGCGTTGCCGCTCACGCAGTGGTTGTGGGCGAGCAGTCCTGGGAACACCGCGAGGGCGTATCTTCCTTCGAGCGGTCCTTCTGCGTCCCCTGCGGCGCCTACACCGTCCGGTTCGAGCACGTGCTGCGTGGCGCAATAACCCCCTCCTACTCCCTCTCTCTCTCAGGCGCTGACGAAGTGTATTCTGGAACCTTCGACGCCTCCACCACCGCCTCCGAGTTCCGTTTCGACACCACGCGTCTGATCCACCCCATCACCACCTCCTGGCACTACCGCATCGACTCCTCCGAGCCGCCCGCCAACTGGTTCCAGTCCGCCACCAGCGCGCTCTGGCCCGAAGCGACGCCCGCGTCGCTGCCGCATCTCTCCACGCTCACCTCCTATTACTGCACGACCTTCCAAGCTGCCTATACCTCCTCCGTCAGCGCCTTCTCCGTCGGCGTGCGTTCCCGCGGGGGAATCGTGGTTTATCTCAACGGCATGGAGATCTCACGTGCGCGCATGCCCGCCGGACCCGTCACGCACTTCACGCCTCCCACCAGCGAAACGCCCGATCCCGAATTCATCGTGTTTTCTGGCAGCGTGCAGTTCCTGCCGTTCGTGGTGGACGCGTCAGCGCAGGTGGAGGGCGGGCGTGAAGGTGATAACAACCGGCTGTGCGTCGAACTGCACCGCAAATCCGCCGTGTCGGAAGTGAACTTCTTCGCCGCCTCCTTGAAGTACGTCGCGTCAGGCAGCGACAGAGTGCTCGACGGAGAGAGCTGGGGCTCCGTACAGGGAATCGGTGCGCCATGGCACGAGTACGTCGCCAACGCGTTCGACAAGAACATACGCTCGAAGTACTTCGGGTCGTCGACGTGCGAGGAGGTGGCGGCGCGTTGGACATACGCGAGCGAGCGGAGAGAGTTCGCCAACCGACTGCGGTTTTACGCGGGGAATTCGTTCACGCGGCGGCCCCGGCGTCTGCGACTGGAGGGCTCACAGAACGGGGAATCGTGGAAGGTGCTTTTGGAGAGCGAGGAACTGACGTGGGAGAGTGGTGGCTATGGCGAGTGGAAGGAGTGGCGGCTGAGCAACCAGGAGTCATTTCACGCCTACCAGCTTGTGGGCAACGGATGCGGTAGTGAGGGAATTGAGTTTGCTGAGGTCCTTCTCTTTGCCGATCGCGTGAATGTGGCGTGTGCTGCCGTGGACGGATTCCCCGCGGCAAATGAGGGCGAAGAGAGTCATGGGCCGTGTCCCGAGTTCATGACGGGCTATGCCATCCGAACCTGTCAGAACGGTCATTTCAGTTCGATTGACGAGTCACACTGCATTCCCACAGCACCCACCTCCTTCTCCTACGAGCCGCAGCGCATCACTGCCTTCACCTACTCCTTCGTGTCCGCCTCGCCCGTGCTGTCCTTTTACGTCTCCTCCTTCTCCATCAAGCCCTCGCTTCCCGCGGGACTCGTGCTGAGCTTCAAAACCGGCCGGATTTCGGGCACGCCGGTGGAGGCCAGTTTCGTCACCACCTACACGATTACCGCCAAAAACAGTCGCGGGTCTTCGCGCGCCTTTTTGGAGATTATCGTGAAGAGCGGCTGCCCGAGCATCGGGGACTTTCCTTCGACGCCCGTGGGCGAGGAGGCGGAGTACCGCTGCTCGAAGAATTACTGGATGTACGGGAAGGTGCGGCGGCTGTGCATGGAGCACGAGGGCATGGCTGTGTGGGGAGAACCGCGGGGATACTGCAAGAGCAGTGTGATGCTGGTGGTGGTGGTTGTGCTGGCTGCATTGATTCTGTGCGCGGTGGTGATCACGTGGTGTGTGAACGAGTCGATGAATCGGCGAATGAACGTGTACCAGCTGCCAAACGGGGAGTATGAGATGGAGGAGGTGGGGGAGAAGGAGAATATGGAGGCAGGAGAGAAAGAGGAAACGGAACGAGTGCGTGTGCGACCGGCGATGAAGCTGGTGGGAAGACCTGTGTTCCTGTACATCCCGCGGTACTTCCACAAGAAGAAGAAGGATTATAGCTATGAGTACAAGAGACTGAGGCCGAGGGAGTTGAATCGTATTTGGTGTGTTTGTTGGAACAAAGAGGGGTTACGTGTTATTTGCGAGGGCTCCAATGTCTAGGAGTGAGAAATGGGGTGAAAGGGAACTCTGTTTAGACTGGTAATTCCTGTTACGGAAGCCATAAAGAAGATACACGTCTTTCAGCGAAGGCATATCCTTCAGAGTGATGTAGTATGGGGAATTGAAGGAATAACTGTTATCAACGGTCCGAAGAGTGGTGAGTTTGGGTAAGTCTATTCATGATTCAAGTCATCACACGCGTACTGCTTAACACCAGAGTGCAATTATAGGAATCATTACCATGATACTTCATTGCATTCAAACCAAGTTGAATGGATTGCAATTCAGGCATATCTACACTCATAGTCCATTCGATGCTCCATACCGGTAATAGACACAGTTGCACACTGATAGAAAGCCTTGCCACCAAAGAGAAGAGTCTTCAGACGGGGCAAATCTACTCATAACACGTTCATATCATCATTACTCTTCAACTGGAAGTTCGCGTAATAGAAATTGAAACTCTCTGCATTCAACTCTCCCATTTCAATCACCTCCAGACTATTCACATTCTCAATCATATACAATGAATAATCAGAGAAGGAATAGCAACCCATCTTCAATTCTCTTATCAAAGGGCAGTTCATCAAATAGAACTTGCTATTCTTGTTCTTTATACTCCCATTCTTCTGCTTCGTGAAACTGTTCTTTCCAACCACCACACTCTCCAACTGGTTCAATCCAATAATCCTCGTATCACTCACATTACCGAAACAATCATCACCAATCACTATACTCTTCAGCTGTTTAAACGCACTCAGATCAAACGCCTTCATTTCATCCTCATTACAGCAGTTCGATGCGATTGTCACATACCTTACACTCACCACCAGATTCTTCCACTCGTTCAAACCCTTCACACTCACCGCGTAATCCGTAACACTTTTCACAGCCACGGATCGGAAGGACACGTCCATTCCCTTCTCTTCCCAACCATTGAACAACTGGGAATGCGTCGTCAATACTCCCTTCGTCCACTCTCCTTCTGTTTCCCCCATTCCAGTATTGATGTTGATCAAACACCCTCTCCCATTCCTGTAGTACTTGTCCTTCTTCTCGTCATACACATATCCCCCTTCATAAACAGGATGACGATTCAACACAGTCACGTTCTCCTTCCCCTTTTCGATCTCATACTCGATCATCACACTCTCATTCTGGAACTCCTGAAAGATCTGGAACAACTGACCCTCCTTCCACACTCCATACAGCAACACTCTCCCACTCGTCTCGTCATACGCATATCCCTCTCCTTCTCTCTTCATGGAATAGGGGTTGTCAAACCCTCCTCGATACACGATGCGGCTGTTGTCTCCAGCACGCACCACCAAGATGAGTACATTATCACACTTCTCCAAATAACGGCAGTTCCTTCGGTTCTTCACCGTATCCCATGATTCCGTCTTCAACCCCTTCCCCTTCTCATACAGTGTAAAACCGCCAATTCGTATGCCACCACTCACCATCCATGCCAGCGTGATGATGCCCTTGCAGAACAACTGGCATCTGCCCGTTTTCAGCTCCTTCACCATGTACTCATCCTTATGGTCTCCCTGAAACGTCGTAACTTCATACTCCACATCATCACAGGTTATCTTGGCACAGGAGGCGGAAGTGTATCCATCAAGCAGGAGAGCCGTAGCGTTCTTTTCCTTCACTTCAACTATACGTAATTCGTCTGAATCAGTGACCACGCTTCGAATTTGACATTTTCTGAGCAAACCACGCAATGCAACGCTTTCAGTCCGATTTCATTATACTGAAAGCACACTCTCCACTGTTGCATGCCAACCAAACAGCAAACCGCAACAACGCATCCATTCTTTGATTACTCCATTCCTTCCCTCTCCCGCTATGTTTACAGGACACATCGTGCAGAGAGAGGTAAGATCTTCGATTATCCTATTCGACGCCATTGCGGTGATTATCTGGGTTTCCTGTCTGGTCTACAACAAGCAGAAACGAGCACTCTGTTTCTGCGCCATTGGGTTCGTCGTGTACTATTTGGTGGATGGAGTGCTTTGGCTGGCTATTATGAAGACGAGAGAGATTTCGCCGAGCTCTCACCAGTACCTACTTGAGATCTGGCTCCAAATGGGCCCCGGAATCATCCACCCGTCATTCGTGTGTATGATGCTCGAAAGCACGTTCGGACCACAGCGACATACGATACGGAAAGAGTTCTGGATCTTGCTCTTCATGCTGGTCCAGTTTACGCCTGCATTCATGCAGAAGTCCATCAAGGGATCGTTCACCATTTTTGTGAGCCGCACCATGGACTCGCAACGGTGGCTGTTCATTCTCATCGCGTTGCTGAGCTATCTGTTCCTCGTCTACAAGAACGTGACGGTGAAGAACATGTGGAAGATCTTCTTCATCTGTGCTGGAGTGGAGACCTGTTTTGAGTTTTCCCTTTTCCTGTCCGACATCCGCAATGCCTCGCTCAAAACCATTTTAATTGATTGCATACTGGAGTTCAACGTGGGAGCCGCCCTTGTTCTGTATTTGTGGAGAGGCATGTTCCCCGAGAACGAGCGACAGTCCATCGACGATGTGCTCACGGACGCTACAGACGACAAGCTTATCTACCGTTGTTTTTTCGACACAACCACTACACGCGGTCGAATTGTTGGGCCCACACCCTGATTTGAAAGGAAAGAACGATGCTCTTGCAGCCCGACGCCGATCTGGATGCTCTGCTTGATATAGAAAACGAGCAGATGGAGGGTGATCTATCCGAACGGCGTACTCCCTTCGTGATTGCGAAACTCACGCATAGTGGATTTGGAAGAGGCGCTGATGGATGAAATGTGTTATTCATATAGTGTATATCATGCTGTAGATTGCAGCAGAAGGAAAACAAGCAGCCAGAGGAAAAACGGGAGGAAGATACGCTTTTTGATAACCAAAGTGGGGACGACGTGCCGATCGATGTGGAGGACAGTGTTGTGGATATGTCCCAGCCAAAGGAGGGATACGTGTTCAAAGTACCTCCAGAGGGACGATCTACCCTGTGCAAATTGAACGATGTTGCCCTTTCCAGACTGTATGAAGTGATAGGGCTCCCTTGTCTTCCTTCGTCGCGAGAAGCTGAAATACGAGCAGCCGGCACCACAGATACACACACGACTGCTCAACAAACCCATTGAAAAGCTGATCGACGAAGTGCATGAGAATCGCATCCGCGTTGGCCTCTTCTCAGAAACTCACCCAAAGAGAGAACTCGAGTACAAAGAACTGGCTGCCAAGGGAAACGACCGCCTGCTCCCGTCCAACTGGAATTCGGAAATGGCGCCTCGCTCCTTCATCGATCTCATCTCCGACGGCCACACAAACCGAGTGTTCATGAAATGGCTGTCGCAATGGAAGCCCACTCTCTTCCACGTGCATCATCTCTCTCCCTCCCACCTATAGACGAAAGAGAATGAGAGCACCACCGAAATCGACGCCCTTCCCTTCTACTGTCCCGAATGCCACCAGGGCGGCCATCATTCTTCGCGGTGTCTTTCAAAGCCGCCGCTTCGCCCCTATTTCGCGCCGGATTTGCCGTCGCCGCTGCCCTCGAGACCGCTGAACCCACTGCTGGTGCTGACGGGACCGAGTGCGAGTGGCAAGTCCTCTCTGGTGCGCGTCGCGGCCCATGCGCATCGATTGCGTGTTGTTGCCTTTTCGGGGGAGATGGCTGGGGTATCGATGCAGCAGACGATTCAGGACATGAAAAGCGTGTTTGAAAGCAAGGGAATCGAGTTTGGGACTGCATCTCCGCCGATGCTTCTTTTCGTGCCTTCTTTTGCCAAGAGTGAGCGTTAGGACAATTTTGACACCTCCTTTTCTGCCGGCGAGCGCAAAGCGATCGCGTCCTTCCTCCACAAGCGATTTGAAGAATCGAAGAAGGATGCCAAGATTTCCCTCTTTCCCGTGGTGATCGTGTGCAACGACCTGGTATTTGCTGTTTCGCTTTGTCAGCGTAGTACGCCTCCAACCTGCTGGAGTTGAAGCCCTTCTACCAGCGATTGAACATGCCGCTGATTAGCAACGCGCAACAGACCTCCGTGGTCCAGCGCATCTGTCAGAAGCAGGGCATTCCGTGCGACACCACCGCAATCGGGACATTGGTGGATTTGGGACAGGGGGACATTCGGTACGTTTTGAATTCCCTCCAAGCGGTGGTTCTTGTCGCGGGAAAGGTGACGGACGAGAGCGTGAGGGAAGCGGGTCTCACGAGCAAGGAGAGTGTCCATAATCTGGACGATTTCTGGAGATTGCTGTTTCTATGCCATCGTGATCGTGGAAGTGGGAGAAAAGAGTGGGAGTGAAGAATAGGGAGTGGGGGCATATGCTCGAACTTGTCCCGATTGTTCCAGCACTTCGGAGACGTGGATCCCGAGCGCGTCATCGAGGGCGTTTTGGAGTATTTGCCCACCATCGCCATTCCCGACTTCACGCTCACCAAGTACGCCTCCGCCTTCGACGCGATCATCGACTACGAGTGGATCCTCCAGAAGACGCGACAGACGTGAGAGTCGGCGAATCGCGATGATGCGTAGAATGCACTTCAGTCTGCAGAGGATGCTGCCCGCGTACCTGGGAATCATCCACATGCTCTACCGCCGCGAGGCGCCCGCCAAACTGGGCCGCGTGTCGACGAAGGCGGGAGTGAATGTGGATTATCAGGGAATTAGTTAACACACAGCTTTATCGCCAGCGCACTGCAAACCGCGCCGAGATCGTGAGTCTGAAGTACAGCCGCGCGCTGCGGGAGATGGAGGGATGCCGCATGATGCCGCTCATTTTGGAGTACCTGTCTCCGCTGCTGCAGCTGATCACGCCGTCCATCCGGCCCGTCGACACGCTGCTGATGACGAACGCGGAGAAGAGGGAAGTGGCTCGCATCGCATTCCTGATGGCGTGCGTGCTCTGAAATGGGATGTGACGGATAGTGAGTACGGCGTGTATTACGAGTCCAACAACGCGACGGGCGTGCTCCAGATTGCGCTGAAGCCCGATCTCGTCGCCTTGGTGTCCTATCCCGAGTTGCCTTCTCCTTTCTTGAAGGTAGTTGTTATACTCATCAGATGAGGCAGTAGGTGCAGAACGCGGTGAAGTTCAAGATGCAGGGCGAATTGCAGAAGGTGCTGATCCGCGGCAACTACGCCATGCCCTCCAACCGGGAGGAGAATGAACCCGTGGTGAAGAAACAAGCGCCAACTACGCCGGTGAAGCGAAAGGCGCATTCCGCGCAGATGCAGTCCGAGAGCGCCAAGAAGGCGCGCCAAGTGGACATTGAGGTGAACGAGCAGGAGATCGAGAAGAAGATGACGCCGATCAAGAATTCCTTCTTCGCCTCCCACCAGACGGCACGCGTGCGCAAGGGGATTCAGGGCATCGTGTTCCGTTTTCAGAAGGGGTTCACGTGCGCCGTACGGCAGTCTGCATCGATTCAGGACTTTTTGTAGTGTGTTTGCTCTAAACCATCCCATTCTATGACAACCAGACGCTTCTCATAAGAAAGGATTCTAACAACACGCAAATCCTCAAAACCCGCAATTCTTCACAACAAACACAACAAACTTGAAACCACCACTACGACGTGTACGCCTTGATCATGTCCGTATCGAAGGTCTGTCCCTTGGTCGCATTCTCCAGGAAGTTCAGACACTCCACCTTCGCGCGCGTCACCTTCGCCGGCGAGTCCGCCTCAATGTACAGGTGCAGCTTCCTCGAGCCCAGCGCCGGCTTCTTGCCCGGCGGCACGTAATTGCCGCGAATGCCAATCGCGGCGCCCGTCCAGTCCTGAATGCGCTCCATCTCCGTGCGGTTGTTCAGCGCGTAGCGCGCCTTCTGCGGGTAGTCGTTGATCTCCACCTCCTCGAAGTAGTATATGTTGCCGTTCACGTTCAGCTTCTGAATACCCTGATTGAACTGAATGCTCTCCTACTCCTCACGCACACGCCCCACGCCCACCTCGATCGACTGCACCGCCTTGATCGCCTCCATCAGCGTCGTGGAGGACACCGACCCGCTGTCCGCCGCCGCCTGCAGCAGTTTGTCCATGCCCTCGCCGCCTCCCGCCGCGATGGAGTTCACGATCTCGATTCCCTTCCGCTTCACGTTCTTGCGGTTCACCGTGCCATCCTCGTTCATCAGCTCTATCCATCACACTTCACCCACACACCCACCATTGTCGTTGTCGCGGTGACCAAACACGTCGTCGTCGTCATCGCTCTTCTCCTCGTCGATCTTGTCCAGCAGCTCCTGCATCGACGGCCCCTTCTCCTCCTCCTCCGTCGCCGTCGTCGCCAGCTTGATGTTGAACTTGTCGCGCACCGTCTGCTCGTCGTTCTCCTGTTGCTGCGCCTCCTCCGCGGAAATGATCCCGTTCTCCACCTCCACCTGACGTCGCTGCATGTTCTTGATCACCTCCTTCTCGCCCGCCTCCGCCTCGTCGAACTTGAACCCCTTCGTCGCGTACCCCGAGCGGCGGTGACGTGCCGCGCCCTCCTTCACCTTCGCCTCGAACGCGTCCGCCATGGCTTGAAGCTCTGCCGGCACGGGCGACTTGCTCTGCTTCAGCGCCTTCACCATGTCCCCCGCGTACTGCTCCTCTTGCGGCGTGATGAACGTGATGGCCGTGCCCTTGTTGCCCGCACGCCCCGTTCGGCCCACGCGGTGCACCTACGCGTCACGCCCTCGCAGCAAACTCACGTAGTCCTCCAGGTGGTTGGGGCAGTCATAGTTGATCACCAGCACCAGATCGTTCACGTGGATGCCACGACCCGCCACGGACGTCGCGATCAGAATGGTCCGCACCTTCTTCTTGAAGTCGATGATCGTCTGATCGCGGTCCTGTTGGTCCATGCCGCCGTGCAACGTGAACGAGTAATACCCGCTTCGCAGCAGGTCGCGGAACAGCTACGCCTCACACGCCCGCGCCGCAACTACGAAGTCCGCCTTCTGCTGTTTGTCCACGAAGATCAGAATCAGGCCCTTGTCGTACCACTCGCCCAGAATCTGCAATAACCGCGGGTACTTCTGCTCCTTCGTGCGCACCTCGATCGTCTGCGACACCTCCGCCGCCACCTCCGTCCGCCCGCCCACCACGATCATCACGGGCTTGTGCAGCAGCGATCGCGCCAGGTTCTCCACGTGCGACGGGAAGGTGGCGGAGAACATGACGAGTTGGCGGTCGGGCCGCGCATTGGAGAGGATCATCTGGATCTGCGGCTCGAAGCCCATGTCCAGCATGCGGTCCGCCTCGTCCAGCACCACATACGACACGCGATTCAGACCCACCAGCCGGCCCTGGTTCAGACACAGAATCTCGATCATGCGACCTATGCATCAGCCCGAGCCATTACACATACCCGGCGTGCAGACGATGATCTCACTCCCGCGCTTGAGGCTGTTGATCTGGTCGGTCATCGACGTGCCGCCGTACACTGCCGTGATGCGAATGCCCAGCGCGCGGCAGAACTTGGACGCCTCGCTGTAGATCTGCGCCACCAGCTCGCGCGCCGGCGCCAGGATCAGCCCGATGGGCCCGTCGCCCTCCTTCACCGGCGGCTGGTCGAGCACGTGCCGGAACAGCGGTAGGAGGTATGCCAACGTCTTGCCGGAGCCGGTCTTGGCAATGGCGATGACCTCACGACCGCTCATGACGGTGGGAATCGACTGGCACTGGATGGGGAAGGGCTTCTTGTAGCCCAGCTTCTCGATCACGCGCAGGATCTTCTCCGACAGCCCGCACTGCGCCCACGTCAGCACCGGCCGGGGGTAGTTCTTGCCGCGAATCGTCATGTTCCAGGACTCCCGCAGCTTGGCGATCTCCTCGTCCGTCATGCGCGCGATCAGCGGCGACTCCTTGTAGAAGTTCTTGTTGATGGGGATGTACTCGATCTTCGAGTGGTCCACGGGCTACGCGTCAGGCGTTGGAAGTGTCGTCACCGCGAGGATCTTCACCTGGATCTTCTTCTGCAGCTTCTCCAGCGCGCTCAGCTCCGTGTTCTCGTCCATGTACTCCTCCACATAGTCGTCCTGCTACGCGTCAACGTGCTTCGACAAACGCACCATCTCCGTGTAGCCCAGGCCCTCGTTGATGAGCTTCTGCGCCTTCTCCTTCTGCTCCTTCTGCTCCTCCTCCTCTCTCTACCCCTTATTCCAATCACACACGCCCACCTGCTTCTGCAGGGCCTGCTTGAACTCCTCGTGATACTTCTCCTCCTCCTCCGCGTTCTCCTCCTTCTGCTCCTCCGCGTTCTCCTTCCTACGCCTCACAACTCGCCTCCGCTACCACATTAGCTCGTCCAGTGTGATCACGGGCGCGGAGGCCGCCTGCTTCTCCTCCTCTTGCTTTTCTCCCTCCTTCTGGTTATCGTAGTCCTTCTTGATGGAATCCATCATGCCCTTCTCCGTCTCTTTCTACACATCATAGACTGTGCAATGCACCACGTTGATTTCGCGCATGAACGCATCCAGCGGATCTTCGTCCTCCTCTTCCTTTGTCTCTTTCCATCACACCCAAGCAATGCACGTACCCTGTGTAGCCTCCTTCTTCGTGGCGGGCTCATTGGCAGCAGGATCATCTTCCTCCAGCTCCTTCTCCCCAGGCTCGTGCTCATTGGACGCGGTGGGCATCGGTTCCAGTTTGTTCTACGCATCAGTGCTCCATGCCGTCCGAACCGTGTCCGCAGCGAAGAGAGACACGGAAGACTTCCCCTCTGTGGGAGCCACTTTGTTCAACGATAGGGATATCTATGCCTTAGCGAGGAGACACCGAACAAACAGTAGGAAGGGGGGCAGGGGCCGGATTGGCAGTCACCGCGGGCTTAGGCGCAGTCTCAGGCGAATTGATCACCTTACTATCCGCCGCCCGCGAGGAAACATCGCGAGTACGACTGCGAGTACTACTGTGGTGACTTCCTTCATAATGCGTGCTACGATGGCTAGCATGCCTCGAACTCTCCCTGCGTGGTGAGCGATCCCGGCTACGGTCTCTAGAGTAGTGCCCACTGCGACTGTAGCTGCGGTGAGATCTACTTCGGTGATCGCTTCGATGACTATGACTTCGGTGATGCCGACTTCTGCTATGGCTTCTCCCCATATTTCGATTCCCAATAATCAAATCATGGGCGACGGGAAAAACGAGGCGATTTCCGTCGTCTTCGTTTTCTGCCATTTCTTCCTCAAGAGACCGCGCAATCATGTCGCAGATGCGTAAGCTGAAATACCATGAGCAGAAGCTCTTGAAGAAGACAAACTTCCTCGAGTGGAAGAGCGACAACACCGCTCGCGAGGCGGCGATCCTCCACCGCTACCACATCAATCGTCGGGAGGACTACCAATAGTAAGCGATATTTCACTGCTTCAGCGCTAGCTACAATCGTTTGGTGGGCAAGATACAGTCATTTACAAAGAAGCTCTCGGAATTACCGCCGAACGACGAGCTGCGAATCCAACTGACGGAGCAGCTGATGCGCAAACTCTACAACATGGGATTGATGCCCCTGGAGAACAGTCTGGCGGGGGTTGAGAAGATCAACGCCTCCTCCTTCTGCAAGCGGCGTCTGCCGGTGGTTATGGTCCGTCTCCACATGGCGAACAATTTGGAGCAGGCAAACAATCTGGTGAAGCAGGTGTTGTGCGGTAGTGGCGGGTGAAGAGTAGGGACATGTGCGCGTGGGCGTGGACCTCATTTCCGATCCGGCGTTCCTGGTGACGCGCGAGATGGAGGACTATGTCACCTGGGTGGACACTTCCAAGATTAAGCAGCATATTATGAAGTACAACGACAAGCTGGATGACTTCGATCTTTTAGGAGAGTATGTCTGTTTGTTGGAGAAGGGTTGTAGAAGCGTTTTGAGGGTGCTGTGGTATTGATCGGTTGGGGTTGATCAATGTGCTTTCACTTTGTGGTGGTGTATTCATTTCATTTCGTACAGTCTTCTGGGAAGAGATAATGGGAAGAGTATTCGGATTTGAGTATTACGAATTGGGTATAGATTTAGGGTCCTAAATAGGGAGAGTGTCCCAATTGTTTGATGTGAGTGGAATGCAGCTATTTCGCTGCTACGTAATGCATTTGAGATTCTATGGTCCTGATGGAGTGATTTGTTTTCTGTAGAAGGAACTGCGAGTAATGAAGTGATGAATTGCGTGTGGAAGAAACAATGAACTGAAGATACTGTTGGAGAGCAGGAGTGATGTCTAGAGATGAGAAGGAGGAGGAAGAGGAACTCTTCGTATGAACGGTTTTCTTGTGTTTGAATGCATGTTCTTTGCCAAGAACCACAATGGTGAGAGAGGGTATGTCTATTTGTGAGGTTATAGGAAGAGGAAACACTCTCCAGAGTGATGGAACGAGGATAACAGAATGAAGTGCTGTCTTGAATAGTAGTGAGTGAAACGAGTTTGGGCAAGTCTATTCATCATCTCGTTTCATCATCACCACTTCGCATGATCAGTTCAGTTGAATCTTCATCGTTATTGAAACAGAATGCGCCATTATCAAGTTGAATGGTAGTCAATTCAGACAAATCTAGTCATCATTCTCTTTCTGGTTGATTCACTCTCAAATGTGACACGGGAACACTTCCAGAATGCTTGATTACCAAACAGAAGCGATTTCAAGCTGGGCAAATCTATTCATCATTTCATTCTTTGAGAATCACTCTTCAATTCCAAAGAAGCATAACTGAAATTGTAACTGTATTCATCCAATTCTCCCATTTCAATCACTTCCAAAGAAGACACATCCTCAATCTCACACACGGAATAATCACCGAAGGAATGATGACCCATCTTCAATTCTCTCAGTCTCTCACAATTCTTCAAATAGAAATGACGATCTGGATTAGATCTAGGCCACCTATTCTTACACTTGGTGAAGCAATTCTCCCCAATCACCACCCTCTCCAACTTGGATAAGTCAATCAACTTCACTTCATCCACATACTCAAAGCACTCATCCCCCACTTCAAACAACCGCAACTTGGGCATGAAACCCAAATCGAGAGCAGCCCATTCTGGTCCATTGCAACTGTTGTTCTCCACGATCAATTCTTCAATGTGATTATGCAGGAGTTGATTCTCTTCACTCAGCACCACTCGCTTGCTCAAGTGTTCATCATTCATCCACTCTCCCTCGTACACTATGTTGCCAGTTCGATCATACTGTGCTCCTCTTCCCCAGCGCTTTCCTTCGCACCATTCTCCCTCGTACTCAACCACGCCAGCATCAGAGTAGTATCGAGTGCCATAACACACATTCACATCATTGAGTCGGAATCCTTCATATGCCATTCTGTTCTCACTGTCATACAACACGCCCCAGCCATAGGGTTGATTATCCAACACATCGCCTTCCCACCTCTCTCCATCATTACTCAAATCCAGCACTTGAGCATGCTCAACTCCATTCACCTCCTCTCCATTCACTGTCAGCAACTTGTGTGATGCAATATCCACTTCGATCACTCCATTCAGACTCAATTCCACTGTCACAGAATGGGTTTTCTCCACCAGCCCTTCATGATACCAACACAGTCCATCATGCTCATACAACACCAGATACGCATCCTTCACATCCTTCTTTAATGTCAACTCACAATACTCTTGATACTTCAGCATCTTCACCA
>QWCN01004413.1_pt1 | contig 14960 bp, 8 predicted proteins | sample 1972711 | NCBI WGS metagenome assembly QWCN01 (sample SAMN09866707, study PRJNA288562) | Human gut metagenome isolate term1_stool, whole genome shotgun sequencing... | isolation source: gut | host: Homo sapiens | place: USA: California | reverse complement strand
TTTCTTTTTCTTTTTCTTTTTGAAGTGGAAAAAACGTGAGAAATGGCTAAATATAGATGCAAAAACAAGAATAGGTAATGCCCATATTGAATGCTTGAAACGTTTGTTTACTTCTCCATCGGGCAATGCCATTAAAAATGTAATAGCAATGACTGCTAAAAGAGTATACCATTTAAAGCTAAGTGTCCAGTCTAAAAAAGTGACCCCAACAGCACATAGAGCAATAAGGGCTATAAGTAAGAACCGTGAAGGCATTAGCCATTGGAATAGTTTAAGGGCATAGTCCCATTCACCTCTCAATAAAGTGATAGGCAATCTTTTTAGAGCTAATATTGTACTACTGTATTGCGAACGAAGCCAGCCAATTCGTTGCGCTTCATATCCGTCGGCACTTTCTTCTTTTTTACTATAACACACCACCTCTTCCATATATTCGGTAAAGATGTTCTGTTGCAATAATGCCGTTTCCATAGCTTTACTTAAGTCAGAACCTTTAAGTTTGGGTGCTATTTCATGAAACATAGCAAAATCGAATGCCATTGCCGAACCTATTAATGCGGAAGAAAATCCCATACGAGTATGTGCTTTTCGGAAAATATTATTATTTATTTCTTCACTGGTGGCATTCAATACGGCTATGCTAGTAGTTAAATTCTCCGTCATGCGATGTGCTTGAATAGCGTCGCATCCCGAATAGTATGCGTTATTAAATAGGTTTAAAGCATTGGGGACAATTCGATTGTCTGAATTGAAGATGACGACCATATCATATTCTGCCGGGGAATAACGTTCCATTACTTGCTGAATGGCGTAGACTTTGGTGCATTGTTCTTTATCAGGAACAACGATATTTACCGGCATTTGAAGTAGGGTAACAAGATCTTCTTCTGGTAGTTGAGTAGCAGCAACAGCTATGTCATACTTATCTCGTGGATAGAGTTGAGTATCCAGAAAATGATTGATAGATTGAATAACTTCTTTACCGTTGCGTAATACCGTAAACAAAACAAGAAAGCGGTGTGTCTCTTTGGCAGGAGGATACGGATTTTTGTATTTCCCTAACGAGAAAAGAGCGCAAATAAAAAGATACAAAACCGGTAAACACAAGAATAAAAACAAAATAGCATCTGCTATTTGCAAAGCGTTATTGTTTTCGTCCATCCACCAGTCGGGATTGAATATGGAAAAAATTTCGTTCATAATATGAATTTATTGCTTGTTTATGGTTAATTTCTGTTGAATGATTTGCTTGTCTATATAGGCACCGTTCATAACAAAGGCTATCATGGCTACAATTATGAAATTTGTAGGTGGCATTCCAGGAGAATACCCGGTATAACCACTCAGTAATATGCCAAATACAGTACATGTGAAGGCTGCGAGCTGGTGCCTTAAATATCTGTCTTTGACTTTGAACATTACAATATAGCAACAACCTAACAAGGTAACAAGATAGATAGCAATGTTTAGCACCAAGCCGATCATTCCAGTTTGTATCCAAATGGAAACAAAGTAGGAATCAGGCGGTAAGGTACCCTCTTCATACGTTAAATCTTGTTTTAGCCATAATTTAGGTATCGAATTAGCTATACCTACTCCAAATGGATAGTCTTTTAAATATTGTGCCATCTCCTTTCTGTTTTGGATACGTACATTGAATGACGCATCTGTTGTTGGTCGAAAAGCGGTGCGGGCACGTCGAATAAATGAGTTACCATTTCCTATGTTTGTAAATGCAAGAAATGCAAAAATACATAATCCTGCAATGATTGTAATGGCAAATGTTTTAATGCTTTTGCATATCAGGCAGTATAGAGCAAGACCTGCAAAAGGAACAACAAGAGCACCTCGAGTACCGGAAAAAAGCATTCCAATAATTCCCATTGCTGCTATACTGAGATAAAATATTGCCAATTTCCGATTGCGTGTATTGAATCCTATTATAGTGTATACTGTTGCTATTGCCCCCATGATTGTACCAAAGTTACCAGCATCAGTAAAATATGAAAAGTAGCGTATTCCGGTTGATAGTATATGAGTTTTTGCTGCTTCTTGTACATATAACCAATACCTTTCGGATGAGTCGAAACCTACATATCGCTGATACATTAATTTTAGGAAAGCAATGATAGTAAATATACCAATAAGTATCAAACCGTTTCTTAGTACTTTAGGGCTATTGGAAACGATAGATGCAACGATGTATAGTACAAATGTTTCTAATATCATGATACGGATACCATATGTAATGCCTTCTTCATTAATGTGTGGGTTAGTTAATTGTAACAGAATGAATATAATCCACACGATGTAGCTCAGTGTGAAAATATTGACAGCATTTTTCAATCTAAAATTAGTTTTCTTCAGATAGAAAACTACCAAAAGGGAAATAGATAGATATACTAATATTATATCCAACCCAACACTTAACTTGATTTTAAGAGTATAACGAGAGATTGTCGTGAAGAAAAAGGCATAAGTAGCATATAGTAAATAAACGAAATATGGATTTTGAAAGCCATAGGCTACAGCTATAATCACTATAGGTAAGCAAACTATGGCTATTGCTATTAATAACTTCTGAGCAATAATGGCATATGTAATAGCTGCCAACCCAACCATAAGCAAAAGATAAATCAATGCTTTAGGAGGCTGTTCGCGTACTAAATATGGAGTATTAGATGCCATAATATTCAAACGTTATTTAACCTCATTTTTCTGAGATGTTAAACCTAATTGTGCTAAACGGCTGATGAAAGAGTGAATCGGCATTTTAGGTGGTAATTCACCTGTGAATGATTCAACTACATCGCGATCGGCGTTGTTTAGGTAGAGCATAAAAGGCGTGTCTTTCAATGCTTCTTTGAAAGGGGCTAATGTTGTATTATCACTGTCGCGCCATAAACGACAGGCATTGGCTACCAATAAATTGACATCAGCCTTTTGGAGTGCAGGCAATGGAATACTGGAGTCTTTGATAGATGGGTACTCTACTAGTATAATATCTGGTGTTTTCTCTGCTTCGTTGAGCATCCAAAAATCACTTAGTTGTTGTGCTTGTACATACTGCTTTCCATTACTCTCAAAATCATAATCGTGGGTAACGAGACGCACACGAAGGCCTTCTGACTCCCAATGGCGGATGAAATATTTAGCAAGGAATGATTTTCCTTCACGAGAATTGATGCTTAGCAGGTTGATAACTGTAGGTTCACCTATCTTCATGTATTTATTCAGGCGGTTGCAACAATAAGCTGCAGCCAAGCGGTTACATGCTTTCAAGAAACCACGATATTTCAAGTTGCTAATACCATTGAAAGCTGCAATAACGGGCAGGCCACTGAGACGTTTGCTGCGATAAGGATCGCGTAGGGTATGATCTAATACTTCAATCAACAGGAAGTACAGAATGATGAATATCATGCTACCAAAGAAAGCAGCAAGAATGTACATCAATCGATTACGACCATTGTCGGTAAGAGGATAGGATGGAGGTGCTACGGTTTGAAGATTACTGGTGCTCATTTCAATATTCTTCAGACGTAGGTTGGCACTGGCAAGTCCACTTAGTTGAGTCCGATAATTATCTTCGGCAATGTCGATCGCGCGTTCTTTGCGATTGACTTGTGTACCAACAGGAGACATGTGACTATATTGGTCAAATATATCTTGCTGACGTGATTCCAATACTTTCATCTCGGCTTGTGCTCTGGCTTCGTTAACCAATGCTATAAGCCATTCATTAATCATATTTTCAATGCCTACACCCTCTTTTGTGAAAGCAAATTCATTTAAGTTATCTGAAATACTGCTAATTCGATCTTCAGCTTGTCTTAATTCTGTCTTCTCTTTTTGTAGTTCTTCACTTTTGGACTTGCTTTTGTCCGAAATGAAGATTTCTTTTTCCATGATACTTTGGTTCAAGTTGCTGACTTTATCTAATTCTTGCAGCAGGTTGGTATTGTTACGGATAATTTGAGCACGTACATCCATCTTCTCATCTAACATCTTCCGCAAAGCCACCGCTCCTTCATAGGTTCGTTTGGCTGCTTCCAGACGGTCATCTACTTGATAGCGAGTAGCGGCTAAGGCCTTAGTTTCTTCACCGTAGTTAATGATACGCTCTTGAACATTGTAGTGCATCAGGTTATCTTCCTCTTCACTGAGTCTGATTTTGGCTAGTCGTACTTGTTCTTCAAAATAGGCAATCACGTCGTTTGTTGATTTGAAACGGAGGATCTCATAGGCATTAATAAGTTCTTCAATAAGAAACGCTACTGTTAGTTGAGTCAACCCAGGATCTGCAGAGGTATAGGAGATATCTAAAATATCGCTATTGCCTATGCGTTTAAGTTCTACTCGGTCTAAAGCAGCCATGCTGTAAAAGGCTATGGTACGATTGAAAACAGAATAGATAAAATTATTATGATCATTTTTTTTATAGGCTGTTAAGTTAGCTAAAGTTTTACTTTCGTCTTTGCGGTCAATCAATTCCATAACCTCTCTGGGGGTAATTTGCAATAATTGACGGTAGTGTTTCGCTTGAATGTATTGATTGTCTTTCCACTCTTCACCATGAGTATAGGAACTAGCTAAAAGACGTAAAGAAACTTTTTCTAATGTACTTCGGGATTTGGCTATATTGACAAGATTATCGAAAGTGGCAGCAACTACTGAAAAATTAACAGCAGCTCCATCCAATGAAGTAGAGCTTGTAATACCAGCGTATAAGCTACTTTTAACAGTATAGCTATAAGGAAGGAATTGGGTAAAATAGATAACTAGACCTGTAACAAAAAGGGTTCCCCATAATAGCCAATAGCGAATACGGTAAAGGAATTGTGATATAAATAGTAGGATATCCATAAGCTCTTTTATTATTTGTCTCTGATGATTTTTACATTTGTAAGCATCTCAAGTAAAATGATTGAATTATGTAAAGCTACACGAGCCTGCTCATAGATGGTGACCGCCCCTGAACGTCGTGCACGCTCTACTGCCAACTCTGTTATTGTAATTTTTCCTTGAACAAAATTGTATTCTGAAATTTTTATTTGTGCATTATATAATGCTGCTGTTTCTGCCTTAGCTTTGATTGTAGCAAGTTGTTCCGTTACAGCATTGTAAGCTTCTAGAATTTTTAACTTACGATCTTCCATAACTTCATCTTGCGCATATTGCAATTGCTCTATTTTATATCGGTAGTCTTTCAATTTTATCGGTCGATTGAATAAATCGCCTAACCCTATACTAAAACTGGCACCTAAGTTGAATGTATGTCTCGTTCCGACAGAGGTTGATTGGTACCAGTCTACAAATGTTTCACTATTTTCGTTAATGGTGTTAAAACGTCCAAATGCATAGTTCGCATTTAGGCGGAAATAATTCCACCATTCCCGTTTCTCAAGACGATATTCATTTTTAACTTGGGCTATTTGTGACTGCGCTTTCTTTACTGTTGCATTTTCTGATACAGCATCCAAAAAGACAGATAACGGAGGCAATTCCATTTTTTCAATTTCAAGTTGAAGTTCTTTCATTGTTTGTCCGGTAACTGCATTTTCCCATTTACTATCTTCCATCTTTAGAAGTTCCAACGTTTTAACACGTTCCTCACGAGTCATCGTCTGTTCTTGGGCAATAATTGTAGCCGGAAGAGCAAATAAACTTGCGAAAATTACGCTACAAACAATGAATGCAATATGTTTCTTTATCATCTTCTTATTTTAAATTCATTTTTACTGACTTCTCTCTGTAATCAAACATTTTCTTTTTGTATAAATGCAGTCAATGTCTTAAAAATGATTTTCATATCCAACCAAAATGAGAAATCTCTTGCATATTTTATATCTAATTGCTTTCTTTCCTCTGCAGACATTTTACCTGAACCGCCACGTTTTTCCACTTGCCACAATCCTGTTAAACCAGCCGGAGCCATAAAGCGGTCAATATAGGCATCACTGGTCAGTAACTCAGCTTCGTAAAGTGGGAGAGGGCGATTACCTACAATGCTCATATCACCTTTCAATATATTGAATAGCTGTGGCAATTCATCAATACTATATTTACGAATAAAACGACCTACACGAGTGACACGAGGATCATTTTCAAGTTTAACGAATGTATTTTCTTTTGTTTTCTCTTTCTTTTTGATGAAATCTTCCTCAGCGATAACGAAATCATCTGAAATCAACAAGCTTTCTTCCTCATCCGGTGTTCCGACAAGGTCATCGAAACGGATTTCAGGACCTTCATCAGAACTTTCAACTTCGTCAATCTGGTACTGATTGAGAGCATTCAGTTCTTTCAATCGTTTATCTGCATTGGTGTACATGGAACGGAATTTCAGAAAATTGAAAATCTGATAGTTAGAACCAACGCGTTGTGATTTATAGATAATTTTTCCTTTACTTTCCAAGCGAATTGCAATAGCCGTACCTATTAAAACAGGAGAAAGAATGATAACAGCAGTACTCGCAAAGAGTATATCGAATGTGCGCTTCCACATTGGAAGGTGATATGTATTCAATATTTTGCGATGCGTTTCACTAAATTCTTTCAATTTACTTTCCTTACGTGCCTTGAGATATGCATTCATGCGCTGAATATTATCTTCTTCTGCATGTGGTGGAAGCGTATTATTAACGCCCGCCTGTAAATAAGACTTTCTGTTTTCAGACTTTAGGGCTTCAGTAATGAGGGTGATGTAAACTCGGGGGTAACGCTTACGCAAATAAGTTATTTCAATACAGTCAGCTTCACGTACATCTGTTTGTTCGTAAAGAATAGATATGTTATACCGTTCACGAATACCATCAATCACTTTTGCGGCTTTCTGAGATGAAGAGACAGCCACGAACATACCACCTGTAACTTTACTCAGGTGATCAATGATAATCCGGTTACTTCCGATATAAATGTAGTATAACATGCCCTTTTACGTGTTTTGTTGTTATTCAGATGAACTTCTTTAAACGTACTTTCAATTCCATGGGATTGAAAGGTTTCAGAATGTAATCTACTGCTCCTTCCTCAAGTAGACGGATACGTTCGGTTGTGCTTTCTTCACTGGATAGCATCATAACTGGAATATGCTTAAATAACTCATTACTCTTAAGGTAATGGAGAAATTCTGAACCTGTCATTTTGGGCATACGGATATCGGATATGATTAAATCTGGTTCGTTGCCTTCGTGTAACCAATCAATAGCTTTTAAGGGATCTTCGCAGTATACAAAATCATACTCTTTTCCTAAGTACATAGAGAGCACTTTGCCTATAGAGGCTTTATCATCTACTAATAATATCTGTTTCATTATCGTAAGTTATATTATTCTACACCTGTTATTCGTTATATGATTGTAAATTTATTTGCTTGTCATGATACTACGTTCTTTGCAGATTTTACAAGCAATGAAATCAACTGAATCTTATTCTTTTTCTTAAAGATATTGATTTTGTTTGATCTTAAACAAAAATACGCTTATTTGCGCTAATAATATTTGTATAGGGGAAGAATTACTTGTGAGTTAACTCTATTTAACGCTTTGTTGGGGTTAGATGAAGCAAGTTTATCTTTAAAATCATCAAATAATGAATTCTAATTCTTTAGCCTCTTGATAAAAGAAAAGATACCTTGTAAGCGGGGTGATACTTGGATAAATTCCAAAAGCCGAAAAAAAACTCCGGCTTTTGGAAATTTATTTTATCCATTGTTAAGGTTTTACGAAGATGTTATTATTGTGGTCAGATATCCAATTTAGGTCTTCTGCTTTTCCACCATTTATTACCCAGTCTTTGAATTTGGGGTAGACATTGGTTATCGGATTGTACTCTTTTGGCCATTTCCAGACTTCGGTATACGGAATACAAATACTCCATGCCAGTCCTTCTGTACTGAGATAGTAGCCTTTTTTCGGGAGCTTAAGCATGTTGTTGTATTCAGAAGCATCATTACCCATTCCAAATAATTTTGTAGCTCCTAAATTAGTCGGAGCATAGTGTGGCATGTGTATTTCTGTACGTCCTGTACTTCCATGACTGTCTTGGGTAATGATGAATACATCTATATTTTTAATATTAGCTGCTTGAGCAGCTTCTTCTGCTGTCGGGAACATCATTTTTATTTCAAACTCGGCCCCATCTCCTTCACTGTTGTCGCCGGGGACGGTGCAATAAAAAGCAAAATCATTATCTGTGATATTGGGTTTGCAGAATTTATGGGCATTCGTACAAAGGATTACGACAGGATTGTTCTGACCTGCCTCAAATATAGGATTGCCACTTTGTACTTTTCCACTAATAGTCACTCCACTACTTTTTACATTTAGAAACTGGATTCCTATGCCAGTTTTTCGACTGGCACCAACGGCGCGTACATGTCCTTGAATAGAGACTTGCTTGTCCTTATTGGTAGTACTTATCTTATCAATGGTGATTATTGCATCGTTCATATCAAAGTCTCCATAGGCAGGCCATTGGTCTTCAAATGCATAGGTGTAAATGGTGTTGTCTCCTGTATCTGGTTTTGGGGGATCTTCCGGATCAATAGTTCCGGGATTTCCTGGATATACTGTTCCGCTGCAATTATTGATGGGGTTGGAGGCTGTGCCATATTCTGTTGTAACCACTGTAGCGGCTTTATCTACCATCCATGGGTTATTACTGGGCACTGGTTCTTCATTATAATATTCTTTTTCTCTGTCGAGTATTAAATTCTCTTTCATATGGGTGGTACCTGTGTATATGAATTTTTGGGCTTGAATCATAGATGCCTTTTCTGTTTTACTACCTATGATAGTGCATGTGTTTCCTGTATAGAAATTTATTGCTTTTATTATAGAACCGTTATAGAGTTCTTGCGTAGTTTCATTGATTATTCTTACAGTTGGGGCTGATTCCCATTCTTTATCACTGATTCTTTTTCCGATGATAGAACCACTATCCATTATCAGATTTCCCAAAACAATAGATGTCTTGGCAATAAGTGTACAATTGTTGTAAAGTGTGGCAGCTGTATGGTTGTTGCAATCAAAAGTGTTTAATTCAAAAAGGTTGTCATTGATGACTATTGCGCCACCAATAACTTTGTCTGCAATGATTGTTCCGGTTCCGTAATTTGCGATGATGGAGTTTAGATTGCTGTTTGTCTTGAATGCCCCCACCTGCATTACACCATGATTTAAAATCTGAGTGGATGTCGCATCTACATCTTGAACTATGGTGAATGTGGCATTTTCTGCATTGTATATGACACCTGAGTTGATGTCTTTGGCATTTTGTGCAGTAAGGGTTCCAAAATTCCTGACAGTGATTTGCGCTTGTCCAAAGTTTATGTTGGCAGTTGTAGTAAGGGTTGCATCTTTATCATTATACAGACTGGAACCGTTATTAAATGATATATTTCCACTAACTTTAAAAGTCCCAAAATTTTTCACAGGGATATTCGTTTGGGTTTGAAATGACTGACTGTTTATGAAGCCGCCTTTTTGTATCTCCAAACTACATCTATCACCCATATAAGGCTGGCCTGTGATTTGACCGCCGTTTGTTACATAAATGTCCAAACCTTGAGGAGTGCTATTCATGTTCCATGTTCCTCTTACAATGACAGTAGCTTTACCATTATAGTTTGTCAGTTGTCCACTAAATACATCTCCGCTTTTAATAACATATACAGCTCCGTTTTTTAATTGGTTATTGGAATAGGGCTCAAACTCCGGATTTTCAGCTAATTCATTTATTGAGGTTTCTTGCTCTTCACCGTACTCCTTTACTAATGAAGAGATGCGATCCCAACCACTTTTTCCGGGAATATTGAGTGTACGAGTCTGGCTAACTGGATAGTATAATTGGCAATTTAACATATTACCGTCTTTGGGGGGCGCATATTGATATACCGTTTGGCGTTGTTTCGGGTCGGTCTGACGAATAAATAAATGTTCGATAGATTTAGGTATACTAATTTCTGTTGTATAATTAGTACCGCTTTTAGCATACCCTGCTGCAAGTGGCGTTGCAGTTGCATCTGACAATGGATTTCTTGTGAATATTTCTATTAGGTACTTATACTGCCCATTGAATTTGTCTTTTACTTCAATGTTTAACTTGACAGTTGCGAGCATTGACCAGTCGAAGCCATCAGGGGCTACGAAATCATCTCCTAGAGGGTTCTCTACCGGTGCTACAGGGCGGACCTTATCGGGGTCGTATACATCATTGTCTGCGCAAGCTATAAATAATAGAGGAGCAGCAAGGGCAATAATTAGATAATCGTGTTTTAGAATTCTCATAATTATACATTTATAAATCGTGTGATATTAGTTTGCCTTTTACGCAACAAAGATAAATAGAAAATTCAACTTTTAGGGCTTTTTGGAATTATTTGTGAAATAAAGTTTATCGTAGTTGTTTTTTTGAATCAAAAAAAGCCGGAAGTTAACTTCCGGCTTTAATATGAAAATCCTTTAATATGTTATTAGGGATTGACAAATATGTCATTTGTGTGATTGGATATCCAATCTAAATCTTCTGTTTGTCCACCATTGATTACCCAATTTTTAAAACCAGGATAGACGCCTGTTATCATCATGTATTCCTTTGGCCATTTCCAAACTCCAGTGTTTGGAATACAAATTCCCCATGCCAAACCCTCAGTACTAATATAGTAGCCTTTCTTGGAGACATTGAGCATAGTATTGTTTGCAGAGGCGTCATTGCTCATTCCAAATAATGCTGTAGTACCTAAATTCGTAGGAGCATAATTGGCCATGTGTACTTCTGTGCGGCCTATATTTCCTTGGGCTTCTTTACTGATGATGAATACATCCAAATTTTTGATATTCATAGCTTTGGTAGCTTCCTCAGCAGTTGGGAATGTCATTATGATTTCAAATTCAGCTCCATTGCCATTATATTGACTTCCAGCACTTGGAATGGTATTATAGAATGAAAAATCATCATCTGCAATATTGGGGTTGCAATGCTTGTGTGCATTGATGCTAATAATTACAACCGGATTATTTTGACCGCTTTCGAAAACAGGAGTACCGTTTTGTACTTTTCCTGCAAGGGTTACTCCGCTACTGCTTACGTTTAAGAATTGGATACCTACACCAGTTTTACGACTGGAACCAACCGCACGAATATGTCCCTTAATAGACAGTTTCTTGTTATCATTGGTTGCAGTCATCTTGTCAATACTGACAACAATGTCATTCATGTCGAAGTCACCATAAGCAGGCCATTGATCTTCGAAGGCATAAGTATAAACGGTCTTATCCTCTACGTCCGGTTTTTCGGGATCTTCCGGATCAGGATCACCTTCATTACCAGAATAGTAATAGCCACCACAAGTAGAGAATGTATTCTTTGATCCTCCCCATCCGGTAGTTGAACATCCGCTTGTAAGCCATTTGGCATTATTTATGCCATTGTAAGGAGGATCATAGGTAAATGCGTTTTCAGGCATTTCTATAACCAAGTCCTTTAAATTAGTGTCGCCTCCTTGAGATATACGCACTCCTCCAACCTGCAACAAAGAAGGATTGCTTCCTTCTCCCCTGAAATTGCTGGGAGTCCTATTGATATGTAGCAAAGTAGCTTTGATTACTGAACCGTTCTTCAAGATGTATTGTATCGGGCTATCATTACTCATAACTACTGGAACCGGTTTCCACTGGTCAGCATTGCTTTCGGATGTATTCAGATTTTCAGGTCTTTCTCCGGTGATGGAACCATTATCGAGCGTCACATTTCCCCAATTGAATTTTTCTTTCACTATCAGTGCGCAGCTATTGTATAGTATATCAACTGAAGAATTTTCGAAAATTGTGAATTCGCCATAACTATCATTATAGACAGAAACTCCTCCACTCAGGTGATATCCCTTAATAATTCCTTTGTCATGATTGACTATGAAACTACCACTTGATGTGTTATTAGTCTTTATAACACCTGTTTGTTCATCTACTAAAATTGCTCCATGATTACTAAAGCTACTAATAGTAAATTCCAGATTTTGAGATGAAATCTGACCTTTGTTCAGAACTTTGCTGCCATCTACCTTGAACCATTGTCCAACTGTAAGTTCACCTTTATTAATGAAGTTCATTTTAACAAGGTCCATGACTCCGGCAACCTCGATTGTACCGGCATTGTAAATCTCCGGATATGAACCCATATTTGCAGTAATAGTGGCAGCCGTAATCGTACCAAAGTTCTTATAGACCTTACTACATGGTTTGAGCGTACCGTTGTTGATGGACATAGTTACACCGGAGGCGATAGTCACTGATGAAGTTGATGCTCCAAATGTTACGTTCCCATCTGCGATAAAATTTCCTCCAATAAACCACTCACCACCATTAGTTGCGAAATTACTGGTGCATTTAACTGTACCACCTTTTTCTACAACAAATTTAGAAATGCTGGTAAATGTTTTGTCACCTGCAGTTGCTATCTCTATCTTACCTCCATCTAATACGTAAATGTCAAAGTTAGAATAGATATTAGTTACTTTCCATGTGCCTTTTACAAAAATCGTACCTTTACCGCTCGGTACTTGATATACCTTATTGCTTTCTTCACCAGCCGCTACAAGAATTTTAGCACCATTGCTATATTGATTTCCATTGGGACTTGTTGGGCTATCCGATACATCTGGAACAGCCGGAATATCAGGCTTTTCTTCTGTGTAGTTATTGTCTTCCAGCTCTTTAAAACCTGCAGCAATAGCAGCATTAGCGGCCGAAGTGCTACCAGTACCAGCTCTTGTAGTGGTACCTCCTGAATAATACAGTTTGCAATTTAATGTCTCTCCATCTACTGGAACAACGAATTCGTAGACTTCTTTGCGTTGTTTCGGATCGGTTTGGCGGACATAAACTCGTTCTATGGATTTAGGGATGCTAATTTCTACAACATAATTCTTTCCGGCCTTTGCATAGTCTGCAGCAATAGGAGTTGCAGTTGCATCGGTCAGCGGATTAGTAGTGAAAACTTCTGCCAAATAGTTGTACATTCCGTTGAACTCATCTTTGACTTCGATGTTCAACTTGACAGTAGTAATCATTGACCAGTCGAAACCAGCTGGAGCCACAAAGTCCTCTCCCAAAGGATTCTCAACGGGGGGTACAGGGCGTACCTTGTCGGGGTTATACACATCATTGTCCGCGCAAGCCGCTAATAATAAGGGGGCTACGAGGGCAATAATCGCATGGTAGCGTTTGAAAATTTTCATACTTTTTTTATTTAAATATTATATTGGTTCGCTTTTGTGGCTCAAAGATAAATAATTTATTCAAGTTTTAGTTGCAAATTATGTCTTTTAACAACTTTGGTTGTGTTTTACTTAAAATATGTTTAGTGGAACATTTCAGCCTATGTAACAGCTGATTGCTCATTTTTCCTTTTAACTTTAATAGTTTTATAGTTATCGGAATTTTGGAAAGAAGGGGAAAGTTGATTTTTTTAGCCTTTAAGGTCGTCTGGCTATGGCTTATGCTTTAGTGATTTCTCCCGCAAGGTCGGAGTTCATGCGGTAACGGATTTCTGCCTGGCTGAGACCATGGCCGAGAAGGAACATTAGTTTGGTGACTGCGCATTCGGGGGTGCTGTCGTAGCCACTGATAACGCCTGCCTGGAGAAGTTTCAGACCGGTCTCGTAACGTCCCATTTCAACGATGCCACGTTGGCATTGGGTAATATTTACAATAATGATACCGCGCTCGGTAGCATCTTTGAGTTGCTGGATGAACCATTCCTTCTGAGGGGCATTACCGGAACCGAAGGTTTTGAGTACGACTGCTTTCAGGCCGGGGACGTGGAGAACTGAGTTGATGATACTTTCTTGAATGCCAGGAAAGAGGGTAAGCATAACTACGTTGGTATCAAACAGATAATGGGGCTTCATGGGTCGTGTCGGATCAGGACGGCGGATGATATGTGCATCGTACTTGATGTGGATGCCTGCATGAGCCAGTGAGGGATAATTGAATGAACGGAATGCGTTAAAGTTTTCGGCATTGATCTTTGTGGTACGGTTACCGCGCATCAATTCATTCTCGAAAAAGATACACACTTCGGGAACGATAGGAGCACCATCGGGATTTTTTGCGGCAGCTATCTCAATAGCGGTAATCAGATTTTCCTTTCCGTCTGTACGCAAAGTACCGATAGGGAGCTGAGAGCCTGTGAGAATGACGGGTTTAGCCAGGTTCTCGAGCATGAAGCTGAGGGCAGAGGCCGTATAAGACATGGTATCTGTTCCATGAAGGATGACAAAGCCGTCGAAGTAATCATAATTGTAGTTGATAATCTTTACGATTTTTGCCCAAAGCGAAGGTTCCATGTCAGAAGAGTCAATGGGCGGATCGAACTGATAGGAAGAGATGCGATAATTGAAACGTTTCAGTTCGGGAACATGTTTGAGAAGATGATCGAAGTTGAAATTTTCAAGCGCACCTGTCTCCGGGTTTTCTATCATACCGATGGTTCCGCCAGTATATATCAGTAACACAGATGGGTAGTCGATCTTCATAAACATAATCGGGTTTTGATTATTCTGAGTGCAAAGATAAGAAAAAAACAGTGATTAGCGGTAAGTGATTAGTGATAAGTACTATTTTGCCATTATTATGTCATTTACTTATCACTAATCACTCCTCCCTAATCACTTCTTCAGCCCTTCTTTCAACTGTGTGATCGCCTTTTCCGCATCTCCTTCAGCTTCATTCAGCAAGGTGACGAATCGGCTACCGATGATAGCACCGGAAGAGTTGGCACAAGCGGCGTCAAATGTCTGTTTGTTACTGATGCCGAAGCCAACCATGCGGGGATTGCGCAGATGCATATCTTGTATCTTTTTGAAATAAGCTTGCTTCTGGCTATCGAAATCTTTCTGGGCACCGGTAGTAGCAGCGCTGGATACCATATAGATGAAGCCGTCGGTATGTTCGTCG
>QWCN01008898.1_pt1 | contig 14979 bp, 16 predicted proteins | sample 1972711 | NCBI WGS metagenome assembly QWCN01 (sample SAMN09866707, study PRJNA288562) | Human gut metagenome isolate term1_stool, whole genome shotgun sequencing... | isolation source: gut | host: Homo sapiens | place: USA: California | reverse complement strand
AAACCGTTTTTTGGGGGGAATGCTTAAAGATACAAAAAAGGCAACTAATTCGCAATGAAGTAGTTGCCTTAAATTTTATTATTTTAGGAATATCCCTAGATAGTGATACGCGACTCGTAGCCCGCTTCATGATGGAAGTGGTCTGCGAGTTTCTCTATAATCTCACGTACCGTACGTTTCCCATCTATCAGTTCCCATACAGCCGTACCGTGCTCCTCCAAATATATCCGATGCTCTTTCGACATCCCTTTCGGTACAAGAAAGCGTTGCATCCACGAATACTTAAAACGGGGAAAGGAGAGCACAATAGTCTCCCCTTCCCGTTCTGCTGTTATATGTTCACTGCGACAGGGAATAACCTCTAACAGGTTTGTTTTCTCTTTGGCAGCCATCGTTTTATTTCTGAATATTTGCTTCTTCCAAACCGTAACCTTTCTTTCTGTTCTCTGCTTTCAACATCAAAGCAATGATCAAAGCCAATATGCCAAAGAGAGCAAAAATACTCATCGGCAATGTATAGTCATAGGTTTGCGCGCCATCTACTACCGGACCTTTACAATAAGAATTCAGTACCCATCCGATCAACAAAGGCACACCCATCAATCCCCAATTCTGTACCCAGAAGATCAAGGCATAAGCCGTACCCAATTGTTTTTCCGGAATGATCTTCGGAACAGAAGGCCACATGGCCGAAGGTACCAATGAGAAAGCAAATCCCAAGATAATCATGATAATCGTAGCAAACCACCATACATTCAGGATAGGCAGAGCGAACATGGTATGCACGAATATCAACATGACAGATCCGATAACCATCAATGTAGCCCCCTTACCGATACGGTCATACAAGGAACCGAACAGCGGTGTCAACACAATAGCGCCGATCGGCAGCAGCCCGGGAATAGTTCCCGCCAATTTCGGGTCCACGCTATACTTCTGAACCATCAAATCGGCGGCATACTTGATGAACGGGAACACAGCCGAATAGAACAGCACGCACAGAAGGGCAATCAACCAGAATCCCTTGTTGGTAATAATATACACAATATCTTTCATACGGAACGGCTCTTCCGGTTCCAATCCTTCCGCATCCAACGACGCATCCAGTTTCTTATCGTAGAAAGTATAAATGAAGAAGGCGGTTGTACCTACACACAACATTATGAGACAAAACAAAATAGGAGCAGGAATATTGGTATGGAACGCACCGCCTTCGTCCGTATATCCGAAGAAGTCCGCCAAAGGAACAGTCATCACCATGGCCAAAGTCGTCCCGATACGTGCCGTAGCCATTTCAAGTCCCATAGCCAACGCCATTTCTTTACCCTTAAACCATTTGACGATAATCTTGGAAACAGTGATTCCCGCAATCTCGACACCTACACCGAAGATGGCATATCCCAGTGCGGCAAGAGTCACTTGAGTCTTGAAGCCGAAAAGCATGGCGCCTTCGGGGAAGGTAGTAGAAATGGCGTAGTATTTCAATCCACAGCCGAATACCATCAACAGACACGCCCCCATTCCGGTAAAACGGACCCCCATCTTATCCAGAATGATACCGCCGAAGATCAACATCAACAAGAATACGTTAAACCAGCCGTATGCACTTGTGAAGAAACCGTAATCAAGGCTATCCCATAATAATTCTTTTTCAAGCATGGGTTTTAGCGGAGACATTACGTCAGTGAGGAAATAGCCGCATAGCATAGTAAAAGCGACCAATGCAAGAACACTCCAGCGTAACACTGCGGAGTCATTCAATTTCTTTTTTAATTGTTCTGTCATTGTTATATTTAAAAAGTGATTAATAATCTAAAACAATTAAGCGCGGATTACACTGACCACCCGGAACATTGAGAATCCGTGTAATCCGCGTAATCCGCGCCTAACAATATGTTAATGTGACAATATGCTAATATGCCAATGTACTGCGAAACGCCGAACGGAAACTGGCATAACGGCAAATTATTAATTATTCTGCTGCAGGAGCAGGAGTTTCAGTAGCTGGCGCCGGAGTCTCGGTAGCTGGCGCATCAGCAGCAGGAGCTTCTGTTTGCGGTGCAGCTGTACCTGCGGGCAAGTTATACGGGTTAGTCTGTTGTTCCTTCTGTGCCTGTTCCAACACTGCGTCTGTAGCAACAGCCGAACTAGGAACCACATAAGCGGTAGCAATGCTCATTACAACCATAAAGATAGCCAAACCCCATGTTGTTTTTTCAAGAAAATCTGTAGTCTTGCGCACGCCCATAATAGCGTTAGATGAAGAAAAACCGTTGGTCTGCAAAGTAAGCATTTTTTTTTGGATATTTCAAGCTTAATTTTTTAATTATTTCAAGAGCTTTTGAATATCGTTGCTGTTTAACATAGATTTTAGCCAAAGTTTCTGTAAAACAGCTATCATCCTCCTCTTCTTCCCCACTCACCGTATTCGATTCATCACTCATTGCATCCGATTCCTCCCGCAAAGGTTTTATATGCAACGGAGCGTCGCTTTCACTCTTTTCTATGAAATCATCAATCAGTTCAAATCCCTTTAGCTTAGGCGCTTCTTCCGTCGATTCATCCGTTCCGGGAGTCTCCTCAAGCAGATAGGAAGTATAGTCCATCGAATAGTCGAAGCCGGTTTGGGTGGTCACTTCCTCCGGTGCCGTAGCCAGGAAAGCGTCAATCAAAGCCAATGTACGGTCTACCGAAGGCTCATCTTTCAGAACCTCAGTCAAAGGAACTCCTTTTTTCCGCGACTGAAGATCGAAACGGCTGCCTTCAATCAGTTGAAACAACTTCCGTCGGTCGGCTATATAGAGAACGGCCTTTCGCAGTTCCCCGCCAAAACTGATATCATGGAGAATATACAGATTTTTGAGATACAACAGACGAAGCGACTGAAAATACGGATACCTCGCAAGCAGATTGCGCAACTCGTACAAAGTATCCCTATTCAGCGTCTCCGGATGCTGAATCCATTGTTGAAAGTTAACAGAAGTCATTTATATTACCAGTTTGCTACGGTTGCATTGAATATTTGGTCGGTGATCTCTTTTGACATTTCAGCTATCAGCCCGTCCTGCACGGCAGTCAGCAATTGGCTGGAGTCGTAGGTACGGAAAGCGGAGAACTGCTGTTCAAAGTCTTCGGCATGATTTGTGTTGTTGACAAAACGGACGTTCACCGTGATGGTCAGCTTCGTTTCCGAAGAATAACCATCGGCGGACACCGCCTGGTTATACTGATTATATCCCGTGATCTCACCGTCAATCTGCAAGTCCGCGTTCTGATTCGGCTTCAGCAATTGCAGACGGGTCTGGCGGATAAATATATCTTTCAGATCTTCATTGAACTTCGTCGCCAACGGGGCATACACATACTCCGACTTTATCGGGAAATCGGCAATGGAAATCGTCTTCACCTTATCATAGTTGATAGATGAGCCGTTAAACTTATAGGAAACAGTGCACGCGATGACCGCCAATGGCAAAACCGCCAGCAGCAGAGGGCGTGTTATCTTTTTAATCCAAATCATATTCTTTTATTTTTCTATAAAGTGTACGCTCGGAAATGTTCAAATCCTTAGCCGCACTCTTCCGTTTTCCATGATGTCTCTCAAGTGCTTTGCATATCATTTCTTTTTCTACTTCATCCAGCGACAGGGACTCTTCCACATATTCTTCCGTGTCCTGAATATCGTCATCATCTTTGCAGACAGCTGGTTGCTGCACCGGATGAATAATGGCAGGAACCGAAGGTTGCGCCGTCACTACCGGAGTGGCAACCACCGCACTGACCGGGCTTACCTGTCCGGCGCGTTCAGCCATCAGATTGTGTACCATCTTTTTCAGTTCCGCCACTTCCTGCCGCATATCGAACAGAACGGAATAAAGAATCTCCCGCTCGCTTTCAAAACCCTTGCTCTCACGTGTACCCAGCAATGCGGGAAGACGTTGTGTATTCTGCGCGGGAAGATAAGTCTGCAAGATGGCAGCGTTAATCTCCCTGTTAGTTTCAATAATCGAAATCTGCTCGGTGATATTCTTCAACTGGCGCACATTTCCCGGCCACGGATAGGCCAGCAATTCTTTCTTTGCGTCTTCCGTCAACTGAATGGCCGGCATTCTGTATTTCTCTGCAAAGTCGGCGGCGAACTTACGGAACAACAGAAGTACATCGTCTCCGCGTTCACGAAGAGGCGGTATCTGGATAGGCACGGTATTCAACCGATAGTACAGGTCTTCACGGAAACGTCCCTCCGCAATGGCTTGCGTAAGATTGACATTGGTAGCCGCCACAATACGCACATCTGTCTTTTGTACACGTGACGAACCGACTTTGATAAACTCACCGCTCTCCAGCACACGGAGCAGCCGCGCCTGAGTAGGCATGGGCAACTCCCCTACTTCATCAAGGAAGATTGTCCCTCCGTCGGCTTCTCCGAAATAACCTTTCCGCTCGCCGATCGCACCGGTAAACGCGCCTTTCTCATGTCCGAACAGTTCGGAATCAATTGTGCCTTCCGGAATCGCTCCACAGTTGACAGCGATATACTGTCCGTGCTTTCTCCGGCTATATTGATGAATAATCTGCGGGAAACTTTCTTTTCCGACACCACTTTCTCCGGTAATCAACACAGACAAATCAGTAGGAGCCACTTGAATAGCAATATCAATGGCGCGTGATAAAGCTTCGGTATTACCAATAATACCGAAACGTTGTTTCACTTGTTGTAACTCCGCTCTTGTCATTACTCTTTTACTCTTCGTCTACTGTATCCAGCTTCAGTTTATCACTATCATCCCGTTTCTCGTAATACTGTTTCCGCAACGGATTCGCACGGGCCGCTTTTTCCCGTTGACGATTGCGGAATACATCAATGGCAACATAGACTGCCTGACGGAAAGAGTCTTCACTCGCCAGCCCCTGCCCTGCAATGTCGTATGCCGTTCCGTGTGCCGGAGAAGTGCGAACCACCGGCAATCCAGCCGTATAGTTCACTCCGTCGTCCATTGCCAGTGCCTTGAACGGAGCCAATCCCTGATCATGGTACATCGCCAGAATACCGTCAAAGTGAGTATAATTGCCCGAACCCATAAAACCGTCGGCCGCATAAGGACCGTAGCACAGGATTCCTTTTTCTTCCATTTCCTTCATGGCAGGAATGATCACTTCCTGTTCTTCCATTCCCAGCAAACCACCATCACCGGCATGAGGATTGAGCGACAGTACTGCAATGCGCGGAGCACCGATACCGAAATCCTGTTTCAGGCAACGATGAAATATCATCAGCTTTTCTTGAATCAATTCTTTGGTAATCGTTGTCGCAATCTCCCGGACAGGGATATGCGTTGTCACCAAAGCCACACGGAAATCATTCTTCATCAGAATCATCAATGACTTATTGCCATTGCCCAGCCGTTCCTCGATATACTCGGTATGTCCGGGAAATGAAAACTCTTCCGACTGAATGGTATGTTTATTGATCGGTGCCGTTACAATAACGTCAATCAGCCCCTCACGATATTCTTCGATGGCACGCTCCAATGCGCCCAATGCAGCTTTACCGGCTTCAGGATCCGGTTTGGAGAATTCCACTTTTACCTCATCATCGGTACAGTTCACTACACTCAGCCGGTTGTATCCCGCTTCGGAAGCACTGTTGATTATACTGAAATTAGCCTGAACATCCAATGCTTTCCGGTGATAGGCAGCCACTTTCGGCGATCCGTAAATAATCGGAGTGCACAACTCCAGCATAGTAGGATCCGAGAAAGTCTTTAAGATCACTTCATAACCTACCCCGTTTATATCTCCTTGGGTAATGCCGATTCTTATTTTGTTATCTTCCATGTTTTTATTTATTAGTTTGTTCCGCTTCCTTAGTTTCCTCTCCCAATGGAATCTGGTTCTGCTGAACTTCGTTCGGAAGTTTCAGCGTATACAGAGAGGCTTCCATCTGGCGAACCAGGTTGCGTTTCATTTTATCAGGTGAATAGACAAATATTTCTGCTGTAATGATTCGTTGGTTATTCTCGTCAAGACGGGTATGCGACACATACGGACCACCCATAAAGTCACCTTTCATGCGCCACAACCCGCGCGCTTCCATCGTGTAGCTGTTCTGCACATTGATGGGGCGGACATCCGTCAATAAGCTGTCGGTTGCCATATAAACGCCTTCCTTGAATCCGGGAATGTTGGCTTTCATCACAGAGTCACGTTTATGGACAAAATATTCTTTGGTAAACGTATCCTTATCTGTATAAGGATAAGAGTACATCACGAAGTTACGGTCGGCAGTACCGGTATTGGTAGAAGCCCAGAAGAAGTCTTCCCCCGTCTTTGAATTAGTCAGCTCGGCAGGCAGCCAGATATCGCAACCGAACAAGCTGTCCACCTTATTTGAAATAAAGTTGCTGTGCTTCTTTTCGAGCGAAGTGATCTGACGGTTCATTTCCGCACGGGTGAAGAAATTGATTATCGTCTGTCTGTTCTCCTTCACAAACTTCTCGAACTCTTCTTCGTTCGGAGCCTGGATAGTCAATATCATCTGCGGATTGGCATACACATCTTTCGCATATTTGAAAGAGGCCTTTGTATATATATCCTGTATATCTACAATAATAATGTTGCGTATCAACTTCAGCGTAGAGTCATAATCTTTGGGTGAAGTGTACATGATACGGAAAGAAGGTTCCGATTGCGGCAATCCGGGCATATCGGAATCGAGTGCATCATGCAAAGCTCTTCCTGCCGCACGATCCCAAACACCGTGGTCTACTACTACCAAAAGCTCGTATGCACGTCCACTAGAAGTGTGGTTTCCTTTCAGACCACAAGAAGCAAAGACAAAGGTTACCAAAGCAATGCTCAAATAAGAAAAGTACTTTTTCATGATGTTCGGTTTTATATATTAACTCTTATTATTTTCCTCCTGTTTCGCTGTTGACAACATACCGCAAGCTGCAAAGATATCTTCACCCCGCGAAGCACGGATCGTAGTGAAAAGCCCGTGCGATGTCAGGTAATCGCGGAAACGGGTCATCGTATCCATATCCGCTCCCTCAAGGTTTACACCCGGTATGGCATGAAAACGAATCAGATTGATTCTGCAATCCAATCCGCGAAGGAGCTTCAGCAACTCTTTGGCATATATCTGCGAATCATTGAGTCCTTTAAAAACAATATATTCAAATGAAAGTCGACGCTGTTTGCTAAAATCATAGTTTTTTAACAGTTCCACCATTTCGGTAATAGAGAACGCTTTTTCCGCCGGCATTAACTCGGAACGCTGGGCCGCCACCGGAGAATGCAGGCTGATAGCCAGATGGCAATCGCTTTCTTCGATAAACCGCCGCAGTCCTTTCCGCAGTCCTACTGTAGAAAGAGTGATACGCTTCGGACTCCATGCGTAACCGTAAGGGGCGGTCAGCACTTCCAATGCCTTAAGTACTTCATCGAGATTATCAAGCGGCTCGCCCATCCCCATCATCACTACGTTGGTCAGTTTGTCACGTTCCGGCAATGAATGGATCTGATTGATTATCTGATTGGCAGTCAGATTGGCGGTAAAGCCTTGCTTGCCGGTCATACAGAACTTACAGTTCATCTTGCAACCGACCTGTGAAGAGACACATAACGTCGCCCGGTCGTCATCCGGAATATAAACTGATTCAACAAAATGGTTATCGCCCACTCTGTACAAATACTTCACCGTGCCGTCTACAGAACGCATTTCATCCACAGGAGGGAATACTCCTACCTCATAGTTCTGTTTAAGCAACTCACGGTGTTTCAATGACAAATTAGTCATCTCATCAATCGAGGTTACCTTCTTTTCGTAAAGCCAGGACGCAATCTGCTTGGCGGCAAAACTGGGCATTCCCAGTCTTTTTGCCAATGCTTGAAGCTCTACGAGGGTCATTCCTAAAAGGGGATATTTAGACATTCTTCTTTCTGTTGATGGTTTATATCTGCAAATGTAAGGAAATAAAGTCGATTTCCGTATAGTGATAATGTAAAAGTTAACAAAATTCGCTTATTCACCACAGAGGACACAGAGAAATAAATCAGGCATAAATTATACGTATTCTTCTGATACATATAATTTATGCCTGATTATATAATAACTTCGAGTTCTCTATGTTCTCTTCACATCTCTATATTCTTTTCACCCTCAGTGTCTTCTGTGTCCTCTGTGGCGAAATAAGTTAGAAGAACAGGAAGCGTGTGTCCTTTACATTTGCTTTCAGATACAAGTCGTTCATCAGACGGCTGGCGAAGCGAGCGTGCATATTAGCCAACGTAGCTTCTTCCGTTTTCGCATCAAATGTCTCGTTCAGTTTGTCCTTGCCGTAAACTTGCAATACAAATACTCCGGCATTACCTTTGATAGGTGTGCTCAACTTGTTCATTTCAGCAACAGAAGCATAGGCGCCTACCAACGGTTCACTGCTGCGCAATGCGGAAACATAAGCAGGAGCGGCGAAGGTAACCATCTTCAAAGAATCGCTTACAGCGTTAGTCATAGACTTGTATTGGTCGAATGAAGTGGCATTTGCCGATTTCATATCCGCCATAATCTTTTCAGCCTTCTTGTCTTTTACGATTTCAGCTCTCAACTGATCCTGTACAGACTTCAAAGAGCGATATCCTTCCGGTTTGATGCTCACCAAGCCTACAACCATCATGTGATCGCTTTCGCCACATTCGTACAGGCCGGAAACTTCACCCGGTTCAGCTTTATCAAATGCCCATCTCAAAGCTTCTTTAGTACCTCTCACACCACCGATACCGTGTTCAGAGCTGTTCAAATCTGCTCTGTCAAGCAATCTGTATCCGGCTTCTTCAGCGTTAGCCACCATCTTCTCAACACTAGGATTGGCTGCGATAAACTGGCTGAAATCATTGTAAGCACGATTGTAAGTTTCTTTACTGAACTCTACTTCACGCTTGACAACAGCTACTTTATATTTATCTTTTACAGCTTTCTTGTTGGTTACTTGCAGAATTACGTTTGCTTGTCCCATCGGTAAGTTCACCAATTCGTTCACACCTGTATTATTGATGGCAGAGATGAATTTCAGGTTATCACCGTCGATCTGCGCACCTTCGTACTGAGCGGCAGTCAACCAATTAGAATCACCGGTCTGACCGTATTTTTTAGCCAGCTCCACGAAGTTGGCGCCATCTTTAATCGCATTGTAGATACTGTCTGCCAATGTCTTTGTTTTCAACGCGTCTTCCACGTATACCTGAATCTGGCGGAATTCGACAGAGTCGGCAACGGCAGCCTTAGCAACAATTTTGAAAGAGTTGATTGTGTTATCGGCACCATTGTAGTAAGGACCGTATACCGCACCTACGGAAGCAGAGTCCAAACGTGCCACTACATCCGACGGGAAAGCAGTCTTGTTATAGAACAAGTCTACGTACGGAACATCCGAACCTACCGAGCGGATAAAAGAAGTGTAATCGTCTGTTGTAGTAGCCAACTGAGCAGTTGCCTCGTCCACTTCTTTCTGGATAGCAGCTCTGTCCTCAGGGCTTGCAGTCACCTGTACATCGATGTACTTGATGTCACGAGTTTCCTGATATTGCTTGAATTGTTCTTTCTTCTTGTTATACAGTTCTTTCAGTTCCGACTCTTTCACAACGATTGTAGAATCTACTACTGAAGAGTAAGGAATGCCTGCCAGCAACACATTGTATTGATTCACTCTTGCGTCGAAAGCGTCCTGAGCCTCTACCGGGTTAGAAAGAAGAGCTTTAGCGACCAAAGCCTGGTATTTTTCAGCTAAACGGCTTTGAATCAAAGTTTTCTGAATAAACGACCAGTATTTATACATATTATTGTATTGTTCGGCATACTGTGTCGGCATCTGCGATTCGTTCATCTTAGCATATTCAACAAGGAACTTGTTCAACATATCCTTATCGAAGTTGCCTGTTTGTGGATTTTGGAAAGGAGTCTGTCTCAGCAGAGGATGTACACCAGCTTTCAGAATATCCTGAATTTCAGCAGTGGAGACAGTGAGCCCCAAAGCTTTTGCTTCCTTTTCGATCAGTTTATTGTTTACGTATGAACGCCATACTTCATCACGCACCTGGTTGGTTTGCGTCACCCGCAATGAAAGCAAACAGCGCCAAGCCGATAACAATCACCAATAGAGGTCCTTTCGACCTAATGTTTTGTAACGTTGCCATTTTGATTAATATGATTTATGTTTATTATTATTTCTTTCTTTTGTCGTTTTAGCGCACGAAGATACAAAAAATGCTAATATGCTTCTATTTATTAGCTAAAAATTTCTTGATTATCGTCATTATTCCAAGACTTTTAAACGAACAAGTTCGATTTTCGTCGCCGTCACCTTGATTATCTTGAATTGATAACGTCCGATCTGAATCACTTCATGTAATTTCGGGAAGCTCTGATATTGGCTCAGGATCAACCCTCCTACCGTCAGATAATCATCCGATTCGGGCAAGTCGAGTCCGAACGTCTCATTCACCTTCTCTATTTCCAGACGGGCGGCCAGCACATACTCATGTTCGTCTATCTGCTTGCAGATATAGGAGGTATTATCGTGCTCGTCCTCTATATCACCGAAAATCTCTTCCACCAGGTCTTCCAAGGACACAATGCCGGACGTGCCGCCAAATTCGTCTACCACTACGGCAATCGTCTTCTTCTGCTGCATAAACAGCTTCATCAGCTTATGAGCCGACATTGTTTCAGGCACAATCGGCACTTGCTTCACATTGTCGTGCCAGTCTTTCGGGGCACGAAACATTTCCGAAGAATGGATATAACCGACTACATTGTCGATATTCCCGTCGTATACGATTATCTTGGAGATACCGGACTCTATGAAACGGTTTTTCAGTTCGTCCAACGAGGTTGTCAGATCGACAGCTACCACCTCCGTACGCGGAACAATGCAGTCGCGTATTTTTATATTCGAGAAATCAAGCGCGTTCTGAAATATTTTTACTTCCGTATCCAACTCTTCTTCATTCTCGGCATTGTCGATACTACTCTGTACAAAGTAATCCAGATCGACTTTTCCGAATGCGATATCAGACGCTTCCTTATTCACCTTCATGCCAAAAATGCGAAGGAACAAACAAGACAGTCCGGAGGACAATTTGGAGACGGGATACAAAATAATGTAACAGACAATAAGCGGAACGGCAAAAACGTTCAGTACCAAATTGGGATTGATCTTGAACAATGTTTTCGGCAAAAACTCTCCGGTTACCAGGATGATTAAGGTAGAGATAACGGTCTGCGCCAGTACCATAAGGAAGTGATTTTCTATGAATCCCGACAATAAATTGTCTCCGATAATCTGTGCCATCAGAATACCGTAGATAACCAAGGCTATATTGTTGCCCACCAGCATAGTGGAGATAAACTCATTCGGATTCTTGAAAAAGACAGACAGGATGCGGGAAGTGACTCCCCCTTTGCGTTCCATTTCAAAGCGCAGTTTGTCTACCGAGACAAAAGCTATCTCCATTCCCGAAAAGAAGGCGGAGAAAACCATAGTGATAATTAGAGAGATATAAATATTCATAGCTTATTTCACAGAATCTTTTTTCACGGAATCCGGCAAGGCTTTCAGTTCCGGCTGCGTGGTGCCCGCTTCATCATCCACATAAAAAATACCCTCTATATTGTGAATGGTGTAAACTGTCATTTGCTGGTTGGAGTCGAAGCCATGCCCGGTGATAGTACGGTCCGGCTGCTGAATACGTATAAACTTGTCAGAATACACCTTCTGGGTAGCTTCGTTCCAATATAACAATTCCGTATTGAAACGTTCGCCTTTCCGGTTCTGTATATCTACGTTCCCTATCAGCTTCCAAAGCCTTTCTTTGTCATAGTAGTAGGCAGTATCCGCTTTGATACTGGCTTCTATATGAAAGATAGAGTCAAACTGTTCCAGATATACTCCTTTTTCAAATGCCCAATAAGAAGGTTTCTTTCGGTCGAACACCTGCCACTCTTCCGTATTCACTCTATAACGTGTCACTCCGGAATCGGATATAAGGGTAGTGACCCCTAGCGTACTCATCATCGGAAGAGAATCCCGTTCAGTGATAGCTTCACCTATCGCTTTCGACTTGCCGCCACAGGAAGGAAATAAAAGAAGCATAACAATTGTCCCCAGGACAATTGTTATGCTCATGCTTTTATGCAATAAACGTTTTCTTCGTTTTCGCAACATACATTTATCTAATCGTTGTAGTCTCTCCGATCCAACCGCCGATAGTGATGCGGTCACCGGCTTTATAACCTAACATGAAAAGGTCTTTAGCCTGCGGAGTATGAGCAGAATATCTGCCAATCAACTTGTTCGCTTCTTCAGCCACACTAGGATCTACCGCCTTTGCACGTTGCAGTTTGTCAATCACTGCAAAATAAGTACACTTGTTCAGAGCGGATTCATCGCTCCAGTTAGGACTCATCGCATAAAGGTTGGCTATCAGAATGTAAGGAGCACCATAATTTTCGTTGAAGCTGATGGCCTTCTGGCAATAAGATCTAGCCTGAGACAGTTTCTTGGTGGAAGCCAATACCGCTGCTGCCGCATACGCCTTTTCTGCTTTCTTCAAATTGTCAGTCTCCAAGTTCACTGCTTCGTCAAAGAACTTCACAGCACTGTCGATATCACCTTTCTTGAATGCCTGATATGCACATCCTGTGGCAGCTTCGGCAGTAGGTTCCATTTTATAAGCATAGAATGATGCTTGCAAATATGCTTCACTTTCAGTACATTTCATCATTTTCATAATATCAATGACTTTCTTCAAGTATGCCAGATCCGTTTGATTAGCTTCTACCTTCGGTCCGTAAATACCTTGCAATGATTCACAATCGGCAGTTCCGCTATTAACGAACAAAGCGACCAAGTTATCTTTGATACCCATATAGGCTTTCTTCTTTGATTCCTTAGTCTCGGCAGCAATAGCTGCATCTGCATACTCGGAAGCAGCCAGATAATCCTGAATGAATTGTTCCTTATGAGTAGGATCCGCTTTTAACTTATCCAATGACATCTGCAAGAAATAGAACAAAGTAGCGGCAGCCGACTCACCTTTCACAGCGTTGACAGACTGGCCCAACCACTGATAAGCCTGATTAACGTCCAACTTCGGAGCAAAAGCGATATAATCTACAGCCTTGATACCCAATGCTTCTTCAGGAGAAGAGACCTTTACTCCCTTAGCCAAGAAGTCAGGCGTATATTTGATACGCAAATCGTGCGTATTCATCAGTTCATTAAAATATTTCTGATAATCCGGATTGTTTCTGTCTTTGATTTGCCCCATCAAACCTTTCAGAATTTTATATCCGTCCGTAAAAGTATAGAAACGAAGCGTCGGGCAATTTTCCAACACAGCTTTCCATGGAGTATACGCATCTTTAAAGTTACCTGCACGCACAGCTTCATGCGAGATACTACTGTTTGAATTACAGTTCGCATCCTGTGCTACCACAGTAGTCGCCCCTGCTGAAAGGAACAACATAGCCACAAGCGTTTTAATCTTCATTGTATTTAAATTTTAGTTGTTATTATAAAGTCGTCTATTCTCTCTCACTTTGTTGCAACTAATTATTCTACCCGGCGCTTGAAGAACCAACGTTCGTTGAACGTCAATCCAATGCTCACACGGAAGATGTTTTCATTCACCATATTCGTTTCCAATCCTTTGACGCGGACAAACTGCCCACTTATACTGAGAATGGAACGCGAACGAGGAACAGGCAAACCGAAACCGGCAGTCACGCCATATTCGCGAGAAGCCTTTTCACCGTTGATCTTATAATACGGAGTCGTATAATAAGCTCCCAAACGATATTTAATATGGGCAAGATAAGAGCGTCCTATCAAATTAGGAATGTACTCCGCACCCATTGATATTTTATGACGGTCACAGTAAGTATATGTTTCATGCATATCATTGTCCACATCATCACCCTTATAGTTTACATCAGCCCATTTCTGAAGACTATAATCAACACCTACCATCAAATGCCTATTATAATTGTAAGTAACTCCCACACCAAAAGAATTAGGCAATCCCAATGTTGCATCCAACTCATTGCTAACCGTTGTACTAGCCTGCGTGGTTACCGTTACATCGTTATTCAAATTATGCTTCGGCGAATAAACCGCACCGATTGTCACCGAATGTTTTTTGCCAAAGTCCTGCGTATACTGTGCGCCAAAATCCAACTTATAATCAGAAACAGACACAGCATTCTGTCTCACAAATGAATAAGAAGAAGATGTATTCGGATAAAGCATTGTCAATGAACGAGTGATATCTCCCCAAAAATAAGAAACATTGACTCCCAAAGACAAATTCTTTAAAACCTTCACTCCTACTCCCGCATACAACTGGTGCAACCCGCCATCTCCGGCAAGAGTCTTTGTATAGTCCGGCGTCGCGTCATTGGCGCCAGGTGTTGTTTCCGCAGTACCGCTATGACTTTCCGACACATTATATCCGACACTTGAGAAAGGCAATAGCCCCACACTCATTGCTATTCTAGGATGCAAGCGGAATTGCATTGCCAGATAGTCAAAACTAGAGTTCTTAGCGTTCAGCTTCACACCGCCGTTATTGACATTCATATTTTGCAGACTGACACCTCCTTCGAAAATGAAAGTCAGAGAGTCAATGGCTGTATACGAAGCAGGATTCAATGGATTGATCTGCGCTCCATCACGGAGTCCAAAAGCAATTCCTCCCATCGCCTTGCTATTTCCGAAACTTTGATCGGACAAATCGCCATAGCCATATCGTGTATAAGGAGAGTTTGTATTATTTTGAGCAATTGCCATTCCGGTAACCATCGTGAGCAAAAGCGCACATAGTGTGTGTTTAAATCCTACCATTATTATAGTTTAAAATTCTATTTAATCCTTTCAACACTAAAAATCTATCTGCAAAGATGATACTTTTTACGCTGCT
>QWCN01004391.1_pt1 | contig 15025 bp, 18 predicted proteins | sample 1972711 | NCBI WGS metagenome assembly QWCN01 (sample SAMN09866707, study PRJNA288562) | Human gut metagenome isolate term1_stool, whole genome shotgun sequencing... | isolation source: gut | host: Homo sapiens | place: USA: California | reverse complement strand
CTTTTATTATACTAAATGCAGTTTACAATGAAAATTGCAGTTTTTTAAACTTATTGCAGTTTAAAGCATAATAAACTGCGTTTACTTTAAAAACTTGCGTAATAAAAATAAAATAAGAAATTATAAGAAAATAAAATATTATTTACTTACTACTTGTAAAAATTTATCTATTAATTTATTAAAGAAAAATAATAAATATGAACAACTAGATAATGAAATTGCTTGTTTTGATCAAAAAAATGAATTTAATACATATATAGATAAATTTAAAGAATATTTAAATGAAGAAGAATTAGAATTAATTATTTATAAATTTTTATATGATTTTACTTTTAAAGATATTGCTAATGAACAAGGTGTTAGTATTGATTCTATTTCTTCTAAATACAAAAGAACATTAGACAAAGTAAAGAAGCATTATAAAGGAGAAGACAATGAATAATCTTAAAAATGAAATAAAAAATGATTTAGAAAATAAATTAGATATTGATTTGAATTTTGATACTTCAAAACTTCAACCTAATAAAAAATCTCATAAATTAGCAATTACATTAACATGTTTAGCTATACTTACTCCTTTAGTAATATTAAGTATTCCTTTTTTATCAATGATTGATTTTAAGCCAAAAAGTAGTTTAATAAAAAGAAATTTTACAATAAATGAAAAACAAGTTATGGAAAGCACTTCATTTAAAAAATTAAATGAAATTAATTATCCTTCTTTAGAAACTAAGAATTTATCAATAAGTGATGATTTTAAAGAAGCAATTAATAATTTCTCTAATGAAATGTATAGAAAATCTTTTAAAGAAGATAATTATTCTTTTTCACCAATGAGTCTATATTATTTAATGAATAATATATCTTTATCATCAACTAAAGAAGAAATAAATAATGAATTTAATAATTTATTAAAATTAGATAAAAATAAAAGAAAAGAAGATTTAATTAAAACATATAAAAATAATTATTTTTGTAATGAACAAGGAACTATACAAATGTATAATTCAGTATTTTTAAGTAATGATTTTCAATATAATGAAGAATATATTAATTTATTAAAAGATTATTATATTGAAGCATATCAATTATCATTTAAAAATGATCAAGATAAAATAATTGAATGGATTGATAATAAAATAAATCAAAAAGATTTTATGAAAAAAGAAGAATTAGAAATAGATGATAATGATACAGTTATATATTTTATAAATACTTTATATTTTAATAATCGTTGGTATCATATATTTAATGATGAAAATAATTATATAGATACATTTTATTCTAATAATAGTAATGAAAAAGTTACTTATATGAATCATTCTTATATAGGCGAAATTAATGAACAAGATAAATTTTATGAAGTAACAGATTATTATAAAAATAATATCAAAATTAAATATTATATTAGTAAAAATGATGAAGATATATTTTCTTTGACTAAAGATATTAATTTATTTAATTTAGATCAAACAACAAAAAAAGAAGCATATATTAATTTATCGCTTCCTAAATTTTCAAATAATTATTCTCTTGATTTTACTGAAATATTAAAAGAAATGATGCCAAATACTTTTGATGAAAATGCAAATAGTTTAAATAATATTTTTAATGATGAAAATTTGGGTGTTTATCTTCAATTAGTTAAACAAAAAAATGAAATAACATTTTCTGAAGATGGCACAATGATTAAATCAGTTTCTTATGGAGCAGGAAATAAAGCTGAATCAACATTAGATGGATATAATATACAATTAAATAAACCATTTATTTATATTATTTATGATGTGAATGATGTACCTATTTATGTAGGAAATATGGTAAATCCTAATAAATAAAATTTTTAATTAAAATAAGCATCAAATCTCTTTTTAATAATTAATTTTAAAAAGTTTTTATGTTTAACACTAATGCAAGGTATATCATCAATTAAAAGATTAATATCATCAAAATTAATTTTATTTTTTATTCTGATGATTGCATTATCACATTCTTTAAATTCGTGATTTTGTATAAAATCATAATAATTAATTCTTTTCCCATTATATAATAAAGCAGAAGTTGGAAAATTAAAAATTCTTGCATTTAATTGTGATTTGTCTTTCATTATTGTATCAATAATATCATCATCAATTTGTGGAAATAAGCATGAGCCACAATCAAATATAGGAGCAATTTTTATGTCATCTGTTCCTTGATTATATAAAAATCCCCAGTTTCCATTATGTCTATCCCAATTACCAAGTAATGCATCTATAACAAACATTTCCCAAAATGTATTAGATAAAAAGACTGGATCAATTAATGATTGCTGCTCTATTGTTTCTAATATTTCATTAATATCAGTTCCGTATCCATTAGATTTTGAATCAATTATTTGGTTTTTAACTGAAGCAAAATCTTTTAATACATACCCATCTTCTTCAAAATCTTTACAAGCAACTGAAATTCTTTTTACCCCATTATATTCATATTCTCCTAAAATTGTTTCTTGAGCTTTTATCCCAATCATATTAAAAATATGTGAACCTAAATATTCAGAAATACATGAATTAGTGTAAGAAAGATTTTTGTTTTTGGTTGCATGAAAAGGCAGTTTTAACATATATAGACTATCACCAATACAAATACTTAATTTATTTCCATTCGCTCCACCATATGTTTTTTTTCTTACTTGAAATTGATTAAAATTTACTAGATTCATGAATTACCTCCATAAAAATTTTTTTCTTAGATAATTTGCTTGTTCTTTAGAAATAAGATTTTCTACTTCACAAACATTAATACTACTATTAGTTTCATCTAAATAACAATCTAATAATAAATCTTTAGTTTTTCTTCCTTTTTTAACAAGATTTAAATCATATTTTAAAAAATCAGGGACATTTTCTTCATAAAAAGGATTATATTCTTCATATTCTAAATTTAATAATTCTTCTATTGTAATATTTAATGCTTTAGATAATTTTAATAAAGTTCTTCCAATACAATCATAAATATTACTTTTTCCTGATGCAATATCAAAGAGAGTAGATTTTGCAATATTACTAATTTTTGATAATTTATATATTGTTAAATTTTTATTAATTAATAATTCATTAAATTCCATTGTTATCACCTAATATTATTATATCGGTAAACCAAACAATTTTCCATAAAAAAAGTTAAGCTATTAGACTTAACTTTTTAAGATATTTAACTAAGATTATTTTTTTTAAAGCCTCTTTTTATTGAAAAAAACTCTAAAAGCTATTTTAACATTATTTTGTAAATGTATTATTTGCTTTCTTCTTTTGCTGGTTCATCTTCAACAAGCTTTATCATTCCTTTTTCTAATGAAAAACTAGGATGCTTGAATTTTTTTCCACCATAGTTCACTTCAATGTTCCCTTTGACATCGATTGCAGTGATGACACCTTCTCCGCGTGTCCCTTTAACTTTCTTTCCAACTAATTCTTTTAGATCTTGCATAATTTTTTGCTCCTTTTTTTTAATATATTTTATTTTGTTGCTAGATTTCAACAATTTAAAAATATATAATAAAAAAATGTTAATTTGTATTAATATAAATTTGTTAGATTTTAATTTTTAAAAAATAAGAGTAAATTTTGTTCAATTATATATTCCAAGTTCCTTTTTCAAAAACAACTGAATATTCTCTATCTAAATCATTTTTTTCAGCATATTTCTTCATTAAATCTAAAATTTGATCTTGTTGTCTATCTAGTGAAGACATAACTTGATTATTATAACTATCTAAATCATATTGTGAAGAAAAACCTTTAAATTTTGTTCTGTTAAGATTGATATAAAAATAAACTGTATTTCCTGATAAACGAGCTTCAAAATTAATATCAATTCTATTTTGCTTTTCTTCGACATAAGTTGAACAATATTTTGCTACTGAACGAGCTTGATTTAATACATCATTAGGTCCATGTAATTTACCATCACTTTCTGTTACAAATGGTTTTAATGCATGATTAGGTGTATTAGAAATATTATTTCTTAATTTTTTAATATATTTTGGTGATGAATCATGATCATTTATTCTATCTGGGAAATCACCCCATGATGGTTCTATATCTAATAATGTTGCTGAATAAATAATAATTGATACCCAATTATCATTATCGTAGCATCCCCAATCAATTGGGACATCATTAAATAATAAAATAATACGAATAAGTACATGCATTGGTAGTCTTATTGAACCACACAATCCGTTAACTATTGCTTTAAAAAGAAAATGATGTTCTGTCTCATCTCTATGGAATTGCCCTAAAATAAAAATCGAAATAAAACCAATAACTAAATTAACAACTATAAATAATAAAATAAATAAAAATGCATCACCAGATTGTGCATTTTGAAATGATCCAATAATTGAAACCATTGGAAACCAAAATGCAACTGCTTGCACAATAGACCATAAAAATAACAAGAAATATACAATACTGTTCATATTTTTGAGAAATTGTTATTAATTATTTAAGTTTTTTTGAATAATATAAGAATTTTCCACCAAATAATACTAAGCAAATAAAGCTTACAAAAGAGAGTAAGAAGAATATAAATGCAACATTACCTGATCCAAAAATAATACATAAAATAAATGAAACACCAAAAGTTATAGCACTACCAATTGTAAATTTCTTAGCAGTTAATTTTTCATCTTTTAAATAGCTTTTATACCATTCTTTAGTTTCAGCTTCATCAAATGTATCAAGATTTTGATTTAAAACTTCATTTGTTATTGAAGTAAATACTTGTAAATTTGCTAAACCAACAGATAATACATTATCAACTTTATTTTTTCTTAAATCTGATTCAAGAAAATAAATTTCATCACCATGGAATGTTGTAAAAAAAGAATATTTATCAGTATAAGCTTTAGCAAATTCTTTAACTGAACTATATTTTGATTTACCATATCTTTCATAAATTTGATTTAAAGCAATAGTCATTTTGACAGCAACTTTATTTTTAAATTCATAAAAAACACTAAATGGTGCATCTTTATATGTAAAGTTAATTTGAACTGTATTTGCTTTCTTATCTTCTTTACAATAACCAATTTTTTTACCAATATATTTTATTAAATTATAATCTTTCATTTATTTTTCCTCCAAAGTACATTGTCAATAAAATGATATGCACATAAAGAAAGATTATCAATAAAACATCTTTATCTTGGCACTAAGTTGGCAGTTAAATATTCTTTATAGGTTGATATTTAAAAATAATATTAACTTCAGTAAATTCATTTTCTTTAGAAGAAATCAAAACTTTACCATTTTCTAATAAAGAAAATCTATTAATAAGATTTTTTAAACCAATAGATGTCTTTTTTATAACATTAGGATCAAAACCAATACCATTATCTTTAATAATGATATTAATGTTGTCATCAACTAAACAAGTTTTAATTAAAATATAACCATTTTCTTTTTTATTAACTTTACTATATTTAATAGAATTTTCTATAATTGGTTCAATAGAAAGAGGAGGTAAAGCAAAATCTTTAATATTTATTTCTTTTTTGATAACAAATGGTTTATCTTCTTTTTCGTTCATTAAAGAAACGTAATCATCAATAATTTCTAATTCTAAAGGAAAAGATATATATTCTTTTTGTAAAATTTTATTAGATTTATCCATTAAATCGTTAAGTTTATTAATGGCTCTAACACCTTTTTGATGATCATTTAAATATAAAACATCAATCATAGTTAAACTATTAAAAAGAAAATGAGGTCTAATCTGAGTTTTTAAAGTTTCTTCTTTTAATTTCTTCATTTTTTGATTTAATTCATTATATAAATTTTCTTTAATATTTAATTCTTTATATTCATGATATATATTTTTATATCTATAAAATAATAAAAAACTGCAAAATAAGAAATTAAATCCAAATACAGAATGATAAATATTAATTAAAGAAAATAAAATGTTAATACTAAAAAGTAAATTTCTTTGAGTATATTCTTTTTTTAATAAAATAAAGATTATAAAAGAAATTAAATATGTAGAAATAATGATACCATTATTAGGAAAAACAATATAAAAAATACTAGTTATTAATAATTCAATATAGATTAAATCATTTTTAGAATATTTATTTATATTAAAGAAATTAAATAAAGTTAAAAACAAAAAATAATATCTTTCTAAGAATGATAAATCTAAATATATAAATGTCCCTCTTGCTTCTTTAATAGATAAAATAAATAAGATATAAAACAATAATGATAAAAATTTCTTGAAAGTAAATTTTCTAAATAAGATTGTTTCAACAATAACTATTGTTAAAGCACATGCAATAAAAAATACGAATAAAAAAGTTTTTTTATCATATAAAAAATTATTAAACCAATCAAAAAAAGATAAAATAAAGAAAAGAAGGTATATAAAAATAATACTATATTTCTTCATCAATCATTTCCTTCTTTTTATCTAATAAAGCTTTTATTTGTTTATTCCAACTATAAGAAGTTAAAAAATATCCATTATAAGAATGATCATTGTTATTATTTAAATAATTCCAATAATCACAATTAATAGTAGTGAATTCAGTATTTAATCTAGTAGCACCTCTTTGGAAAATAACTAAATTTCCTATTCCATATTCATTTAATTTTTGCCTTAATTTATAAATAGAATCACGATATAATCTTTTAGCTAAATCTATTTCTTTAAAAGGCCATAATAAATTAATCGCAGTTTCCATAGTTAAAGTTTTGCCTTCAAAAGTTAAAATAAGGGCAAGTAATTCTTCACTTTTTTTAGACACAAAAGAAACATGATGACCATCAACTAAAAAATTAAATTCTCCAAATGTTTGAAATGTGAGAATGTGTTTTTCTATTCCTAATAAAATAAATGATTTTTTAATTCTTTCATAATTAAAAGGTTTATAAACAAAATCAATTAAATTATCTTTAAATTCTTCTTTTATTTGTTTTTCATCAAAAGAAAAAGCAGTTATAAAAATAATTTTAATACTAGGATTAACTTTAATTAATTCTCTAGCTAAATCTAATCCATTAATTTTAGCCATTCTTATATCTAAATATGCCGCATCTACTTGATGTTTTTTTACATAATCAATAGCCTCAAGAGGATTTGTATTAAAAAATTTATAGCAGATATTCTTTTCTTCTACTACTTGATATAAAAAGTGTGTTAATGCTTCTAATTCATCATCAACTATAATAATCATTAAATCTTTATTCATGTTTACCTACTTTCTAATTCATAAATGGTGGAATCACTATTTTCTTTAATGGATAAATTCCAATTTAATAAATCCATTCTTTTAATTAAGTTATCAATTATTGGAATTTTATTTTTTCTATAAGAATTTACTTGTATTTCTAAATGTGTTTTCTTTTTCTTAGTTAATGTAATAAATATATCATCATCGTTATTTACATTAAAGTAAACCTCATCAATAATTTCACTAAAGAAAGTAGAAGGTATTAAATAATTAGTTTCTTCAACATCGAAAATAACATTAATATTTTTCTTAGTTTCAATATTTTTAAAAGCAATTTTATCTAATAATTTTTTACTTTCAATATCAAATGGTAATAAATAATAATCAAGCCCATTAATTTCATTTCTTAATGATGTAGAAAATAAATAAGTTGTATACATACCTTCTTCTACACTTTTTTCAAATTCATTTTTAATAGTAGATAATCCATTATTAATTTCATCAATATTCATGCAATTAATTAAAGAACGAGAATATAATAAACTAATTTGTTCTTGAAGCTCATTATTTTTAATTACTTCTTTTTTTATGCTATTAATATTAATTAAATAAACAATCATAAAAAATATTATTAAGAATAATGAAATAGTCTGATAAAAAGTTGTTAAATCAAAAATCAAAATACCGGTCGAACCAATCATTGAAAAATTTAATAATGAATAAAATGAACCTACACATAATAAATTTAATAAATTAACTGCATTATCTTTTTTTATATATGTTATTAAAGCATTTATAATAATATCAATAGCTACTAAAGAAATAAAACCATAAGATATAAAGGCATAATAAGTATTATATGTAAAAGGAAAACTTGCTAAGAATAAAATACCTAGTAAAGAATAAATAATTAATTTAGGCTTATTAAATTTAATTATTTTTTGTTTATTTAAATAAAAGCTATACGTTATGCAAGTAATAAAAATACTAATAGCGTTTAACATCATATCAAGTACACTATTGCGATAATTAAAACCTAATTCTTTAATATAGAATGGTGTATCAACACTAGTAATATAAATTAAGAAAAATGAACATACCATCATTACTAAACCATTATTTGTTTTGGGTAAAGCAAAAGATAAAAATGAAAACAAAAAAATAACAACCATTATGGCGGCAAAAGCCATATTATATTGATCTAAAAATATAGCGTAAGGATATGGTAAATTACTAGTTAATGTAAAACCTGGCATTGTTCTAATACCACCAATACCACAATTTCCAACCTCAATAATAACTTCAACAATACCATCTTCTGGTACAATATAAGAATATGTTTTGCCTTCTAAAGGAACTCCTGCACTTTGTTTTTGTTTAGTTGGAGTGCCTATTTCATACGCTAAAACACCATTAAAAAATATTTTTGATGGCATTCTCATAAAAGAAGAACTAATAGAAATACCTGGTTTTAAATTATAAGTAACAATTCTATAAGAAGCATATCCATCTCTAGGTAAAACTTGTCCATCAATTTCTAGACCAGTCCAATATCTTGGCAAATTAATATAATTTGGTGAAGAAATATCTTCTTTATCAGTATGAATCCATTTATTATAATAAAATTCTACATTACCATGCTGCCCAACATAAATTCTTTCATCTTCCATTCTATATCCAGTAAAATCAAAATGACCATAACCATCATTATTAACCATGCCATAAAATTCAGATTCATTATTAGATACACATATTGCAACAATAGATCCAAAATAAGAAATAAATAATAATGAAATTATAGAAATTAGAATTTTTAAGGTTTTTTTCATAATTAAAATTCACTCGCATTACTATTGTAAATAAAAATATATATTTAATGCAAGTTATAATTTTCTTAGTATATAAAAATAAGCGATTTATTTATAAAAAAATAAAAAAAGTAAAGACTAAAAAAGAGGTAACAAAAATGGATTACAAAAAATTAAGTCAACTATTTTATGCTTTAGGTGATGAAACAAGATTAAAACTTGTTCATGTTTTATATAATGAAGAAACTTATTGTGTAAAAGAATTATTACAGATGGTTAATATTTCTCAATCAACTTTATCTTATCATTTAGCAATTTTGTATGAGAATAATATTGTTAGTTTTAAAAAAGAAGGAAAACAAGTTTTTTATTATTGTAATAAGCATTTTATAGATAAATTGATGAAAATCTTTAAATAAAAGCGGTTAATACTTGCTTAATTATATAAAAAATATTATATTTTACCTCTAAATATGTTATTCTTTATAAGAATTGAGGTAAAAATGAAAATTGAAATTATTAGTCATAGTTTATTAGATACTCAAAAAATTGCTTTTGCAATTGCTAAAGATTTATTTAAAGGTGCTGTAATAACTTTAGATGGTGATTTAGGTGCTGGTAAAACTACTTTTACTCAAAATGTTGCTTTAGCTTTAGGAGTTAAAGAAAAAGTAAATAGCCCAACTTTTAATATTTTAAAATGTTATTTCAGTGGCTCATTACCTTTATATCATATTGATGCTTATCGTCTTGAAGATCATATAAATATGGATATTGGTTTAGAAGAAGTTATTGAAGGTGATGGAGTATGTTTAATTGAATGGGCAAAATTTATACCTGAATATGTTTTTGAACCTTTAAAAATTGAAATTGAAATTATGTCTAGCAATTCCAGAAAATTTAAAATTTCTAGTGATGAAAAAAAATATAATGAAATTTTTACTTCTTTAGAAAGTTTAAAAGGTGAAATGAAATGAGCTATACTTTGTTGATAGATTGTTCTGATACTAATTTATCTATTGGTGTTAGTAAAGATTCTAATTTAGTTTATAAAAAGTCTTTTTATGCTTGGCAAAGACAATCTGAATATATGATTCCAGAAATTAAACTTGCAATGGAAACATTAGGTATTAATATTAATGACATCTCAACTATTGCTTTAGGAATTGGACCTGGTTCTTATACTGGTATAAGAATCCCTTTAACTATTGCTAAAACTCTTGCAGTTATTAATAAAGCGAAAGTTATACCTTTATCTTCATTACAAATTATGGGTAATCATGATGAAAAATATATTGCTTTAATGAATGCAAGAAGTAATAGAAGTTATATAGGTATTTATGAAAATGGACAAAAAGTTATTGATGATAAAATTATTAATAATGATGAATTAATGGATTTTATTTCTCCTTATGTTGATAAAGGATTTACTTTAAAAGGTAATCTTAAATATTTAAATTTAGATATTGGTGTTGCTTCAGATGTAGTTGATGGTTTATTTTCTTATAGCTTAATTACTTCACCTACTGAAGATGCTAAAGCAATTAAACCAGTATATTTAAAAGATAATTATGAAAATAATAAGAGCTAATATAAAAGATGCTTTATCTATTTTTGAAATAGAAAGAAATAATTTTACTACTGATGCATGGACAGTATCTCAATGGGAAAATGAATTTAAAGATAATAAATTTAGTATAATTTATTTATTAAAAGATAAAGAAGAAGTTATTGGATATATTGATTTTTGGATTATGTTTGAGCAAGCTACTATTGCTAAAATATGTATCAAAAAAGAATATACTAATAAAGGTTTAGGATATAAACTTTTAAAAAGATGTTTAAAAGCCATTGATAAAAAGAATTGTTTATCAACTTCTTTAGAAGTAAGGGTTAGTAATATTAACGCTATTAATTTATATAAAAAGAACGATTTTAAAATTATCTTAACTAAAAAAGAATATTATTCTGATGGTGAAGATTGTTATTATATGATTAGGAGTATAGGAGACGTATATGAAAGATGAAATTATTTTAGCTATTGAATCAAGTTGTGATGAAACAGCGATAGCAATATTAAAAAATAATCAAGAATTATTAGCTAATGTTGTTTCTACTCAAATTCCAGTTCATCAAAAATATGGTGGAGTTATGCCAGAAATTGCTTCAAGATTACATGTAGAAAATATTGGTTTTGTTTTACAAGAAGCATTAGAAACAGCAAAAATTAATAAAGAAGATATTACTGCTATTGCCATTACTAGTGGACCTGGATTAATAGGTGCTCTTCATGTCGGCTTACAATGTGCAAAAACTTTAGCTCTTTCATTAAACGTTCCTTTAATTCCAGTGCATCATTTAGCAGGACATATATACGCTAATGAATATGTAACACCATTAAAATTTCCATGTTTAGCGATAGTCGTATCTGGAGGTAATACTGAACTTGTATTATTAAAAGAACATTTATCATTTGAAATTATTGGAGAAACTCAAGATGATGCAATCGGTGAAGCTTTTGATAAAGTAGCTAGAGTTGTAGGTTTACCATATCCAGGAGGAGTAGCTATTGATAGAGAAGCTAAAAAAGGTAAACCAGTTTATAAATTACCTATTCCTCATACTGAAGGTGAATTTGATTATTCTTTTTCTGGACTTAAAACTGCAGTTATTAATTTAGTAACTAAAGAAAGAAATAATAATAGAGAAATTAATGTTCAAGATTTAGCATGTTCATTCCAAACAACTGCAATTAATTATTTACTTGATAAAGCTTTACCAGCAGTAGAAAAATATAACATTAAGCAAGTAGTTTTAGCAGGTGGAGTATCTGCTAATTCTTATTTAAGAGAAGAAGTGCAAAGAAGATTAAAAAATAGTGATGTTGAAGTTGTTATTCCACCTATTTGGTGCACTACTGATAATGCTGCAATGATAGCAAAAGTTGGTAGTTATTTATATAATAAAGGAGTTTTTGCTGATTTATCTTTATCAGCAAATCCTGCTTGGAAAATAGAAGATTATTTAGAATTTGGTGAAAAGAAATGAAAGATTTTTATTTAGAAATTAAACATATTGATAAACAAACAGGAGCTAGATATGGTATTTTACATACTCCACATGGTAATGTAGAAGTTCCTATTTTTATGCCAGTAGGTACTTTAGCAACTGTTAAAACATTATCTCCTGAAGAATTACATGAATGTGGAGCAGGAATTATTTTAGCTAATACATATCATTTATCTATTAGACCTGGTGAAGATATTGTTCAAGAAGCAGGTGGATTACATAAATTCATGAATTGGGATGGACCTATTTTAACAGATTCAGGAGGATTCCAAGTTTTTTCATTAGCAGAAAAAAGAAAAATTACTGAAAAAGGCGTAGAATTTAAATCTCATCTAAATGGTGATAAGTTATTCTTTTCTCCAGAAAGAGTAATGGAGATTGAAGAAAAATTAGGGCCAGACATTATTATGCCTCTTGATGAATGTGTGCATTACCCAGCTGATTATAAATATATGAAAGACTCAGTTGAAAGAACTATTCGTTGGGCTAAAAGATGTAAAGATGCTCATACTAGAGTTGATCAAGCTTTATTTGGTATAGTTCAAGGTGGAGAATTTGCAGATTTAAGAAAATACTGCGCTGAAGAATTATCTAAATTAGACTTTCCTGGTTATTCAATTGGAGGAACATCAATTGGTGAACCTAAAGATGTCATGTTTAAAATGATTCGTGATACTACTCCTTATTTACCTTTTGATAAACCTAGATATTTAATGGGTGTAGGTTCAGTTGATGCAATTTTAGAAGGAATTAGTCAAGGCGTAGATATGTTTGATTGTGTTTTACCAACTAGAATTGCTAGACATGGCGCTCTTATGACTAGCTTAGGTAGAGTTAATATTCGTGATAAAAAATATGAAAGAGATTTTACTCCACTAGATCCAAATTGTGATTGTTATTGTTGTAAACATTATACTAAAGCTTATTTAAGACATTTATATAAATGTGATGAAACATTTGGTAAAAGACTTCTTTCTATTCATAATATTAGATTTTTAATTCATATGATGGAAGAAGCAAGAATTGCTATTCAAGAAGATAGATTTGGCGATTTTAAAGAAGAATTTTTGAAGAAATTTAATAATGAAAAAGGATTTTAATTATGGATTATAGTGTAGATCAATTTGATTTTTATTTACCTGAAGAACTAATCGCACAATCTCCTAGTGAACAAAGAGATCATTCTCGCTTGATGGTTTTAGATACCACAAAAAAAACCATAGAACATAAAATGTTTTATGATATTATTGATTATTTACATGAAGGTGATGTTTTAGTAAGAAATAATTCTAAAGTTATTCCTGCTAGATTATTTGGAATTAAAGAAAATACAGGAGCCCATGTAGAGGTTTTATTATTAAAAGATCATGGAAATAATCTTTATGAATGCTTATGTGGTAACGCTAAAGTTATTAAAGTTGGTACAGTTATCGATTTTGGTAATGGAGAATTAAAAGCTATTTGTAAAGAAGTTCGTGATGAAGGTATAAGAATGATGGAACTTGTTTATAATGGTATTTTGTTTGAAATACTAGATAAATTAGGCAAAATGCCTTTACCACCTTATATTCATAAACAATGTGAAGATAATTCTAGATATCAAACAGTATACGCTAAAGTTGAAGGTTCAGCAGCTGCACCAACAGCAGGATTTCATTTTACTAATGAATTATTTGATAAAATAAAACAAAAAGGTATAGAAGTTTTAGATGTTACTTTACATATTGGATTAGGAACATTTAGACCAGTAAAAACTAATAATATTCTTGAACATCATATGCATTCAGAAGAATTTGAAATGACTCAAGAGGTAGCGGACAAATTAAATAAAGCAAAAGAAGAAAAAAGAAGAATTATTGCAATAGGTACTACTTCTACTAGAACTTTAGAAGCTATATATAAAAAATATGGTAAATTTGTTGCAACTAAAGAATCAACAAATATCTTTATTTATCCAGGATATAAATATGAAGCTATTGATGCTTTAATTACTAATTTTCATTTACCTAAATCAACTTTAATAATGCTTGTTTCTGCTTTAGCAGGTAAAGAATTTATTTTAAAAGCATATAACGAAGCAGTTAAAGAAAAATATCGTTTCTTCTCTTTTGGAGATGCAATGTTTATCCATGAATAATAAAAAAACATTATATTATGATAAATCTATTGAAGAAATAGAAAATATAAAAAAATTAAATAAAAAACCTATTTTAGGAATTCATGTTTGCTGTGGACCATGTTCAACATTTCCATTGCTTTTTCTTGCACCTTATTTTCAAATAAAAATATTATATTGTAACTCAAATATATATCCAAGTAGTGAATATTATCGAAGATTAAATGAATTAAAAAAATATGTAGAAATATTTAACAAAGAACATTCTCAAGATGTAGAAATAATTGAATTTGAATATGATAACACTTCATATAACAAAGATTTAGAGCCATATAAAGACGATTATGAAGGTGGTAATAGATGTAAACTATGTTATGAAAAACGAATGGATATGACCTATAAATACGCTGATGAACATAATTATGATTATTTCACTACAGTAATGACTATCTCAAGACAAAAAAATTCTTATGTATTAAATGAAATAGGAGAAAAATTATCTCATAAATATAAAACAAAATATTTTTATTCTGACTTCAAAAAGAAACAAGGAATAGATAAATCAATAGAATTAAGAAAAAAATATAATCTTTATAATCAAGAATATTGTGGATGTATATATTCATATCAAAAATATTTAGAAAAAATAAGCAAATAAAAAGGTGTAAATAAATTTTACACCTTATATAAGATAGACTTAATAGTCTATTTTTATTGGCTCTCTTAAATAAAGTGGGGTTTTAAAAAAGATTTATTAAAATATTTGACCCCAGAGATTTTAAAAGAATTTAAAAGGTAACCACTTTAAAATGT
>QWCN01007900.1_pt1 | contig 15041 bp, 13 predicted proteins | sample 1972711 | NCBI WGS metagenome assembly QWCN01 (sample SAMN09866707, study PRJNA288562) | Human gut metagenome isolate term1_stool, whole genome shotgun sequencing... | isolation source: gut | host: Homo sapiens | place: USA: California | reverse complement strand
GAGATCGTGCGGTCGGGGTTGGTGATGGCCTGACGCTTTGCGACCTGGCCGACCATACGCTCGCCGGTCTTACTGAACGCGACGACGGACGGGGTGGTGCGGTTGCCTTCGGCGTTGGGGATGACGACGGCTTCGCCGCCTTCCATCACGGCCACACAAGAGTTGGTAGTACCAAGGTCAATACCGATAACTTTAGACATAATGTTGTCCTCCTAAGATCTATCTTAATTTTTTGTTAACGAAATTAATTTATCATTTCGCGCTTCCGCGCGGAATTTGCACTTTAATTGGCCACTTTTACAATGGCAAATCGCAGCACCTTATCGCCCAGCGTGAAGCCCTGCTGGAGCACCTCGACCACGGTGTTTTCCCCGTAGTTTTCGTCTTCCACATGCATCACGGCGTTGTGCTTTTCAGGGTCAAAGGGCTTTCCGGCGGCGTCCATCGTTTCAACGCCCAGCTTTTTGAGGCTCTCTTTGAACTGGTTGAACACCATCTCAAGGCCCTTGCGGTGGGGCGACTCCTCGCCGCCGTACTGGGCAAGGCCGCGCTCGAGGTTATCGTAAACGCCCAGCAGCGCCTTGATCGTGTCGATCTTCGCATCGGCGTAAAGGCTTTCCTTTTCCTTCGCGGTGCGCTTGCGGTAGTTGTCGTACTCGGCGGCAAGGCGCAGGTATTTGTCCTGCTCGTCGGCAAGCGACTTGGCAAGGCCTTCCATCTTCTCCATCTGCTCGCGCGTGACGGTGAAGGTCTCGGGCTCCGCGCTCTTCTCAGCGGTCTCGTCAGCCTTGGCGGTCTCTGCGGTCTTAGCCGCTTCGTCTGCTGTGGGCTGCTGCGCCGTGTTCTTTTCCGGCGTGCTCTCCGCCGCGTTCTGCTTGTCTTTCTTACCCATTTCTTACTCCTTATCTTCTTCCTTGGGCGGAAGCTCGTTCTTGCCGAACATCCGCGTCAGGCTGTCTGCAAAATAACTCAGCCGCGCCGTCACGGTGGCGTAGTCCATTCTGGTGGGACCCACCACACCGACGAGGCCGCGCATCCCGTCGCCGATATCGTAGCTGGCGACGACCACGCTCGTTTCCTTGAGCGCCTCGTTCACGTTTTCCGGCCCGATCAAAATCTTGAGCGGCGCGCCGTCATCCGGCACGGGAAGCTCTTCCTTGTTATCCACAAGGAATGTCACGAGATCGTGCGCCTTGTCGACATCGCGGTACTCAGGCATTTTCAAGATCTGGCTCGCGCCCGCGGTCTCCACATTGCGCTGCGCGCTCTGCTCGAGCACACCGATCGCATATTCGACCGCTTTGGACACCACTAAAAATAGCTCGGGCGAAAGCTGCTCGGAAAGGCTCATCAGCCTTGCACTCATCTCATCGGCGCTCCGGCCGGTGAAGTGCGTGTTCAAAAGCTCCTTGACGTCCGCAAGCCGCTGGCTGTCGAACGGGAGGTCCGAGCGCTGGAGCTGGCTCTTCACGCGGTTATCCTCGCCCATCACCACGACGATGAAGCTCATTTCATCGACCGCGATGAGCTCGAAGCGCTTGACGCTCGCCTCGCGCCGTCCGCCCGTCACGCTGTACACGGGGTAATTGACGATGCTCGACACCATCTGTCCCGCCTTGGCGATCACGCTGTCCGTGCCGCTGAGCTTGGACTTTAGCTGCTCGTTGATCTCCTCCGCTTCTGTTTCGGAGACCTCGCGCTTTTCCATCAGCTCGTTGACGTACAAGCGGTAACCTTTCGGCGACGGCACGCGTCCGGCGGACGTGTGCGGCTGCTCAAGGTAGCCCATTTCGACCAGGTCTGCAAGCTCGTTGCGGATGGTCGCGGAGCTCACCGAACCGCCCATCTCCTCGGCCAGCGCCTTGGAGCCGACCGGCTCAGCCGCGGCGATGTAATCCTCGACAACGCGCTTGAGAATCTGCTTTTTGCGCTCGGTCAAGTCCATACGCCGCGCCCCTTTCGTAGCTTTAGCACTCCTTTCCCCTGAGTGCTAAACGCAGTGTACCACCGACATTTCCCGTTGTCAATAGGAGGCAGTGTAAACAGTTTGTGAACTACGCAAAAGTCAGGCCAAGGCCTGCCTTTTGAAGCGTTTTCACTCCGCTCTGTGCCTCGCCTACGGCTCGACACTCGCTGCGCGAGAAGAGTTTTTTGGCACGCACACGCCCCAGGGCGGCTTCTCTTGCTGCTCTGCGGCAATTCACTTTCTGTCGCGCCAAAAAAGATTTAACATTATTTGCCGCCGTGCGCGGCAGTCCTGGGCAGCCGTTGGCAGCTTCGCTGCCTTACGGATGCCGCGCACCCCTTGTGGGTAAAAGTCTGCGACGCTTTTCCATTTCACGGCTGCTTCGCAGAATTCCGTGCCCGCAGGCACGGAAAAAATTAAAATCGTAAATTCCGACGTCACCGTCGCGGCATTACGATTCCCGCGCCTGTCTGGCACGCCAATCGTGCCGCTTCCTCGAAACCGGCTCGCTTCATCCGCCGCTGGCGGCGCTTCGCCGATTTCCACGTGCGTCGGAATTTACTCTTTGCGCGGAGCGCGTGCCGCAGCCGCCCTCTGGGCGGCAAGGCACGAAGCGGAGTGTATCTCCCTCAAAAAGCGGCGCTGCCGCTTTTTGAAGAATAAAAAAAGAGGAACGCTTTCGCGTTCCTCTTTTTTTAAGAACCTTTATTCGGCCTTGGGCGCTTCGGCGGCTTTCGCGGCCTCGGCAGCCTTGGCTTCGGCGGCTGCCTTGGCGGCAGCGGCCTTGCGCTCGGCGGCAGCCTTCTGCGCGGCCTTGAACTTCTCCTTCTCCTCGGGGGTCGGGATGGGCTCGATGGCGTTGCGCGGGCAGGCCTTGGCGCACATGGTGCAGTTTTTGCACTTGGTGTAGTCGATGACGGCCACGTTGTTGACGACGTGGATGGCGTCGAACTTACAGGTGCGCTCGCACATGCCGCAGGCGATGCAGGAGTTGGCGCACACCTTCGTAACGGCGGGGCCCTTCTCCTTGTTCGAGCAGTTGACGAAAACCTTCTGCTTGTAGGGCACCTCGACGATCAGCTTGCGCGGGCAGGCCTCGCGGCAGGCGCCGCAGTTGGTGCACTTCTCCTTGTCGACCTCGGCGACGCCCTGTGCATTGATGTGGATGGCGTCGAACTGGCAGGCGGCAACGCAGGTGCCAAAGCCCATGCAGCCAAAGGAGCAGGCGGTCGGACCGCCGGCGACCTTCGTCGCGGCGACGCAGTCGTGAAGACCGACATACTCGAAATTCTTCACAGAGGCCTCGCCGCCGTTGCACAGCACGTGCGCGACCTGCTTTTCGCCGCTGGGGGCTTCCATGCCCATGATCTCAGCGATCTTGGCGGCGCCCTCCGCGCCCGCAGGAGCGCAGGCGGTGACGGGAGCCTTACCGGCAAGAATTGCCTCGGCGCAGCCCGCGCAGCCGGGATAGCCGCAGCCGCCGCAGTTTGCGCCGGCGAGGCAGGCCTGGATCTTGGGCAGGCGCTCATCGACCTTGACCTCAAAGGCCTTGGCCGCAACGGACAGGATCAGGCCGAACACGACGGCGATCACGCCCAGCACGAGGACAGCGTAAATAACGTTCGTAATCATAATTTCGTTCCCTCCTTACATGGGCCACACCTGCAGGCCGGAGAAGCCCATGAATGCGAGGGCGATCAGGCCTGCGGTGATCAGCGCGATGGGGAAGCCTTCAAATGCCTTGGGATAGTCGGCAAACTCCAGGCGCTCGCGCACCGTGGAGAACAGGTAGATCGCCAGCAGGAAGCCAAGGCCGCCGGTGATGCCGTACACCACGGATCCGATGAAGTTGTAGTCGTTCTGCACGTTGAGCAGCACCACGCCAAGCACGGCGCAGTTGGTGGTGATCAGCGGCAGGTACACGCCGAGGGCCGTGTAGAGCGTCGGCATGGACTTTTTGAGGAACATCTCGATGAACTGCACGAGGCTCGCCACCACGAGAATGAAGGCGACGGTCTGCATGTAGTCAAGGCCGAGCTTGACGAGGATGATGTTCACGCCGTAGCAGAACGCCGAGGCAAGGCCCATGACGAACGTAACGGCAAGGCCCATACCGATGGCGGTGTCGCTCTTTTTCGACACGCCGAGGAACGGGCAGATACCCAAGAACTGCGAGAAGATGAAGTTATTCGTCAGGATCGCGCCGAGGGAAATAGCAAGTAGCTTAGTCACACTCATTTTTATTTACCCTCCGTTTCTTTCTTTTCCGCGTTCTTCTTCTCGCTTCTGGCAAGCGCCCACTGCATGATGGCGATCAGCGTGCCGAGGCAGAGGAAGCCGCCGACGGGCAGCGTGAGCATACCGGCGGGAACATAGGAAGAAGGCATGACCTGGATGCCGAGCAGCGTGCCCGCGCCCAAGAGCTCGCGGAACGCGCTCAGGATCAGCAGCACCACCGTGTAGCCGATGCCCTGGCAGATGCCGTCCACCGCGGAGGCGGCAACGGAGTTCTTGCTGGCAAAGGCCTCGGCGCGGCCGAGGATGATGCAGTTGACGACGATCAGCGGGATGAACACGCCAAGGCTCTCGGCGATGTCAGGGACAAACGCCTGCAGGCACAGATCAACGATCGTAACGAAGCCCGCGATGACGACGATGTAGCACGCGATACGCACTTCGTTGGGGATGATCTTGCGCAGAAGGGAAATAAAGATGTTGGAAAGCGTCAGGATGATGAGAACGGAGATGCCCATACCAAAGCCGTTTGCAACACTCGTGGTGATGGCCATGGTGGAGCACATACCGAGCACCTGCACCAGAACGGGGTTTTGGTAGATCAGACCGTCTTTGAGCTGTTTGTTGAAATTCATAGATCGTTCCCCCTTTCTCAGTTCATGGCCTCGGCGGCAGCCAGAGCGGCGTTGACGCCCTTGGTCACGCCCTTGGTGGAGACCGTCGCGCCGGTAACGGCGTCGATGTTCTGCTTGACGACGAGCGTGCCCGCGCCGGACTTGCCGACGAACTGATCGAGCGCGCCGGTGCCGGCGGAGGTCGCTTCATTGTCGATGACCTTGGAGCCGATGCCTGCGGTCTCGGAAGCCTTGACGATGGAAACGCCCGTGACGGTGAGGTCGGTGTCAACGCCGACGATCATCACGATGTTGCCCTGAGAGCCGCTCGCGGTGACCTTGAAGGCATAGCCGATGGTGTCGCCGCCGGACTGCACCTCATAGACCTCGCTCAGCTTGCCGCCCTGTTCGTTGGCGGCGTCGATCATGGCCTGCGGGATGTCTTCCATCGGGGGGAACTCGCAGTCGGCCGCGGAGACGACCTTGGCGAGCGCCGCCTCGGTCTTTTGCTTGTTGATGGCCGCGATCTTGTCCGCGGTCAGCATGTTGGTCAGGCCCAGCAGCAGCGCGACGACCAGCGAGATCGCCGTCAGCGTACCGGCTACCTTGAAAATGAATTTACCTTCGATCTTCATTTCTTTGCCGCCTCCTTCGCTGCTTTCTTATCTACGCCGAAGCGGGTGGGCTTGGTGTACTTGTCAATGATCCAGGTGCAGCAGTTCATCACAAGGATGGAATAGCAAACGCCCTCGGGATAGGAGCCGAAGTAGCGGATGAACACCGTGATGAGACCGCAGCCGATGCCGAAGATCAGCTGGCCCTTCTTCGTGACGGGGGAGGTGACATAGTCAGTGGCCATGAAGAACGCGCCGAGGAACAGGCCGCCGCCGAGCACGTTGTAGAACATCCAGCTCATCGCATCGTTGCCCTGGGGGAAGAGGAACGTGAGGACTGCCACCGTGCCGATGTAGGCAACGGGGATCTGCCAGGAGATGACCTTGCGGAAAATTAAGTACAATCCGCCGATGAGCAGCATCATCGCGGAGATCTCACCGAGAGAGCCGCCGATGTTGCCGATGAACATATCGGAGAGGCTGTACTGTGCCGTCACCTCGGCAAACTCGCCGCCCTTCATCATCGCAAGCGGGGTGGCCGCGGTCACGACGTCAGCGCCGCCGAAGAGCGGTGCCTTGCCGGAGGCCGGGTCGATCCAGGAGGTCATCTGGCTCGTGTAGCACGCGACGAGCGCGGCACGGCCGGCCAGCGCGGGGTTCAGGAAGTTCTTGCCAAGGCCGCCGTAGAGCTGCTTGACAAGGAAGATCGCGAAGAAGTTGCCGACGATCAGCATCCAGTAAGGAAGCGTCACGGGGCAGACGAACGCGAGCAGGACACCGGTGACGGCGGCGGACAGGTCGCCGAGCGTCTGCGTCTTGTGCATCAGCTTACGGTAGAGCCACTCGAAAAACATCGCGGAAACCACGCTCACGAGCACGGAGATCAGCGCGCGGAAACCGAAGCGGATGACGCTCATGATGAGCGCGGGGCACAGCGCGATGATCACGTCGAGCATGATCGAGCGCGTGTCTTCATTGTTGCGGATATGGGGGTTGGAGGAAGCGATGAGCTTCAGACCCTTATAATCATTCAGCATCTCTTAAGCCTCCTTCTTTGCTTCTTCAGCAGCCTTGGCAGCCTCAGCCGCGGCCTTGGCCTTGGCGGCGGCTTCCTTGACCTTCTGCTTGCCGACCTTGAACGAATGCGTCAGGTGCAGGCGGCCCGGGCAGATGTAAGAGCACGCGCCGCACTCGATGCAGTCCATGACGTGGGCCGCCTCGAGATCCTCGATGCGGTTCTTCTGCACATATAAATAGAGGTACAGGGGCTCGAGGTGCATGGGGCACGCCTCAACGCAGCGGCCGCAGCGGATGCAGGTCGGGTCCTCGGAGACCTTGTTCTCATTCGCGGCGAACGCCAGCACCGCGCCCGTGCCCTTGGCCACGGGGAAGTCGGCGGAGGCCTGCGCCATACCCATCATCGGGCCGCCGGCGATGAGCTTGAACGTCTCGTCCTTCAGGCCGCCGCAGGCGTCGAACAGGAGCGAAACGGGCGTGCCGATCGGGCACTCGAGGTTCTTCGGCTCCACAACGCCGCTGCCGGACACGGTGACGACCTTGCGCACCACGGGCATGCCGTCCTTGATGGCATGGTAGATGGCGATGGTGGTGTTGATGTTGAACACGGCGCAGCCGATGTTCGCGGGAAGACCGCCGGGGGGCACCTGCTTGCCGGTGATGGCCTGGCAGAGCTGCTTTTCGCCGCCCTGCGGGTAGCGGCAGCGCAGCGATTCGACCACGACGGGAGCCTTCTGCTCGGCGATGACCTTGTTGAGGGACTCGATGCCGTTTTTCTTGTTGTCCTCCACGCCGATGACGACCTTGCTCACGCCGAACATCTTGGCGAGGTAGCAGCAGCCGCCGATGATCTCAGCGGGGCGCTCAAGCATCGCGCGATGGTCGCCGGTGATATAGGGCTCGCACTCCGCGCCGTTGATGATGACGGTATCGACCTTGCCGATGCCGCTGGAGATCTTCGTGTGCGTGGGGAACGTTGCGCCGCCCATACCGACGATACCGGCCTGCTTGACCATTTCGACCATTTCCTCCACGCTCAGCGCGTCGGGGTCGGCCGGAGCATGGACTTCCTCGCTCAAGTCGTCCTTGAAGTCATTGTCGATGACAACGGACATGACCTTGCCGCCCATGGAATAGGGACGGGGCTCCACCGCAGCGACCGTACCGGATACGCTTGCGTGAATGGGAGCGCCGAGACCTTTGAATTCGCCGATCTTCTGTCCAAGCTTGACATAGTCGCCCTTGGAGACCGTCGGGGTGCAGGGTGCGCCGAAGTGCATCGACATGGGGATCACCACCTGAGCAGGGGCTTGTAACTGCTCGATGGCCTTTTCATTGGTAGCAGCCTTCATATCATTGGGATGAACGCCGCCAAAGAAAGCTTGTGCCATAGTCTTCACCTCATCTTTATACTGCCAGAGCAGCGGAAACACTGCTCCATAATCGGATAGATTATATCCCCTTTCTTTTCTCTTGTCCAGAAAATATTCTTCATGACCATCATTTTCCTACATAATTTATCAGATTTCGCCGTCATTTTCTCGCAAAAACAGCATTTTGCCAAACAATTCGCCTTTCGGCGGCCCGCGGAGGGAATAACCCATTTCTCCGCTTCTTGACGTGTCCCGGACGCGATGCTATAATTATGTATTACTATTTTTATGAATTTCGTGCATTTTCCGCACTTTGCCGTCCGTTTTTCCCCGTTCCGGCAAGAAAGGAGCTTTTTTATGCCCATGCAGCTCGATACCGGCGCGATCAAGGCAGAATCGCGCTCGCTGCTGCGCACCGGTGAGGTCAATCCCTTCCGGATGACGCTTTTCTATCTTCTCATCACCCTTGTGCTCGATATGATCAACTCGGGCGTGAGCTATATGATCGACTCTGCCGGCGGCTTCACAGTGCTCTCGTTCAGCTTTGTGAGCATCCTCGTCGGCCTTGTCGCACTCGTTCTGAACGCGGGGTATTACTGCTACTGCTTCGGCATCCTACGCCGTGAGGAAATGCCGTATGAGAGCCTTTTTGACGCGTTCCCCTTTGCCGGGAAGGTCATCCTGCTTTCCATCGTCGAGGGCGTTTTCATCTTCCTGTGGTCGATGCTTTTCGTCATCCCCGGCATCATCGCGGCCTACCGCTATTCGTTCGCCATGCTGAACCTGTGTGAAAATCCCGAGCTCGGCGTGATGGAGGCGCTCGATCTGAGCAAGCGGCAGACAAATGGCTACAAGTGGCAGCTGTTTGTGCTCCAGCTCAGCTTCATCGGCTGGTCGCTGCTGGTGCTGGGCATTTTCCTCATCTACGAGCTGCTCGTCGCCGCCCTCCTGCCCGACAGCTTCCTCGGCATCATGTTTGGCTCGCTGCTGCTGAGCGTGCTCGCCGCTCGCCACCGCGCCGCAGGTAAACGAGCCGCCGCACTTCGACTCCTGGAACGACAACTTCTGAACGCAGCAAAAAAGAGGGATATCTCGCATGAGATATCCCTCTGTCATTTTTTGTTTTACTTCAGCACGTAGACGTTCTTGATGCCGAGCAGCGCGCAGAGCTTGGTCTTTTCAGCGATGTCCGCCTCGCTCTCGTACCAGACGACGATCGTGGAGCCGTCCTTTTCCTTACAGAGAAGGTACGAGCTGTCGAAGCGGTTCGAGCGCGATTTCTGCACGGCGCTGTCGTTCAAATACGCGCTCAGCTCGTCCTGCGTCAGCTCGCGCAGCGCGCCCACCTTGCCGCTTTTCACGCTCTGCGCCGCGGGGACGGCGTTGATGACCACGCTGCCGCCCTTGCCGGCCTTGACCGCCGCGTCGTAGACCTGCTCCACCGCCGCGCGCGGGGACAGCGGCACCGCGCCGCTCGTGCCCGTCAGGCTCTCAACCGGCACCGCGCCAGAGGGTGCCGCGCTCACGCTCGTCACGCTGACTTTGGCCTTGAGGCCGTTATAGGCGCGCAGCAGCACCGCCGCGGCCTGCTCGCGCGTCGTGTCGTTTTTCGGCGCGAACGTCGTTAAGTTCATACCCACCACAAGGCCCATGCGCCAGGCGAGCGTGATATAGCCGGGATTCGTCGAAACATCGGTGAACGGGCACTCATCCTGCACCGTGCCGGAAAGCGTGCTGTACCCCAGTGCGCGGACGGTCATCGCGGCCATCTCNNNNTTGTACTGCTTGCACTGCGCGATGCTTTGGCTCGCCCAGTTCTTGTCCGGCACGTCGGAATAGCCGGATTTGTTGGCGGCAAGCGCGAGCGTCGTGGTCATCACGAGCGCAAGAAGAAGCGCCGTCAGGCGCGTTGCGATCTGTTTCATTGGTAATTTCCCCCTTTTGGGTGGTCTTTCTGCCGTATTGTAGCACAAAGTCGCGTGGATAGTCAAATTTCCTCTTTACCTTTGCGGTGGTCTTTGTTAAAATAATAGATTGTATTAGTATGATGAGGCAGTATTGCCTGAGATAGTATGTCCAAAAGTTCTCAAAAGAAAGAAGGTGAGCCGAAACATGAAGTACGAGCACTGGCAGATCCCCGCCGCGCCGGAGGATGCCATCAAGACGCTGATGGACGCGGGATACCCCTATCTTGTCTCGTCGGTGCTGGCCGCGCGCGGCGTTACCACGAGCGAGCAGGCCGCCGAAGCGCTCGAGCGCGAGAAGACGCTCGCCTACTCCCCGTTTTTGATGAAGGACATGGACAAGGCCGTCGCGCGCATCTCGAAGGCGCTTGAAAACGGCGAAAAGCTGGCGGTCTTCGGCGACTACGACGTGGACGGTATCACCTCGACCTGCCTTCTGACCGATTATCTCCGCTCGCGCGGGGCGGATGTGACGATGCACATTCCCCGCCGCATCGAGGAGGGCTACGGCCTCGGCTGTGACGCCATCCGCGCACTTTCCGAGTCCGGCGTGACGCTGATCGTCACGGTCGACTGCGGCATCACGGGCGTGGACGAGACGGCCTACGCCGCGACGCTCGGCGTCGATCTTGTCATCACCGACCACCACGAGTGCAAGGAGCAGCTCCCCGCCGCCGTGGCCGTCGTCGACCCCCACCGGCCCGACTGCCCGTATCCCTTCAAGCACTTGGCGGGCGTGGGCGTCGCGCTCAAGCTCGTTTTGGCCCTTGGCGAGGGGCGCGAGGATGCGCTGTTTGCGCGCTACTGCACGCTTGCCGCCATCGGCACGATCGCCGACGTCATGCGCATGGAGGGCGAGAACCGCACCATCGTGCAGTGCGGGCTTGAGAGCATCGACCGCAGCGACTTTACGGGGCTGCACGCGCTGCTGCGCGAGGCGGGGCTCACGTCGCGCCCCATCTCGTCGATCCAGATCGGCTTTGTGCTCGCCCCGCGCATCAACGCCGCGGGCCGCATGGGCCGCGCCGAGCTGGCCGCGGAATTGTTGCTCACCGACGATCCCGTCCGCGCGGAAAAGCTCGCGCGCGAGCTGTGCGAGCTCAACCGCGAGCGCCAGAGCGTGGAGCAGGACATTTTCCGCCGCGCCATCGAGCAGATGGAGGACCTTCCCGAGAGCGAGCGCAGTGCGCTCGTGTTGTCGAGCGCGGACTGGCACCAGGGCGTCGTGGGCATTGTGGCGTCGAGACTTTCCGAAAAATTCTCCTGCCCGAGCTTTATGATCCACCTCTCCGGCGGGTCGGGTAAGGGCTCGTGCCGCAGCTACGGCGGCTTTAACCTCTTCAATGCGCTCGAAGCGTGCTCCGACCTTCTTGTGAGCTTCGGCGGACACGAGCTCGCCGCGGGCTTTACGATCGAAGAGCGCAACATCCCCGCGTTCCGCACGCGGATGAACCAGTATGTGCGCGCCCACACGGGCGAGCATCCGCCAGTGTCGATGCTCGACGTCGACGTCGACTTGCAGCACCCCTCGCTCATCACGCTTGAGGAGGTCGAGGCACTTTCGCTCCTCGAGCCCTACGGCGCGGGCAACAACCGCCCCGTCTTCTGCCTGCGCGGCGCAACGCTCGAGAGCGTGCAGGGCGTGGGCCAGAACCGGCACTTAAAGCTGAAACTACAGAAAAGCCGCGTGAATTTCGACGGCATTTTCTTCTCCGTCACCGCCGACGAGTGCGGCGTGTGCGCGGGTATGCGTGTGGACGCGGCGTTCTATCTGCAGGTGAACGAGTTCCGCTCCCAGCGCTCCATCCAGCTCCAGCTCATCGACCTGCGCCCCTCGCTCGACCCCAGCGGGCGCGAGAATGAGGCGCTTTCCCTCTGCCGCGAGCTGATTAGCGGCGGCACGCTCTCCCCGCGCGACGCGGCGCGGGCGCTCCCCTCGCGCGACCAGTTCGTGCGCGCGTGGCGCGTTCTGGAGCGCGAGGTCGGGCCTGACGGCGTCAGCGAGCCCATGCTGCCGCTGCTGCGGCATCTGAGCTCGGAAATGGTCGGCGCGGAGACGTTTCTGCGCACGGCGATGTGCCTGCAGGTCTTTGCCGAGCGCGGGCTTCTTTCGATCGAGCGCAAGGACACGACCCTCACGCTCCGCCTGACGGCGGACGGAAAAAAGGTTGAGCTTGACAAGAGCCCCTACCTTTCCGCCCTGCACGGCTTTCTTTCGTAATTAAAGGAGACGATTCGGATATGACAGCACAGGATAAAGCATTAAAAGAGAATACCGCTTCGGCTCCCCTCCAGATCGTCGCGCCCGGCACCTGCGTGGAGACCGGCGAGCAGGCGGCGCTCGTGCTCGGTATGTACGACCACCTTGTCGAGACGATCCACCAGTACAACCCGAGCGCAGACTTTGCCCAGATCGACAAGGCCTTCCGCTATGCCGACACGCACCACAACGGTCAGCTCAGAAAGGACGGCTCGCCGTTTATCACGCACCCGCTCGCCGTCGCGCAGATCATCGCCGAGGAGCTGCGGCTCGACTCAGAGTCCATCGAGGCCGCCCTCATGCACGACTGCATCGAGGACACCACCGCCACGTATGCCGAGATCGCCAAGGAGTTCTCCCCCGCGGTCGCGGATCTGGTCGAGGGCGTCTCCAAGCTGACGCGCGTGCAGTACGCCAGCAAGGAAGAAGAGCAGATGGAGAACCTGCGCAAGATGCTCATGGCGATGGCCAAGGACATCCGCGTCATTCTCATCAAATTGGCCGACCGCACGCACAATATGCGCACCATGGAGTACCAGACGGCGGAAAAGCAGCGGCAGAAGTCGCTTGAAACGATGGAAATTTACGCCCCCATCGCCCACCGCCTCGGTATGCAGCGCATCAAGTGGGAGCTTGAGGATTTGTCCCTCAAGTATTTGGACCCCGTCGGCTACGACGAGATCACCCGCTCGCTCGCGGCCAAGGAGGCCGAGCACGAGGCCTTTATGGAGCGCGTGCAGGCGCAGATCGAAGAGCGCCTGAAGGAGCAGCACGTCCCGTATCTCAAGGTCTACGGCCGCATGAAGCATCCCTACAGCATCTACCGCAAGATGTACGCGCAGAATAAGACGATGGACGAGGTGCTCGACCTCTTCGCGTTCCGCGTCATCGTCGACACCGTGGCCGACTGCTACAACGTGCTCGGCATCATCCACGACCTTTACCGTCCCATTCTGGGTCGTTTCAAGGACTATATCGGCACGCCCAAGCCGAACATGTACCAGTCGCTCCACACCACCGTCATCGGTGCGGACGGCATCCCGTTCGAGGTCCAAATTCGCACCGAAGAGATGCACGAGATCGCCGAATACGGCGTCGCCGCGCACTGGAAGTACAAACAGGGCATCTCCGGCAACGCAGGCGAGCACAACTACGAATGGGTGCGCCGTTTGCTTGAAAATCAGGAGAACACCGACGCCGAGGAATTCGTCCACACGCTCAAGGTCGACATGTTCGCCGACGAGGTCTTCGTCTTCTCTCCGCGCGGCGACGTGACGAACCTCCCCGCCGGCGCGACGCCCATCGACTTTGCCTACTCCATCCACTCGGCCATCGGCAACCGCATGACGGGCGCGAAGGTCAACGGGCGCATCGCCCCGCTCGACTATCAGCTCAAAAACGGCGACATCGTCGAAATTCTGACTTCGAAAAACGCGCACGGCCCCAGCCGCGACTGGCTCAAGATTGCCAAATCGAGCGAGGCACGCAGCAAAATTCGCCAGTGGTTCAAAAAGGAGCGCCGCGAGGAAAACATCATCAACGGCCGCATCTCGTTTGAAGCAGAGCTCAAGCACCTCGGCATCCCGATGAGCGACGTGCTCGGCACGGACATCGAGGCCGCGCTTCTCAAGAAGACGTCGTTCGGCTCGATGGATGAGATGTACGCCGCCATCGGCTACGGCGGATTTTCCGCGCAGAAGGCCGTCAACCGCATCCACGACGAGATCGTCAAGCTCGAAAAGCAGCGCAAGGAGGAGCGCGCCGCCACCGTGCCGGTAGACAACTCCGGCGCGACGCGTCCCGCCGTCCCCAAGCGCACGAAGAGCGAGCAGGGCATCGTGGTCGAGGGGCTGTCGAACTGCCTGGTCAAATTCTCCAAGTGCTGCACGCCTGTCCCCGGCGACGAGATCGTCGGCTTCATCACGCGCGGCTACGGTGTGTCCGTCCACCGCTGCGACTGCCCCAACGCCGCCATTGAGCGCAGAAAGCCCGAGGAGCGCGGCCGCTGGATCAAAGTGAGCTGGGGCACGGACGTCAAGGAGTCGTATCAGACCGCGCTCGACATTTACGCCAAGGACCGCCTCGACCTCGTGCTCGACGTCTCCGCCGCGCTCTCGTCCTCGCAGACGCGCGTGGCGTCCATCAACGCGACGACGACCGCCGACGGCTTTGCGGTCATTCACCTCAGTATTTTTATTTCCGACGCGCAGCATCTCGCGGCGGTCATGCGCCGGCTGCATCAGATCAGCGGAGTGATGAAGGTGGACCGCCCCGCGGGTTAAATTCCGCGCATCGCGCGGAGAGAAATGCCGCCTGTGGGCGGCAGGACCACACCCCCCATTTTCTTTCCCGAGAAAGAAAACGGGCGGTGTGACCGTCCAAAAGAAAGGCGTTTGATTGGCAGCCTCGATCTTGAACAACTCTTATGCCTCCGGAATGCAGATGCTTTCGCGCGGCGAAGCCGCGTTTAGAACTGCTATATGATTTGCCTCTGCTTCTATCATCCGCTGCCGCTCTGCTGATCTTATAGAAGTACAGCCTAATTTTCGTCTATCGCTGCACTACTCAATGCGGCGAGCGCAGCAATGCCGCATTCCGCAGGCAGTCTGCCGCCAAGCAAACGTCACTCGCGCCTCACGACAGTAAGGCGCGGTTGCAAAATGGTGACGTATCGCAGGGATTCATGGCGAAGCCATGTACACCGCACCCGATTGCGCAGCGCGTGCAGCTCTTCAAGCTGCAAACTCACAATGTCGGGGGTCGAGGGGGACTCCCCTCGTCCTTCTCTGGGGGATACAAAGGGGGTATTCTCTTCGAGAAGAGAATACCCCCTTTGCCCCGCGCTCCCCACGGCAGTGGGGACCAAAACACTCCCCCTTTGGGGATAAAAAGGAGAATCATCATGCGAGCAGTATTGACTAAGGTTAAACACGCCTCCGTTACGATCGACGGAGAGCTCAAGGGCAAGATCGGCAGGGGCTTTTTGATCCTGCTGGGC
>QWCN01004376.1_pt1 | contig 15064 bp, 19 predicted proteins | sample 1972711 | NCBI WGS metagenome assembly QWCN01 (sample SAMN09866707, study PRJNA288562) | Human gut metagenome isolate term1_stool, whole genome shotgun sequencing... | isolation source: gut | host: Homo sapiens | place: USA: California | reverse complement strand
CCCCACCCCCTCCTCTTCAAAAACTTTCACGTTTATCGAATCCCTGTTCCCAGCATTCCCTGCCCCCCTTAAAACAGTATTTTCAAATAAAACCACTCTATACCGCAAAAAATACCAGACATAAAAACAGAGAAAGGCGGGACGTTCAAAGAACGTCCCGCCTTTCTTTTTGTCCCGGCTTGAGGCCTGTTCTGAAAAAATGACGAAATTCGGCCTCCTCGTCAAGCTGCCGCCTCATCCAACGGAACTCCCACCGCGCAGCCTCCCCGCCAGTCAAAAGTCTTGGGAAGAGGAGGGATGGGGGTCCGGGGGAAGGAAGGGGAAACCCTTCTTCAGAAAGGTTTCCCCTCCCTTCCCCCGGCTCTCCCTTCTCCATCCAGACATTCCACAAAAACATCCCCCCGGGCTATGCACCTGACAGGCCCGCCAACCCACGCGGACCAACCTCCGGGATAAACGGATCCGTCCGGCACGACGCGCAGCGGCTCACCGCCCGGCTGCATCAGCGACAGCTCCCCCCCGTCGCCGTAAACGCCCCGGCAGACGATGGACGCAGCCAATGTCCCGGAACCGCAGGCCGTCTCGGCATACGTCGTCCCGGTCCCGCGTACCCATACAAAAGGCGTGATCCGCAGGCCGGACGGTTCACGATGAAGCCAGATGCACCCGGCGGCATCCTCCCCCAACAGCCCGAAACGGGCAAACAGCGCGGCGGTGTCCCGATCCTTGTCGGCGGGGAGCGGATGCGCGGCGGCATCCAGCACCAGATGCGCAATGCCCGGCACCCGGACAAGATACATGCCCGGAGCCACGTTCTCCAACGGAGGCGCTTGCGGCAGATCCAAGAGAACGGCGGACTCGAAACGGTGGGCGGCCAGACGCCGGACGCGGACGCGCAGGCGTTCCGGCATCCCGGATACGCTCACGATCCCGCCAAGCCCGCCGCTTTCCGGGCTGAGCTTCCCCTCTTCGGCAAGCAGCGCGGCAAAGGCACGGGTCGCGTTCACGCAGAACTCCCCGCCCATCATGTCCAGCCTCGGGACGGGAGCGGCGGTGTCCACATACCCGGCCTGCTCCGCTTCCAGATGCCCCGGCGCAATGATTTCGGCGGCGACGCGGGCCCTGTCCGCCGGAGACAAGGAAGCCTCCCGAACAAGAATGGTCGTGTTTCCGCAGGGAGAATACTTTGTGAAAGGCAAAACGCGCATGACAGACCTCGCGGAAGCTCAGGCTTCCGTATAATTCGCCACTTCGATCAAATTTCCGTCGGGGTCACGGAAATACACGGAGGTAATGGGCCCGAGTGCGCCTTCGCGCCGCACCGGCCCCTCTTCCACAGGAACACCATTGGCTTTGAGGTGATCCAGCATTTCAACGGCCGGCGTCCGGGAAAGGAAGCACAGATCCGCCGTGCCCGGAAGAGGATTGTGTGCCTGAGGGAGATACCCCTTGCCCACTTCATGAAGATTGATCTTACGGTTGCCGAACGAAAGGGCGGTGCGCCCGTTGCCGAACGTGAACGGCGTCATGCCGAGCACCTGCTGATAAAAACGGCACGTAGCCTTGATGTCGGCGACTGTAAGCACCAGATGATCGAGGTCTTCCACGCAAAGAACGGCCATAGGCATCCCATCCTGTTGCTTGATTAAGAACGTGAAGAAAAGCGACGGGCGGATTTCCACGCGCGGCATTCCACGACCGGAACAACTGCCAAAACCCGCTTCAAAAGACAAAATACCTTGTATTATCTGGAAAAGAACAATAAACGCCGAAAAAGCGGCGGACAAGTTCCTTTCCACGGCATATTCCCATATCGGATTGAGGATATACTGAAATCAAACGGGAAGCCAGTGCCGGACAAACCACTCCCGCTCTTGTGCCGAAAAACTTTATGCCGTAACATAATGCGGATAGCCATCCCCAACGCTGATAGCCCGAAGGAGGACCTATGTTGCGGAGTATGACCGGCTTCGGCCGTTGCGTCATGGAAGACGCGGACTGGACGCAAACGTGGGAAATACGGAGTGTAAACAACCGCCATCTGGATCTCAAATGGCGGCTTCCTCTTCAGGCGCGGGGGCTGGAATCCCGTCTGGAACGCGTGGTCCGGCGCTTTGCCGCGCGGGGCCGCATGGAAATCACCCTCACGCTCCAGCAGCGCGGCGCGGCGGCCAACCTCCGTTTTGACGCGGCGCAGGCTTCGGCCATGCTGGATCAGGTGGCCGCGCTCGCGGACCTGCACGGGGACACCTTCGAGCCGGACTACAACGCCCTGTTCGCCATCCCCACGCTCTGGGAACGCGAAAGCGAAGACGGGGACGACGAAATGGAAGAACGCCTGGAAGAGGGCCTTATCGCCGCGCTTGAGGACTGGAACGAATCCCGCGAAACGGAAGGCGCGGCACTGGCCCGCGACATGACCTCCCGCATCGCCCAGATGGAAGAATGGGTTTCGCGTATCGACGAACGCGCGCCCGAGATCAAGGAAGAACGGTTCGCCGTGCTCCGCGAGCGTCTTTCCGAAGCCCTCGCCGCCGTCAACGGTGAGCTGGAAGAAGGCCGCTTCCTTCAGGAAATGGTCGTCCTCTCGGACAAGCTCGACGTCAGCGAAGAACTCACCCGCCTCCATGCCCATCTGGAACGCCTGCGCGATCTCCTTGAAATCGGGACCGACGCCGGACGGCGCCTTGACTTCACGCTTCAGGAGTGCTTCCGCGAAATCGCCACCTGCGGCAACAAAATTCAGGACGCCCAGACGTCCCGCCTTGTGGTGGACTTCAAGAACGAACTGGAAAAATGCCGCGAGCAGGTCCAGAATTTGGAATAACCATGTCAAAAGAACGGATCATCAACCTCGGGTTCGGCAATTTCGTGGTCGCTTCCCGCGTCGTGGGCATCATCAACCCGGCGTCTTCTCCCATGCGCCGCCTGCGTGAGGATGCCCGCACGGAAGGCCGCCTGGTGGACGCCACCCAAGGCCGGAAAACCCGTTCCATCATCATAACCGATTCCAATCACGTGATCCTTTCCGCCATCCTGCCGGACACTCTGGGTCAACGTTTCATGCAGGAGGAGGACAATGCCTGATACGACGCCAACCATAACCGCCCGCTCCGGAGTGCTGCTCGTCGTATGCGCTCCTTCAGGAACGGGAAAGACAACGCTCATCCAACGCCTGCGGGACGAATTCCCGAACTTCGCCTATTCCATCTCCTGCACCACCCGGGCCCCGCGCGGCCATGAAACGGACGGCAAGGACTACCATTTCCTTTCGGTCGAAGAATTCCTCCGCCGCCGGGAAGCCGGATTTTTTGCGGAATGGGCCAACGTGCACGGCAATTATTACGGGACGCCGCTGGCCCCCGTGCTCGAAACCCTGAAAGCCGGGCAGGACGTCCTGTTCGACATCGACGTTCAGGGCGCGGCCCAGCTGCACCTTTCACTCCCGCGCGGGCAATACGTCTTTCTCCTGCCGCCGTCCCTGAGCGAACTGGAACGCCGGCTGCGCGGGCGCGGCACGGACGACGAGGCGAGCATCGCCCGCCGCCTGTCCAACGCCGCCTCCGAAATCCGCCAGGCCCACTGGTTCGATGCATGGATCGTCAACGACAATCTGGACAAGGCCTATGACGAGCTGCGCGCGGTCTACCTTGCCTCGACGCTCCACCCCGCACACCGTCCGGGGCTGGCAAACACCATTTTGGAAGGATGAACTCATGGCGCAACTCATTGTAGCCCTCGACTATACCAACGCCGAAGACGCCCTCGCCACCGCCGAATCCCTGCGCGGCTGCCCAATCTGGATGAAGGTCGGCCTTGAACTCTTCACCCACGAAGGCCCCGCCGTCGTCAAGAAGCTCAAGGATATGGGCTTCAAGGTCATGCTCGACCTCAAGATGTTCGACATCCCGAACACGGTCGCGGGCGGCGTGCGTTCGGCCTGTCTCATGGGCGTCGACCTCATCACCCTGCACGCGCTCGGCGGGGAACGCATGATCCATGCCGCCGTCGATGCGGTCAGGCAAAGCGCCGAGGAAGGCGGCCCCAAGCCCCTGCTCTTCGCGGTGACCGTGCTCACCAGCATGGCCCCCGGCGAACTGCCCGGCTACGGGGAAGACCTTTCCGGCCTTGCCGCCGATCTCGCGGCGGGCGGCCAGGCGTGGGGTCTGGACGGCGTGGTCTGCTCCGGCCACGAAGTCGAAGCCATCAAATCCCGCTGCCCCGGCCTGATGTGCCTGACGCCCGGTATCCGCCCGGCATCCGGCTCCGCTTCCGACGACCAGCGCCGCATCATGACGCCCGCGCAGGCCGTGCGCATCGGCAGCGATTTTCTCGTCGTCGGCCGCCCCATCACCAAGGCTCCCGTCCCCGCCGATGCGGCCAGGGCCATTCTGGACGAGATGGAAAAGGCGTAAACGCGAATGTTGGGAGGGAGAGGGGAACCCTTCTCTAGAGGGGGCTCCCCTCCCCCTCCCAACACCCCACCCTCTCCCCTCCCAAGACTTTCGCGCGCGGTATCCAGCCTGTCTTCGTATGCGGGAACGGGCCGACCGGAATCCATCCCTTGAACTTTTTGGATTCTTCAACTCCTGACGCGCAGCCTCCCCACCAGTCGAAAATCTTTGAAGAGGAAGGGGGAGGTTCGGAGGGGGAGGGAGGAACTTTCTGTAGAAAGTTCCTCCCTCCCCCTCCGAGTTCAACCTCCAACACACCGGTATCACCATGAAAATATGGAAATTCCGCAACCAACCCGATAAGGGCACCTGCCCCGCCGGATGGGCGGACAAGCTGGGCGTCCCTCAGGTCGTAGCCGACCTGCTCTGGCAGCGCGGGCTGGAAACTTCCGCTCAAATGGATTCGTTCCTCTCGCCGGGGCTGCGCCACCTCGCGCCCCCGGACTGCTGGCCCGGTATGCAGGAAGCGGTCGACGCGCTGGAACAAGGCATCCGCGAAGGCCGCAACGTGCTCATCTGGGGCGACTACGACGTGGACGGCATCACCGGTGCCACGCTCATCCTGCAAACGCTCCGCTTCCATGACGTGCCCTCCACGGTACACCTCCCTGACAGGCGGAAGGAGGGCTACGGCCTCAACATCCCTGAAATCGAACGCCTCGCCGCCGAGGAAGGGCCGGGCATCCTGCTGACCGTGGACTGCGGGATCAGCGATGTGAAGGCCGTGGAACGGGCCAGGGAGCTGGGCTTCATGGTGGTGGTGTCCGACCACCACATGCCGCCCGAGGAGCTGCCGCCCGCCCACGCGATCACCAACCCGCGCCTCAGCGAAGACAACCCCTGTCCGCATCTGGCGGGCGTGGGCGTGGCCTTCTTCCTCATGGCCGCACTCAACGGCAAGCTGGAAACCATGTCGGGCAAGCGCATGGACATGCGGCAGGTGCTGGACCTCGTGGCCCTCGGCACGCTGGCGGACATGGTTTCGCTCACAGGGCAGAACCGCATCCTCGTCAAGAACGGCCTGCTCAAGATCGCGGAGGCCAAACGCCCCGGCCTCGCCGAGCTCAAGGGGGCCAGCGGCTTTTCCCCCGTGGCGGCACTCGGCGCGGGACAGGTGGTCTTCAACCTCGCCCCGCGCATCAACGCCGCCGGGCGTCTGGGCAGCCCCACGCTGGCCCACGACATGCTGCTCACACCCTCGCACGACGAGGCCGCCAAGCTGGCCCAGACTCTGACCTCTCTGAACGACGAGCGCCGTTCCGAAGAAGACCGCATTTACAAAGAAGCGCTTGAGCAGGCCGAGGCCAACCCCAAACGGCTGGGCTTCGTGCTGTACGGCAAGGACTGGCATCAGGGCGTCATCGGCATCGTGGCTTCGCGTATCGTGGAAGTCTACTACCGCCCGGTGCTGATTCTCTGTTCCGACGGGGAAAGCCTGAAAGGATCAGGCCGATCCGTTCCGGAATTCGACCTCCACGCGGGCCTCACGCGCTGCGCCGACATGCTGCTCGGCTTTGGCGGGCACAGGCAGGCCGCAGGGCTCCGTATCGCTCCCGGCCGTCTGGACGAACTGCGCGAGCGTTTCGATGCCGTCATCCGGGAGGAGCTCGGGGAGGAACCGCTCACGCCATCCTTGAAGATTGATGCGGAAATGCCCTTTTCGCAGGCCTCGGACTTCACCGTGCTGAAGGGGCTCGAATTGCTTCAGCCCTTCGGCATCGGCAATCCCGAGCCCATTTTCGCCTCGCTGCCCCTGCGGGTGAAAAAGCGCAAGGCGTTCGGCCATTCCCGCGAACACATCTCGCTTGAGGTGACGGAAGAAGGCTCCGGCATCACCTTGCAGGCCAAGGCATGGCGGCAGGCGGATCAAATTCCCGAAAACATACAGGGGCAACGCATCCGGCTCGCGTATACGCCGGGCATCAACGCCTATAACGGCATCGCCTCGGTCGAACTGCGCGTCAGGGACTGGGAAGTGCTGTAGCCGGGAAGTCCGGGCGCGGCGTGTAATCCGCTTTTCAAGCGGCATCCTCTTCCCTATACTAGGGGGAGCCGCCGCATCCGGCGGACTCTTTCATCTTTTATGGAGACAATCATGCAGAGCATCCGTATCGCCGTTCTGGCGCTCGCCCTGTGCTTTGGCGCGAGCCTTCTGCCCGTTCAGAGCCATGCCGCCGCGCCCTTGCCCAAAGTCAAAATCGAAACCAGCATGGGCGACATCGTCGTTGAGCTGAACCCCGCGAAAGCGCCCAAAACCGTCAGCAACTTCTTGTATTACGTGAAATCCGGCTTCTACAACAACACGATCTTCCACCGCGTCATCAACGGATTCATGATTCAGGGCGGCGGCCATACCGCCGACATGCAGGAAAAGGCCAACTCCCGCAAGCCCGTGGTCAACGAAGCCGGGAACGGCCTCAAGAACGACGCCTATACCATCGCCATGGCCCGTACCAACGATCCCGACTCCGCCACGGCGCAGTTCTTCATCAACGTGGCGAACAACGACTTCCTGAACCACAAGAACGAAACGCCGTCCGGCTACGGCTATGCCGTGTTCGGCAAGGTCATTCAGGGGCAGGACGTCGTGGACCGCATCAAGAGCGTATCCACCGGCAGCTACGGCCCCTATCAGGATGTCCCGAAAACGCCCGTGATCATCAAGAGCATCGTGCCTGTCCAATAGCTGATTTTTCTCATGCGTTTTCCGCGTATTAGAGACATCTCGAAAAAAATTCGGAAAAAAAGCGAAAAAAAGCTTGCCAAGACGGGAGAGTTTGCGTAGTTACTCTCCCTGTCGAGCCGGGGTAGCTCAGTTGGTAGAGCAGGGGACTGAAAATCCCCGTGTGGGCAGTTCAATTCTGTCCCCCGGCACCACTTGGAAATACAGGACTTGTGTCTTATGGACACAAGTCCTTTTTTCGTATCTGTCTGCGTACCCTTCTACTCTCTCTGCCAATACGACGAGCTGCAGGTTCTCCTCACAATGCCTTTGAGGGAGCGCCCTGTTTCTCATCCCCTTTCGTCTTGCCCATAAGGAAAATCGAATCTCTATGTTGCGTTGACTCACAGTGGATAGCTTACCGCTATTGGCTTGTCTTGTTCAAAGCAAACACCATGCTGTTGTAGATATGCTCAAGCGATTTTTTATCGGTTTGAGACAGGGCTTCAATCAGCCTTTCTTTGATCTCACTCGCTGCAAGGGGGCTCTTATCAAAAATAAACAGATCCGAGATGGCAACAACGAGCCCCGAAGCGAGATCCTTAATAGACATCAGCCGAGGGTTGGCCATGCTCGCTCAACTTCGCTCACGTACCGCTCCAACAGGCCGGAACGCTCCGCAAGCTGCTCCTGGGTGAGCCCATGCAGCTTGCGGAGTTTCCTTATGTTTGCCCCGAAAAAACGCTGATACTCGTCCATCCCCTATTCTCTTACTTTGTCGACTCCGCAAAGGAATATAACGTTTTCTTCCCGTGTGTTAGGTAAAAATCTTCATTATTTGATTGCAGAGTGTTAAGGCGCCATACCTAACCCTTCGCCTGCCGCGAACCGGCCCACGCGAGGATCAGGCCGAGTACCGCTCCGAGCAAGGCGGCGAACAGCACCCGGAAGGCTTCCGGCAGCAGAAATGTAATGGTATGGACGGGGATCCAGAAGAAGACCACGGTGCGGAACAGCACCAGCCGCCACATGACGTCCCAGTTGACGGACTTCAACAGCCCGCCGACGTCGGGAAGGTGCCACAAACAGCGCAGCGTCCCCTCATAACGGGCGATATGCAGATCGCTGACCTTATGGGCCACCATGAGGACCGGCGCAAACAAGGTGTTCAGGCACAAACTGATGGCAAACGCCGTGAGCAGTTTCTCCGTGCCGAACGGACCGGCCAGCGCACGCGCGGCCCAATCCATGCCGATCCGGGACATGGCCAGCGGTACGCCAGCGGAAAAAATCATAAACGCCAGCGTGATGCATATACCGAGAAAGCCCCATGCCAGCGCACGGGGCACGAGGCCGAAACGCGGCGGCAGGTAACGCCCTACCAGCATCCGCTGCGCGAGGCTTTCCCCAAAAGTGGCGAGCAGCGCGAACTTGCAGAATCCCGCCGCAAAGGGGTGCGCATCCGTCAGGGCCACATACGCCCGCAATACGGTATCGGAAAGAAGCAGAGACAAGACGAGAACAAGGCCGCACCCAAGACTCCAGCGATCCGCCGGACGGTCCAAACGAAACCCTTTCATGGATTTTACCTCGAAGCAAACGGTCCTGATCCGGAAAATTCAACGCCAAAGGCACCCCTCCGCCAGCGGAGACAAAGAGCCAACGCCCACCCTCCCTTACCCAGAGATAACTGTCATTCCTCAATGGCAATGCCTACGATGGTTCTCTTCTTTTATAGTATCCAACCCGGCGAAATCGCACAAGCGGTTAATGGCACACGCCACATTACTCTCTTCAGGTGCTGAGATGGAAACCGACAGCGGCATTAACCTCATACCCAGCCCAAAGGGAGTTGCTTTTTGTCCAATTACAGTAAAAATCGTGATAACATGGGGAAATAAAACTATAAAAACACCCGAACTTCACGTGCCACCTTGAGGCATTCTCCTCTGCCCCTGCAAAGGAAACGACTTCCCCCTATCACTGGATACAAAAAGCCGCACAACGGAACTCCCGTCGCGCGGCCTCCCCAGCCAGTCAAAAATCTTTGGAAGATGAGATGAGGGGCCCCCCCCCGCGCGTCACTCTCCCCCTTCCGAACCTTAGCAAATCCCGCCGACCGTATCGGCCTGCTGCAACTGCTCTTCGAGCACGGCGTCCTGCGCGGCCTCGAACGTGCGCAGGCTCTTGTCAAACAAACGCATATAGTACAAAGAATTGCCGAAAAGAGCGACCATAAGCGTACCCGCCTCGATTTCCTCGGGCGAGGTATACGACTTGCGATTGCCTTCCATTGTCTCAAGAGCCGCCCCAAGCTGCTTGATCAGCTCTTTGATGCCCATCTGCGGGACGTCCACACCGTCGACCTCACGTGTCGGGTACTTCCTTTCCGTATCCATAAGCCCTCCTCCAAATAGGTTGGCCGATCCTTTATGATGATTGTCCGTTTCGCACAACCCGTTGCACGAAAACGGGCAGCGGCTTGACAGAACGCTTCCGTTTGCGTATTGGGTTGTGTTCTGCCTTGCCTGTTTCATCGCGCCCAAGAGGGCGACTCTGGGAACAGGCCATAGTCCACAAGGAGGATCTTGGCATGAGAAAGTTTGAAACCTTGCTGCTCCTTTCCCCGGAGCTGGCTGCCGATGCGCGTGAAGCGTTGCTTGGCACCTTCACGGGTGTCATCGAACGCGCCGGCGGTCGGTTCACCGCGGATCACTGGGGTATGCGCGACCTCGCCTACCCTGTCCGCAAGCAAATGCGCGGCTACTTCGTGCGCCTCGAATATGTCGCCCCCGGCGACACCGTGGCCGAACTCGAACGCATCATCCGCATCAGCGACGGCGCGTTCAAGTTCCTTACCGTAAAGCTGGCCGACGCGGCCGAGGAGGTTGCATAACATGGCCTTCAAGAAAAAGTTTGCTCCTCGTCGCAAGTTCTGCCGCTTCTGCGCCGACGCGGATCTGCCGCTGGATTACAAGCGCCCCGACATTCTGCGCGACTATATCACGGAACGCGGCAAGATCATTGCCCGCCGTATCACTGGCACCTGCGCCAAGCACCAGCGCCTGCTCTCCACCGAGATCAAGCGCGCCCGTCAGATGGCTCTGCTGTTCTACACCGCCGGCCATTCCTCTGACGTGAAGAAAAAGAGCAACATCTAAGGAGACCCGGTATGAAAATCATTCTTCGTGCCGATGTGGAAAACCTGGGTCGCCTTGGCGATGTGGTGACGGTTAAGGCCGGTTATGGCCGCAACTACCTGTTGCCTCAGGGCCTGGCCATGCTGGTCACCCCCGGTAACCTCAAGGCTTTTGAACTGGAACGCAAGAAGCTGCAGGCCCGTATGGACGCCCTGCGCGCCGCCGCCGACGACATCGCCGGCAAGCTGGAAGGCCTCGTTCTTCCGATCGTCATGCGCGTGGGCGACAATGACAAGCTCTACGGCTCCGTGACCACCGCCATCATCGGCGATGCGCTGACCGCTCAGGGCATCGAAGTGGATCGTCGCCGCATCCTGCTCGACCATCCCATCCGTACCCTTGGCGATCACCCCGTCCGCGTGCGTCTGCATGCCGACGTCATCGCTTCCCTCACCGTGAAGGTTGTCTCCGAAGACAAGGCGCACCTCGTTGAAGAGGAAGCCGCCGAAGCTCCGGCCGAGGCCCCGACGGAAGAAGCCGCCGAATAGTTTCTCGCGCCGCCCCCGGTTTTCCCCGGGGGCGGCGACTCGGCGGTGAGCTCCTCTGCTCTTCTTTTTCACGCGTCCCCAACAGAGGAATTTCCGCATGGCATCCCCTGCCGATCCCAATCGGGCGACGAACGATCTGCTTCGTCGAGTCCCCCCCCACAGCGTTGAGGCCGAACAGGCCGTTCTGGGGGGTATTTTTATCCGTAACAGCGTCTTCCACACGCTCGTGGACACGCTTTCCTCCGACGATTTTTATCTCCCCGCGCACCAGACGCTGTACACCTGCTTCCTCGAACTCTATCGCAAAAACGCGCCCATCGATCTCGTTTCGGTAGCCAGCTACCTCAAGGATCATGGACAGCTCGAAGCAGTGGGCGGAGCGGCCTACCTTTCGGAACTGGCGCAGACCGTCGTCAGCGGGGCCAATGCCGAATATTATTCCACCATCGTCCGCGACAAGTCGCTACAACGCTCCCTCATCGGCGCGTGTTCCGACATCATCAGCAACTGCTTTGACCAGTCGCGCAGCGTGGATGCCCTGTTGGACGAATCCGAACAGGCCGTCTTTTCCATCTCGGAACGTACCTCTGGCAAGGTCTTCAAAAGCTCCAAGGAACTGGTCAACCGCGTTTTTGAGGAACTGACCAAGCGCTTCGAGCAGAAGGAAGCCGTCACCGGCGTCACCACAGGCTACAACCGCCTTGATCAGATGACCGCCGGGCTCCAGCCTTCGGACCTTATCATCGTTGCGGCCCGTCCCTCCATGGGCAAGACCGCCTTCGCCCTGAACATGGCCATGCGCGCCGCCGTGCAGGACAACGTGCCCGTCGCCATCTACTCCCTCGAAATGTCGATGGATCAGCTCATGATGCGTATGCTTTGCGCATGGGGCAAGGTGGATCTGGGGCACCTGCGCCGGGGCTATCTCGACTCCGAGGAATGGAGCAGGCTCTATCACGCCGCCGACGTGCTCGGGCAGGCCCCCATCTACATCGACGACACGCCCGCGCTCTCACCGCTGGAACTGCGCGCCCGCACCCGTCGGCTCAAGGCCGAATCCGGCGTGGGCCTTGTGATGGTGGACTACCTCCAGCTCATGCGCGGATCCAAGCGGACGGACTCCCGCGAACAGGAAATTTCGGAAATCTCCCGCTCGCTCAAGGGGCTGGCGAAGGAAATGGATATTCCGGTCGTGGCGCTTTCGCAGCTCAACCGTAAACTGGAAGAGCGCACGGACAAACGTCCGCTGCTGTCCGACCTCCGCGAGTCGGGCGCCATCGAACAGGACGCCGACGTCATCATGTTCATCTACCGCGACGAAGTATATCACAAGCAGCCCGACAACCCGCACAAGGGCTCGGCGGAAATCATCATCGGCAAGCAGCGCAACGGCCCCATCGGCACGGCGACGCTCGCCTATCTTGGCTCCTACACCGCATTTGAGGATCTCGAACCCGGACTGTCGCCCCAGCCTTCCGAAGCGGGCGGCGAATAACCTTCCCGAGGTACGCCATGAAACCACTCGCTCCCATAGCGCCAACGTCCATGCCCGATCTGGATCTCGTCGTGGAACAGTTGTGCGCGCCTTCCTCGCTTGAGACGGTTCTGCACCATCCGCTGCACGATTCCCCCATGCCCTCGCTCGAAGAACTCGGCGAGATCATGTCGCGCCTCAAGGCAACGCTCTTTCCCGGCTATTTCGGCGTTTCCTGCGTGCATGTGGAATCCATGCGCTACCACCTCTCGGCCAATCTGGACTCCATTTTCCGCAAGCTGGCCGAACAGATCCGGCGCGGCGGCTGCTTCGCCTGTGCAAGCTACGCCACCGACTGCATGAGCTGCGAAGAAGTGTCCATGCGCAAGGCCATGGAGTTCATGCAGCGCCTCCCGCACATCCGCCGCCTGCTGGCGTCCGACGCCAAGGCGGCCTATGAGGGCGATCCCGCCGCGACCAGCGCCGGGGAAACCATTTTCTGCTACCCCTCCCTGCTCACCATGACGCACCACCGCATCGCGCACGAGCTGTACAACCTCGGCGTGCCGGTCATCCCGCGCATCATTTCCGAGATGGCCCATTCCGCCACCGGCATCGATATCCATCCGGGCGCGACCATTGATGAAGAATTCTTCATCGATCACGGGACAGGCGTGGTCATCGGCGAAACCGCCGTCATCGGCAAGGGGTGCCGCCTCTATCAGGGCGTGACCCTCGGCGCGCTGTCGTTCCCCAAAGACGGCGACGGCGTACTGGTCAAGGGCGTTCCCCGCCATCCCATTCTTGAGGACAACGTCACCGTGTACGCCGGGGCGACCATCCTCGGCCGCATCACCATCGGCAGCGGTTCGATCATCGGCGGCAACGTCTGGGTGACGAAGGACGTGCCCGCCGGAACGAAGCTCGTACAGAAGCTTTCCGCCCAGCCCACCGAAGAATCGCTTATGGGCAAGGCATAGCCATGAGAGCCCTACTGCTTTGCGCCTGCCTCCTCGCCCTGCTCCTCGCCGGGTGTTCCGAGTCGGCCACCGTACGCGCCAAAGGCCAGTGGGAAGGCAGCGTATCGACGGGCGGATCGTTTTAATCCGTGATTGGATTGTTAATCGGGGGAGGGGAGAGGGCACCCTTCTCCAGAAGGGTGCCCTCTCCCCTCCCCCGACCCCCCTCCTCTCTCCCTCCCAAGACTTTCGACTTTATCAAATCCCCCTTTCCGGGAAGTTCGTATGAAAAGGGGCTGCTCCTTTGCGGAGGCGGCCCTTTCTTGTTTTCATCCAGACAACGGCATTGCGATTTCCCGAAATGAGAATTTTCTCAAACTGAGAAGTTTTTTGGCAGGAAGAGGGATGCAGAGACTCGTTTAATCGGTTTGTTTTATACGCTATCATGAAGGCTCATAACATTGGCCCGACAATTGCTTTCTTGGGAAATAGACCGGACATCCGGCATCATTCCTCTGGAGGCTTCCCATGAGCACCGTCGATTTTCCCCGTGTTAACGAACTCGCCAAAAAGTATGAACCGGAAATGACCCGATTCCTGCGCGATATGATCCGCATCCCGAGCGAAAGCTGCCAAGAAGAAGGCGTGATCCGGCGCATCAAGGAAGAAATGGAAAAGGTCGGCTTCGACAGGGTCGAAATCGACAAGATGGGCAACGTCCTCGGCTACATCGGAAACGGCCCCCGCCTCATCGCCTTTGACGCGCACATCGATACCGTGGGCGTCGGCAACCGCTCCAACTGGACATTCGATCCCTACGAGGGCTACGAAGATGCCGAAACCATCGGCGGGCGCGGCGCGAGCGATCAGGAAGGCGGCATGGCCAGCATGGTTTACGCCGGGAAGATCATCAAAGAGCTTGGCCTGTGCCCCAAAGACTGCACCATCGTCATGGTCGGGACGGTGCAGGAAGAGGACTGCGACGGCCTGTGCTGGCAGTACATCATCAATGAAGACGGGCTGAAGCCCGAATTTGTGGTATCCACCGAACCCACCGACGGCGGCATCTATCGCGGCCAGCGCGGGCGCATGGAAATCCGCGTGGACGTAAGCGGCGTATCCTGCCACGGTTCCGCCCCGGAACGCGGCGACAACGCCATCTACCGCATGGCCCACATCATGACCGAGCTTGAACAGCTTAATGCCCGGCTCGCGGACGACCCCTTCCTCGGCAAAGGGACCCTCACCGTTTCCCAGATTTTCTATACGTCGCCTTCCCGCTGCGCGGTGGCGGACAGCTGCGCCATTTCCGTGGACCGCCGCCTGACCTTCGGCGAAGACAAGGATCTCGCCATTTCCCAGATTGAGAATCTGCCCTCGGTCAAGGCCGCCGGAGACAAGGCCAAGGTGTCCATGTACACCTACGAAGTCCCCTCGTGGACCGGCCTCGTCTACCCCACCGACTGCTACTTCCCCACGTGGGTCCTTCCCGAAGACCATGTGGTGACGAAATCCACCGAAGAGACTTACCGCAGCCTGTTCGGACGCGAACCCCGCACCGACAAGTGGACATTTTCCACCAACGGCGTGTCCATCATGGGCCGCTACGGGATCCCGGTCGTCGGCTTCGGCCCCGGCAAGGAAAAGGAAGCCCACGCCCCTGACGAAAAGACGTGGAAGCAGGATCTCATCGAATGCGCGGCCCTGTACGCCGCCCTCCCAGCAACTTACGTCGCCAAATCCAACTAAATACAGGCAACTCCCTGCGGGCCTCCTCCCCACCAGTCAAAAGTCTTGGGAAGATGAGGGGAGGGGGTCCGGGGGAGG
>QWCN01007431.1_pt1 | contig 15117 bp, 7 predicted proteins | sample 1972711 | NCBI WGS metagenome assembly QWCN01 (sample SAMN09866707, study PRJNA288562) | Human gut metagenome isolate term1_stool, whole genome shotgun sequencing... | isolation source: gut | host: Homo sapiens | place: USA: California | reverse complement strand
CCGCGCAAATTAGTGGTTGAATCCCCTAGTTAAAACGGGTACTATTATAATAGAAAAGGATCGCCAAAATCCGGCAGATATCCCTTGCCCGGCGGGCGGCGGTGCAAAAAATAAACGGTGCCCCTGGCGCAGCAGCCGGGAACGCTGTGAATGAGGTTAGGAAAGTTATGAAACGTCTGGTCGTTGGGGTTCTGGCACACGTGGACAGCGGAAAAACCACTCTTTCGGAAGCACTGCTCTACCGTGCGGGCAGCATCCGCAAGCTGGGGCGCGTAGACCATCGGGATGCATTTTTGGACACCGATGCGCTGGAAAAAGCCCGCGGCATTACCATTTTTGCCAAACAGGCCGTGCTTACCCTGCCGGCCGGAACGGTGACGGGCACCCCGCTGGAAGAGACCCAGATCACCCTGCTGGATACCCCCGGCCACGTGGACTTTTCGGCGGAGGCCGAGCGCACGCTGCAGGTGCTGGATTATGCGGTGCTGGTCATTTCCGGCACGGACGGCATCCAAAGCCACACGATGACATTGTGGCGGCTGTTGGAGCGCTACTATGTGCCAACCTTTATCTATGTCAACAAAATGGATCTGCCCGGTGCGGACAAAGCCCTGCGCCTGCGGGAGCTGCGGGGCCGCTTTGGGGATGGCTGTGTGGACTTTACCCCCACCGTTCCGGCGGAAGAACGCGCCGAAGCCCTTGGCGTGTGCAGTGAACCGCTGATGGAAGCCGTGTTGGCAACAGGAACGGTGCCGCAGGTGGATCTCATCACGGCAATCACGCGGCGGCAGGTGTTCCCCTGCTATTTTGGCGCAGCTCTGCGGCTGGATGGCATTGACGACCTGCTCAATGGTCTGCAGCGGGATACCCGCATGCCGCCGGACGCCGGCAGCTTTGGCGCGCGCATCTTCAAGATCGGGGCAGACGAATCCGGCGCGCGCATGACCTACCTGAAAGTGACGGACGGCGTGCTGAAAGTCAAATCCAACCTGGTATCCCGCCCAGATGCCCGTGTGGAGTTTGAAGAAAAGGCCGACCAGCTGCGGGTCTACTCCGGCAGCAAATACCGCCTGGTCAGCGAAGCCCCGGCGGGCACCGTCTGTGCGGTGCTGGGCCCCACAAAAACCTATCCCGGACAGGGCCTTGGCGTACAGCCGGATGCCCGCCAGCCGATGCTGGAACCGGTGCTGAACTACCGGGTGGAGCTGCCGGAAGGAGCTGACCCCCACTATGCCCTTCTGGCCCTGCGCACCCTGGAGGACGAGGATCCACAGCTGCATGTGGTGTGGAACGCCGCTCTGGGCGAGATCCACCTGCAGCTGATGGGTGAAATTCAACTGGAAATTTTGCAGAGCGTGCTGCAAAGCCGCTTTGGATTGGAAGTGGCCTTCGGCGAGGGCGGCATTCTATACAAAGAGACCATCTCTGCCCCGGTGGAGGGCGTGGGCCATTATGAACCGCTGCGCCATTATGCGGAGGTTCATCTGCTGCTGGAACCCGGCGAGCCGGGCAGCGGCCTGCAGTTTGCCAGCATTTGCCGCACCGATGCGCTGGACCTGAACTGGCAGCGGTTGATTTTGACCCACCTGGCGGAGCGCAGCCACCCCGGCGTGCTGGCCGGTGCGCCGCTGACCGATGTGAAAATCACCCTGACGGCAGGCCGTGCCCACATCAAGCACACCGAGGGCGGGGACTTTCGCCAGGCAACCTACCGCGCCGTGCGGCAGGGGCTGCGCACCGCGGCGGCCCGGGGGCAGGCGGTCCTGCTGGAACCCTGGTATGACTTCCGGCTGGAAGTCCCGCAGGACTGTGTTGGCCGCGCCATGGCCGATCTGCAGCGCCGCTGCGCGGAATTCAGCACGCCGGAAAACGAGGATGGCCTGGCCGTCATTACCGGCAAAGCCCCGGTTGCCGAAATGCGGGGCTGTGCGCGGGAAGTGACCGCCTACACCCGCGGTGCGGGCCGCCTGAGCTGTATGCCCCGCGGCTATGCGCCCTGCCACAACACCGAAGCCGTGCTGGAAGCCATTGGCTACCAGCCGGATGCCGATACTGAAAACCCGGCGGATTCCGTATTTTGCGGCCACGGCGCGGGCTACCTTGTCAAATGGGACGAAGTTCCCGCCCACGCCCATGTGGCCAGCGGCCTGGGGCGCAACGCGCCCGGTGCCCAGCAGGCGAAACAGGAAGAAGCGGATGCCTCCGATGAAGCATCCGATGCCCGCCGCCGTGCTGCCGCTTACTGCGGCACACTGGAGCAGGACAAAGAGCTGCTGGCGATTTTTGAGCGCACCTATGGGCCGATCAAGCGCCGGGGGGAAGCCGCAGGTCAGCATGACCAGCTTGCCGCGCGCAAAGCCTTCCGCAGTGTGGGGCCAAGCCAGAACCGTACCCCCGCTGCACCGCCGCCCAGCGGGCCGGAGTACCTGCTGGTAGACGGCTACAACGTGATTTTTGCGTGGGATGAATTAAAGAAGATCGCGGCGGAAAACCTGGATGCCGCCCGCCGCCGGTTGATGGACATTCTGTGCAACTATGCGGGCTACCGCAAGTGTGTGCCCATCCTGGTGTTTGACGCCTACCGCGTCAAGGGCGCCGGGCGGGAACAAGAAACCTGGCACAACCTGCATGTGATTTATACCCGCGAAGCCGAAACCGCCGATATGTTCATCGAGCGCGCCACCCATGAGCTCGCCAAAAACCACCGCGTGCGGGTGGTCAGCTCCGATGGTGCGGAACAGATCATTATTCTGGGCAACGGTGCGCTACGGGTATCCGCCCGCGCATTTGAGCGCGAGGTGCGTGCCGTGGAAGCCGAGATCCGCGAATTTTTGGACCAGTAAGGGAATACTGCATCCATCCAAGCGCCGATACGGCGGGGATGATGGTAGAGTGTATTGAAAGGCAGGAAAACAATGGATTTTATGCTCAGCCGTGCCACACGGGTCACGGCGCAGTGGGCCAGTGCGCCCGTGCAGCATGCCGTGGCGCGCTTTTGGCGTGATATGGAAATGACTCTTTCCACCACCGGTTTTGTGCCGGATAACCGCCTGATGATCTGCCTTGCCCCCGCCCTGCCGCCGGAAAGTTATACGCTGGATGTGACGGAAAACCAGCTCACCCTCTGCGCGGCGGATGATTTGGGCGCGGTGTACGGCCTGCTGGATATCAGCCGTCATTACCTGGGGGTAGCACCATTCTGGTTCTGGAACCAGCAGCAGTTTGAGCCCAAACCCTTTGCCACTGTGCCGGAGGGCCGCATTACCGGGCCAGCCGCCGCTGTCGGCTTGCGCGGGTGGGATCTTTCGGATGCACCATGGCTGTCCGCCTGGGCGGATGCCACCGAAAACGGCTGGGAGATGATTTTTGAATCCCTGCTGCGCTACCGCGGCAATATGGTGCGCACCGACAAACAGGCGGACCTTGCCGCCGCCATGGGCCTGCGCCCTGTGCAGAACCCGCAGACCCCGCTGGGGGCTGCCCCGCAGCAGGCTGCGGCGGAAAACCCGGAAGAACGCCATAAAATCTGGCAGGATTCTATCCGCACTCTCAAAACCAGCCCGCGCATCTGGGCGCTGGGCATTGACGGGATGGGGGGTGATCCCGATGGCACAGCCAGCACTGCGGCGCTGCAAGAGCAATGGCAGCTGCTGAACGCCACGGTGCCCGGTGCCGCTGCCTATATTCTGCTGCAGGGCGAAACCGTTGCGCTCTACCAGGAGGGAAAACTCAAAATCCCGGATAGCGTTATCCCCGTTTTAACCCCGGCCCCCAGTGCCAGCAGTGCGGGCGGCCCTGGTCCCGGCGCGCAGCACGGGCTGTGGTTCAGCCTTTGCCGCCGCGATAAGCTGACCGGCAACCCCATGACCGCCTACCCCGGCGGCGATACCGCCGTTAACGGAATGCTGCAGGGAGCCTGGCGCGGCGGGGTGCGCAGCTTCTGGATGGTTGGCACCGGGGACCTGCGCCCCTCCCTGATGGAGTTGAACCTGACCGGTGCTTTGTGGTGTACCCCGGATACCGACTGCGCCGCGCAGCGCACGGCTTACCTGCGCTGTACCTACCGTGCGCCGGATGGCTGGGCACTGACGGACAGCGCACTGGAGGATCTTTCGGTCTGCCTGCGCGCCCGTGCCGAAAGCGCCGTGCAGGCGGGCAGCCCGCCGCAGCCGGTGGGCGAAGCGTTCCTGACCCGCAGCACCCGGCTGTTTGCTTCGGCCTGGCTGTGCGGCAAAACGCAGGGTCCGATTCAGGAACTTGCCGCTCTGCTGCCCGCAGAAAGCTATGCGGAACAGCTGGCTGCCTATCAGCAGCTCTGCACTTCCGCGCTGGAAAATTATGAAACGCTGCTGCCCGGCTGTTCTTACGCCGGGCGGGCCACCACGCCGCTCTGGCAGGAGCAGGTGGTGTTCAGCGTGCGGCTGTACCTGTACGCCCTGCGCGGGGCGGTGCGCTTTTGCACCGCGCGGGAGCAGTTTTTGGATAAGGACTGGCAGAACTGTTTTTGCACCCTGGGCCGTGCGGCGGATGATTTTGGTGCCATGGCGGCTCTGCTGCAGCCCAAAACTGGGTTCTGGGTCGGCTTTTGCAGCGATACCATGCTGGACGGCGCACTGACCGCCCGCGTTCTGACCGGTCTGATGGCGATTCCCCGCGCGGCCGGGGACGGGCCGGATTATGCCGCCTGGCAGGCTCCACTGCCTGGTGCCCCGGCGGCCCCCGTGCCGGATTTTACCCTGTACCGCGCCCTGGTACAGGCGGAAACGAAAAAAGTGTAAGGGCCGGGCCGAAAATGCACCGAAAAATCCATGTATTGCCCTGAGCTTTTTGAGCACCGAGATAACCGGCGGCTTTACCGGCTGCACCGTTGGCATGTATGCCTCCGCCAACGGCACCACCGGCACCAACCACGCCGCTTTCTACTGGTTCGCTTACCAGCGGGTGTGAAACAAGTTGCGCAAAAATATGACAATCAAAAGCAGCTCCCGCCGCCGCGGGGCTGCTTTTGGTTTATAAAGTCGCATTTTGCCGTGAAATTGAAACGTTTCATCAAAATGAATACTACTTTCTTGTTATATTCGACAAGGAAAACGGTTGCGATTCGTGCAAGGCTACAATCTTGCACTCAAAATCCAAAAAACGATTGATTTTTGCAAAACACGGGTGTAGTATAAAGCCATAGCAAGGTTGGAAACGTTACCAACCCGTGAACCACACCCGTCAGCAACGGTGCAACTGGTTCCACTTAAAAAGGAGGATAATACCATGAAATCCAAGCAAACAATCTCTCTCGCCGTGGCATCCATGATGGCTGCCGGCCTGCTGGCAGGTTGCGGTTCCACCGCATCTTCCACTGCTTCCTCTGCTGCAGAAAGCACCGCAGCTTCTTCCGAAGCTGCCAGCTCCGAAGCAGCCGCCCCGGCAGATACCACTGCCGCCGGCAAGGTCTACTACCTGAACTTCAAGCCCGAGCAGGATGAAGCCTGGCAGGCCCTGGCAAAGACCTACACCGAAGAGACCGGCGTTCCCGTTACCGTTGTGACCGCTGCTTCCGGCCAGTACGAAACCACTCTGATGAGCGAAATGGCCAAGAGCGATGCGCCCACCCTGTTCCAGGTCAACGGCCCTGTCGGCCTGGCCAACTGGAAGGATTACTGCTATGACCTGACCGGCTCCAAGATCCTGGGCGACCTGACCAGCGATTCTTACGCCCTGAAAGATGGCGACGCCACCGTGGCCATCGGCTACGTTATCGAGAGCTACGGCCTGATCACCAACAAGACCCTGCTGGAAAAGGCCGGTTACACCACCGATGATATCAAGAGCTTCGCAGACCTGAAGAAGGTTGCCGAGGACATCACCGCCCGCAAGGACGAACTTGGCTTTGCAGCATTCACCTCCGCCGGTATGGATTCTTCCTCTGACTGGCGCTTCAAGACCCACCTGGCCAACCTGCCCATCTACTTTGAGTACCAGGCTGACGGCATCGGCTCCACGGATGCCATCAAGGGCACCTACCTGGATAACTACAAGAACATGTTTGACCTGTACATCAACAACTCCACCTGTGCTCCCACTGAGCTGGCTGGCAAGACTGGCGATGACAGCCGCAACGAGTTCCTGGACAATGAGGCTGTCTTCTACCAGAACGGTTCTTGGGAATATACCAACCTCGTCGGCGATGGCAAGCCCTTCACCGATGACGACCTGACCATGATCCCCGTCTACATTGGCGTGGGCGATGAGGCCAACCAGGGCCTGTGCACCGGCACCGAGAACTACTGGTGCGTAAACAAGGAAGCCGACCAGGCAGATATCGATGCAACTCTCGACTTCATGTACTGGTGCGTCAGCTCTGATGAGGGCACCAAGGCCATGGCAAACGATATGGGCTTTGTTATCCCCTTCAAGAATGCTCAGGAATCCCCCAACCTCTTCGTTAAGGTTGATAATGCTCTGACCGCTGAGGGCAAGACTCCTGTTGCCTGGTGCTTCTCCACCATGCCTTCCGAAAACTGGAAGAACGGCGTTGGCTCTGCTCTGACTGCTTACGCAGCCGGCACTGGCGATTGGAACGCTGTTGTGACCGCCTTTGTGGATGGCTGGAAGACCGAAGCTGCCCTGAATGCAGGCTGATATGAACCAAAATAGCGAGACCTGAATGTTAAAAGCGGGGCGGGCGATGATTCGCCCGCCCCGCTCTTTTATGTGCTCAAGTACGTGCTCAAGGGGGTACTGTTATGGAAAAAGCGATCCAGCGCTATTGGCCTGTGTTCGTGCTGCCCACCCTGCTGGCCTTTATCATCGGCTTTATCTGGCCGTTTATCTGGGGCGTGGCGCTTTCGTTCTGCAAATTCACAACTGTTCAAAATGTTACCTTTGTTGGTCTCGGCAACTATGCCAAGATCTGGCTGGATGATACCTTCACCCATGCGTTCTGGTTCACTGCGGTGTTTACTGTGGTGTCCACGGTGCTCATCAATGTGCTGGCGTTCGGCATTGCGCTGCTGCTTACCCGCGGCATCCGCGGTACCAACATCTTCCGTACCACCTTCTTTATGCCCAACCTGATCGGCGGCATTATCCTTGGCTATATCTGGCAGATTCTGCTCAACGGCGTACTCAGCGCACTCGAAAAACCGCTGCTTTCCCTGAACGCCACGTACGGCTTCTTGGGCCTTGTCATTCTGATGTGCTGGCAGCAGATCGGTTACATGATGATCATCTACATTGCTGGCCTGCAGAACGTGCCGCTGGATCTGATCGAAGCCGCCAAGATCGATGGCGCAAACGCCAAGCAGATCCTGTTTAAGATCAAGATCCCCATGGTTATGCCCAGCATTACCATCTGCACCTTCCTGACTTTGACCAACTCCTTCAAGCTGTTTGACCAGAACCTGTCCCTGACCGGCGGCGAACCGGCCAAGCAGACCATGATGCTGGCTTACAACATTTATGATACCTTCTATGCCCGCTCCGGACCCCAGTGGAAGGGCATCGGCCAGGCAAAGGCTGTTGTGTTCTGCCTGTTTGTTGTGGTGCTGGCCGTACTCCAGCAAAAGCTGACCCAGTCCAAGGAGGTGCAGCAGTAATGGAAAAAACCATCAAAAAACCGGTGGAAGAAAAACCTACCGTTGGCAAAGCGGACCGCCGCATCAATGCCATTCTCAGCGTGGTGCTTGGAGTGCTGTGCGTTGCATGGATCTACCCCATCGTCATGATCTTCTTTAACTCCCTCAAAACCGAGCGCGCCATTACCACCTCCCGCGCGTTTGAGCTGCCCACGGCCGGAACCTTTGTCGGCCTCAAAAACTATATTTACGGCATCCAGGAAATGGACTTTTTGTCTTCCTTCTGGTATAGCCTAGTCATTACTGTCAGTTCCGTTGTGCTGATTCTGCTGTGCTGCTCCATGTGCGCATGGTTCATCACCCGTGTCAACGGCAAACTTTCCAAACTGATGTACGGCTTGTGCATGTTCAGCATGGTGGTGCCGTTCCAGATGGTCATGTTTACCCTGGCCAAAACAGCGGATAGCTTAAAATTGAACAACCCTTACAACATCTGCATCATCTACCTCGGCTTCGGTGCCGGTCTCGCGGTGTTCATGTTCACCGGCTTTATGAAGAGCATGCCGGTTGAAATTGAGGAAGCCGCTATGATCGATGGCTGCAACCCGCTGCAGATTTTCTTCCGCGTGGTCTGCCCTATCTTAAAGCCGACGATGATCTCTACCGCAATCCTGGAAACCATGTGGGTCTGGAACGACTATCTGCTGCCCACCCTGGTGCTGGATATCAAAACCTACCGCACCATCCCCATGGCGATTCAGTATTTCCGCGGCAGTTACGGCAAGGTGGAAATGGCGCCCATGATGGCCTGCATCATGATCACCATTCTGCCGGTCATTATTCTGTATCTGATCTGCCAGAAGTATATCATTGATGGTGTGGTGGCCGGTGCTGTAAAGGGCTAATGGCTGCGGCACCCTGCTGCCGGAAGGAGTTTTCTGTGTATGACCATCAAAGATATTGCAAAAGAATCGGGGTATGCCATCGGCACGGTTTCGCGGGTGCTCAACAATAACCCCAGCGTCAGCCCGGCCGCCCGCGCCAAGATTCTTGAGGTCATCAAGCGGTATAATTATCAGCCAAACTCCAACGCCAAACACCTGAAACAGCAAAGCAGCGATGGCCTTGCCCTGATCGTAAAGGGCACCCAGAACATGTTGTTTGTGGACATTCTGGAAAAAATGCAGGCTATCCTGGAGGAACGCGGATATGTTTCCACGGTCTATTATATTGATGAAGAAGCCAACGAAGTTGCGCAGGCCGAATTGATCTGCGCCGAGCGCAAACCTTATGGTATTGCTTTCCTTGGCTCTAACCTGGAATACTTCACACCGCAGCTGGCGGAACTGCGTGTTCCATGCCTGCTGCTGACCAACAGCGCCGCAACCCTGAACATTCCCAACCTGTCCAGCGTCAGCGTGGACGATGTTTCGGCATCGTCCCTGATGATTGAGTACCTGTATGCGCAGGGCCACCGCAAGATCGGGCTGATCGGCGGCAAGCCAGACCAGTCCCGCCCCAGTCTGTCCCGTCTGACCGGCAGCCAGAGCGCTATGTTCCGCCTTGGCCTGCCGTTCGAGATGGAAAAGCAGTATGCCTATGCCCGGTTTTCGCTGCAAAGCGGATATACCGCCATGGAATACCTGCTCAAGCACTGCCCGGATATTACGGCAGTGTTTGCCATGTCGGACCTGATGGCCCTGGGCGCGATCCGTGCCCTGAATGACCATGGCCTGCGTGTGCCGCAGGATATCTCGGTTTCGGGCTATGACGGTATTGCGCTGGGGCGCTACAGCAACCCGCGCCGCTGCCCCTGCTTCGGTTCGCTGCATCCGCCACTGGCGGCGCTCACCTTTGCAGCATCCAGTATTATCTGCGCTTTTGGCTTAGCATCTGCCGCACCCCGCTCGCCGTATCGGCACTTAGAATTATGCGGTATTGCCATAAAGAAAAGAGGTTTCCCTGATGAGAGCAAGCGGCATTCTGCTGCATATTTCCAGCCTGCCCTCCCCCCATGGCATCGGCACCATGGGCGCGGCAGCAAAAGATTTTGTGGATTTCCTAGTCAAAGCCGGTCAGGCTTACTGGCAGATCCTTCCGGTTTGCCCCACCAGCTATGGCGACAGCCCTTACCAGTCTTTTTCTACCTTTGCGGGCAATCCGTATTTTATTGACCTGGACCTGCTGGCCAAAGCGGGCCTCCTCCAGCCGGAAGAATATGAATCTATCGACTGGGAAAGCACCCCTGGCTGTGTCAATTACGGAGCGTTGTACCAAAAGCGTTATGCGGTGCTGCACAAAGCCTGTGCCCGCCTGTTGGCAGCGCCCCCGGCGGATTACGCCGATTTTTTGGCGAAAAACGCATTCTGGCTGCCGGACTATGCCCTGTTCATGGCCCTGAAAGATGCCCATAACGGGGTCTGCTGGCAGCAGTGGGAAGAACCGCTGCGCCGCCGCGAACCGGAGACCTTGGCCGCGGCCCGCGCCAAATATGCGGCGGATATTGACTTCTGGCAGGCTGTACAGTATCTGTTCTATACCCAGTGGTATGACCTGAAAGCCTATGCCAACGCGCAGGGCATTGAGATTATCGGCGACCTGCCGATCTATGTGGCGGAGGACAGCGTGGATGTCTGGTCCTGCCCGCAGGAGTTCCAGCTGGACGAAAACCTGCTCCCCACCGAGGTGGCCGGCTGCCCGCCGGATGGCTTCTCCGCCACCGGTCAGCTATGGGGCAACCCGCTGTTTGACTGGGACGCTATGGCTGCCAACGGCTATGCCTGGTGGGTGCGCCGCATCCGCCACCTGTGCGGAATTTATGATGTGTTGCGCATTGACCATTTCCGCGGCTTTGCGGGGTATTATGCCATCCCCTATGGTGATAAGACCGCCGAAAACGGCCGCTGGCGCACTGGGCCGGGCTATGCCCTCTTTGCTGCCGTCAAAAAAGAGCTGGGCAGCCCCCGCATTATTGCTGAGGACTTGGGCTTTTTGACCGACGATGTGCGCGCTCTGCTGAAAGAATGCGCCTACCCCGGCATGAAAGTGCTGGAATTTGCCTTTGACAGCCGTGACGGCGGTGACTACCGCCCCCACAGCTACCCCACCAACTGCATTGCTTACACTGGCACCCATGATAATGAGCCGGTGGACGGCTGGTTTGGAACCGCTCTGCCGGACGATATTAAGCGCGCCATCCAGTACCTGAATCTGACCAAAGAGGAAGGTATGAACTGGGGCATGATGCGCGGCATCTGGTCCAGCGTGGCGGATCTGGCCGTGGTGCAGGCCCAGGATGTGCTGGGCCTTGGGCATGAAGCCAGGATGAACACCCCCGCCACCTTGGGCGGTAACTGGTGCTGGCGCGCCCTGCCCGGCGCCTTTACCCCGGAGCTGGCCCAAAAGCTGCATGACGCTATGGAGCTGTATGGCCGCCTGCCGGAAGAACCCGCTGCAGAACCCGATGAAACAGAAAAACCGGAAGACGCAGAAAAAGCGGCGGAACCCAAAACCTGATCTCTCCCTCTCCAACGCCCCCCACCGGAGCAGCTTCCGGTGCGGGGGCTTTTTTTGCAAATTTTTGGGTTGTTGCCTTGGCAACAGACGGCCCCGATGCGGGTTGGTATACTAAAGGCACTCTGCAGGGTATGCTGAACCAACAACCCGGCAGAGCCGGTATGAAAACCCCGACTTTTGAAAGTGCTTTCTGTGTTAGTACTAACTAACTATGAAAGACAAAATTATACCTGCACCGTTCGCCATGGGAAGCCACCGACATGCGCGGCAAATGCCATGTACAAAAAGCAATGCAAAAGTTTCCAACACAATTTTTGGTGCAGTTGTTGCTTTTTGTAAGGACATATGGTAGAATGATTGTGGCCCGGATACGGGCTGGTCAATGGCGTCCTTTTGGGCTGGAACCGTGGGCAACGCAGAAAAGCTGCCCGCCCGCCAGCTGGAAAAGGACAAGATTTTCAATAGCTGGTTAGAATAACCTAACTAATAGAGCAGCGTATTTGGTTTACAACAGGAGGTAACCGATGACAGATTTTGTACAGTGGGAAGGCTTCCAGGGCCGCATCTGGAAAGAAGAAGTCAACACCCGCGATTTTATCCAGAAGAACTACCGCCCCTACTCCGGCGATGAAAGCTTCCTTGCCGGCCCCACCGAAGCAACCGATAAGCTTTGGGGTGCTCTGCAGGTTCTGCAGAAGGAAGAGCGCGCCAAGGGCGGCGTTCTGGATATGGAGACTGAAGTGGTTTCCGGCATGACCGCTTACGGCCCCGGCTATATCAGCGAGGACCTGAAGGGTCTGGAAAAAGTCGTCGGCCTGCAGACCGATAAGCCCCTCAAGCGCGCCTTCATGCCCTATGGCGGCATCAAGATGGCAGAACAGGCCTGCACCACCTATGGCTATACTCCGTCCCCGAAGCTGCACGAAATCTTTACCAAGTATGCCCGCACCCACAACACCGCTGTGTTTGATGCCTACACCCCGGAGATGAAAAAGGCACGCCACAGCCACATTGTGACCGGCCTGCCCGATACCTATGGCCGCGGCCGCATCGTTGGCGACTACCGCCGCGTTGCCCTGTACGGCATTGACTACCTGATCAAAGAAAAGCAGAACGACTTTGCCAACTGCGGTGACGGCACCATGACCGATGACGTCATCCGTCTGCGCGAAGAGATCGCCCTGCAGATCCGCGCCCTGAACGATATGAAGGCCATGGCCGCTGCTTACGGCTATGATATCTCCCTGCCCGCTGCCAACGCCAAGGAGGCTGTACAGTGGCTGTACTTTGGCTATCTGGCTGCCATCAAGACCCAGAACGGCGCTGCCATGAGCGTTGGCCGTATCTCCACCTTCCTGGATATCTACATCCAGCGCGACCTGGATAAGGGCATCCTGACCGAGACCGAGGCCCAGGAACTGATCGACCACCTGACCATGAAGTTCCGCATGGTCAAGTTTGCCCGTATCCCCAGCTACAACCAGCTGTTCAGCGGCGACCCCGTGTGGGCTACCCTGGAAGTTGGCGGCATCGGCATGGATGGCCGCTCCATGGTCACCAAGACCGACTTCCGCTTCCTGCATACCCTGGAAAACATGGGCCCCGCACCGGAGCCGAACCTGACCGTTCTGTACTCCTCTGCTCTGCCTAAGACCTTTAAGGATTACGCCTCCAAGATCTCTATCAAGACTTCCTCCGTCCAGTACGAGAACGACGATGTGATGAAGCCTGTCTGGGGCGACGACTACTCCATCTGCTGCTGCGTTTCCGCAACCCAGACCGGCAAGGAGATGCAGTTCTTCGGCGCACGTGCCAACCTGGGCAAGTGCCTGCTGTATGCCATCAACGGCGGTATGGACGAAAAGCTGCATGAGCAGATTGGCCCTCACTATGCCCCCATCACTGCAGAGTACCTGGATTATGACGAAGTTATTGCCAGGTATGACGTTATGATGGATTGGCTGGCAGGCCTGTACGTCAATGTGCTGAACCTGATCCAGTACATGCACGACAAGTACTACTATGAGGCGGCGGAAATGGCCCTGATCGATACCGATGTGCGCCGCACCTTTGCCACCGGTATTGCCGGCTTCAGCCATGTAGTTGACTCCCTGAGCGCAATCAAGTACGCCAAGGTCAAGTGCGTGCGTGACGAGACCGGTCTGGTCACCGATTACGAGATCGAGGGCGAATTCCCCCGTTACGGCAACGATGACGACCGTGCCGATGATATCGCTGTCTGGCTGTTGCGCACCTTCCTGGAGAAGATCAAGCGCCGCCACACCTACCGCAACTCCGAGGCTACCACCTCTATCCTGACCATCACCTCCAATGTGGTATACGGTAAGGCAACCGGCGCAATGCCGGATGGCCGCGCAGCCTTTACCCCGTTTGCCCCCGGTGCAAACCCGGCTTACGGCGCAGAGCAGAACGGCCTGCTGGCCAGCCTGAACAGCGTTGCCAAGCTGCCCTACCACTGGGCACTGGACGGCATCTCCAACACCCAGACCATCAACCCCGACGCTCTGGGCCACAGCGAGGGCGAGCGCGTTGAGAACCTGGTCCAGGTTATGGACGGCTACTTTGACCAGGGCGCCCACCACCTGAACGTCAACGTCTTTGGCACTGAAAAGCTGATCGACGCCATGGAGCACCCGGAGAAGGAAGAGTACGCCAACTTCACCATCCGTGTTTCCGGCTATGCCGTCAAGTTCATTGACCTGACCCGCGAACAGCAGATGGACGTTATTGCTCGTACCTGCCACAAGAAGATGTAATTGCTGCGGCGTGACTGCCGATTAGCATACAAGGCCCGCGGCTGCGTTTTGCGGCCGCGGGCTTTTTGGGCAAATGCGTGGTATAATAGGGGAGGAAACGCAGGACTCCAGCCCAGTCACACGTTGAAAAATGCGTATACCCCAGTAGGGCGGGGTCACCCGCCCCTGCCACATCCCAAACCCAACACCAACCGCAAAAGAGGTAACATTCCATGGAGCAAAACACCCCCATCACCGGCCGCATCCATTCGGTCGAAACGTTCGGCCTTGTCGATGGCCCCGGCGTGCGGTATGTCCTGTTTGTGCAGGGCTGTGCCATGCGCTGCCGCTATTGCCATAACCCCGAAACCTGGCCCTGCACCATTGGGGAGCAGCAAACCCCGGCCCAGGCCCTGCAAAAAGCCCTGCGCTATCGCACTTACTGGAAAAATAACGGTGGCCTGACCGTCAGCGGCGGTGAACCGCTGTTACAAATCGACTTTGTGTCGGAGCTGTTCCGCCTGGCCAAACTGCAGGGCGTGCATACCACCCTGGATACCGCCGGCCAGCCCTACACCACCGCGGAACCGTTCTATTCCAAGTTTGAGACCCTGATGCAGAACACCGACCTGGTGATGCTGGACCTGAAAGCCTTTTACCCGGACCGCCACAAGGCTCTGACTGGCTGCGATAACACCCCCATTCTGGATATGGCGCGCTGGATGGGCGAACATGGCAAAGCCATGTGGATCCGCCACGTTCTGGTGCCCGGGCTGACGGACGATGAAGCCGAGCTGCGGGAGATGAGCGATTTTATCAAATCCCTTGGCAGTGTGCGCCGCGTGGAGGTGCTGCCCTACCATACCCTTGGCCTGTTCAAGTGGGAAAAACTTGGCATCACCTACAGCCTGGATGGCGTTCAGCCACCCAGCGAGGAAGCGGTTCAGCGCGCTGAAGAGCTGCTTTGCATCAAGGATTATCCGGATTTCAAAAAGTAAGGCAAGCTGTGCCGCTAAACGCGAAAATTTATTTCAAAAACAGATAAAAAGTGCTTGACGAACCACTTGAAACATGGTATAGTATACGCATGGTTAGTGAGGACTAACCGACAGGGCCGCTTTTGCTGACGGCGCATGGAATGCCTCCCATCGCCGTGGCCCAGAAAAGGAACAGGCTTGCTCCCTGCTCCTGTCAAAGTCAGGCAGTTCTCCGTTTCAGGTGTTTGCTCTGCACCTTTTTCATTGCCTGCATCAAAACAATATAGCCCTCTCCCC
>QWCN01004352.1_pt1 | contig 15149 bp, 23 predicted proteins | sample 1972711 | NCBI WGS metagenome assembly QWCN01 (sample SAMN09866707, study PRJNA288562) | Human gut metagenome isolate term1_stool, whole genome shotgun sequencing... | isolation source: gut | host: Homo sapiens | place: USA: California | reverse complement strand
CGCGTACAGTTCCTGCGCAGCCAGCAACTACGCATCACTAATCGCGATTCACACCACTTGTAGAACGTCGCACGGTTTTGAATAGAAGATGAACAGCAGCAGCGTTGTCTAGTCCTAAACCCCTTCAGCAGCCTCCACGGAGAAGGACTTGATGTTCTCCGGAGTGACGCTGGGCCGCGGGAAAATGAAGGAACTGGGGAGCACGTAGTTGGCGGGCTGGATCTGCTTCTGCGGGGAGATGAAGAGGCCGGAAGACCACTTGTACCTGCAAGTGAACAGGAACATGAAAAGCGACAGGAGGTGCGCCTCGTTCATCTCGTCCTGGAAGGAGTCCATCGGCATGCCGCCCAAACTGCCCTGGTGACTGATGGTTCCGGAGCGCCTATTCATAAGCCTAGTAGAAAAGTGAAACAGCGAGGGTCCCGCCATTTCGGGAATGGACTGCGCATGCTGGAGATCTACGGTTAAGCCAAGCAGAGGCGGAAACTGGGCATGCCCATGTTGCGGTTTCCTTGCGGCATGTTGTACGCATACCCGCCGTCTCCATCCTAGGAATGACGAGCACGAAGCATGGATACATCCATTCCTCCCATACCCTTCATGCGATCTAGAAATGAAAAGAATACAGGAATGAAAACCCCCAGGGGTCGAGTTTCCCATAGGCATAGAGCGCACTACAAATCACCAGCTCCATAGAAGCCGCTACTCGTGTTCATCATTCCCATGCCCTGCTGTCCCTGCATCCTTCCAGTAGACCCATCTACACCAATGACACATGTAATGGAAGGCAACTACTTCCCATTTGGCTGTCAGCGTACCGCGGCACTAGAAGGTCACAGAAAACAAAAAACAGTCCCACTTCCCAGTCCCCGGTTGCCGTACGCGCCTTGTGATTTGTCTACAGCATCAAAAGCACGTGGTGTCGCCAACCCCTCGGTCCATAGCCCATAGAGGACCCATACTGATCATATCGCATATCGGACATGTTTGCCTTCCTGTCTTCGATAGAATATGAAGATCAAGTGCTTGGTAAAGAACCAGCCACGAAATAGCCCAATTCTAACTCAGAGTGGGGCATCCCACAATCTTCAGTCGTTGTGCTCTTCCAAAGAAATCTCCGTTCTGAGCCCCGTTTCATCACCGATGGATGTTGAAAAGAGCAACCCCGCGGTGGACGATGAATTGGAGAAGGTGCTGTTTTCGGGGAGAGAGTACACCAAACCGGGAGCTATGATCGGAAACTGTCTCTTCCTGTTCGGCAGCAACGAAGGGGACTGCTCGCTGTGCACCAAGCCCTGTCTTCATCCCCTCGCTTCCCAAGACTTGATTGCCTTCTTCCACGTTGCTGCACTGTGGATGGATTACGCGATAGAATGACGGAGTGATTGTCTTTGACTGGATTGACGATTCTGCGTGTATCATGGTGTGCAAGGATGCTTCCGTGGTTGCATCCATCATACAGGAGCGATTCGCTGCAGTGGCGTAGAAGAGGAGCAGCTGGGTGATGCGTAGGAACGAGGAAAGCGGGATTATTTGGTACAAATCGCTGGAGGTGGTGCAGAAGCAGGAGCAGGAAGATAAATACGGGGAGAAGGGAGAGGGTATACACATTTACGCGCGGTGTTGTCTTTCTTCCGACATTGAGCACAAGAAGGGTGGCTGATGAGGGTGAAAATGAAGGGTAGAGCTTCATCAAGCGAAGATCGTGAACAAGATTATACAGAAGAGGAGGCAGATGAAAAAGAAGCAGGAGCAGCTTGCCCTGAAGGTGGTGAAGAAGCGGAACAAAAAGAGGAGGCAGCGATTGAATCGGAAGAACAAGGCGCAGGAGAAGAAGAAGGAGGAAGCGAAACAGGAATCAAAGTAGCTTGTGTTTGTTGGCTTCACTCTTCACTATTCCTCTCATGAGTGATCTTTCTAGAATCGTGATATTGGGCTTGCAAGGCAGTGGAAAGAAGACCTTGCTGCAAGGTACTTGCTGGAGAATGGGGTGATCATTAGGACTTAGCCGTTATTTTGACTTTGATTATAAGCAGGAGGTGACGAAGTGATTGAAATTCGCGTTTCGTTAAGTGCTAGGCGTGTTGAGTGTGCGAACGGCTCGTTCGACTGCTACCCCATAACCATCTTCACAAAGTATTACAAGGCTTCCGTACCTTGATATGGGTGGTAATGACGCTATCTAGATTGAGATTGCGGTGTGTCCCGGCGATAATGCGAAGCTGACGGACGACGACATCCGGAAGGTCGTGGACAAGAACTGTCAGGGTGTCATCCTCATGTGCACGTCGTTTGACGTGTGGTTCGTCCCTTGCTGTGATGAGTAGAACAAGTCGCTGGAGACGCTGAAGCGGTGGGAGAACGTGCTGAAGGACTGCAACGACGACTACGAGTTGCGCCTAGTCATTTGCTCCTACGGCGACATTCACAATGCGAAGTGGGAGCATTCCCTCCATTTCAGAGTAGCACGGACAAGAACATGGTCGCTGTCAAGAACTGGTGCATCGACAACCACTACGAGTTCATTCCGTGCAATCTCCGTCTGCCCCATCTCAGTGCATCTTGATCGCATCCCTCACACGTAGCGTGGAAGGAGCAGGAGAAGGAGGGCGTGGCGCGCGTGGTGGAGGACCTGGAGTGCGTGATGTGGAACTCGATCGACACCTCGCAGCACTGCACGACGGAACGCGTCGTGGACGAAACGGCCATCGTGAGCGCGCGCGATCTGGAGGAGTGCGGCTGCTGCCACAAATCGAGGGTATTTTTCGGACGGTGGGTGGAGCGTAGGTTCGCGACAGCATCACGCTGTACCGGTGCAGCCGCTGCAAGTGCATCAGCTACTGCTCGAAGGACTGCCAGGTGAAGGACTGGAAGAGCCACAAGGCGTTCTGCGTGGCGGCTGTGGGGTGGAGTGAGGCGTAGAACCAGGTGGCGGGCCTCGGCACGGCCAGCAAGGAGAAGGCGGCGGAGGAGAAGCGGCTGAAGGAGGCGGAGAACCACCTGGTGGGCGCGCTGCCGTCGATTCGTGGAGGAGGGCGTGGGAGGTGAGGCGTAGCGAAGACGAAGGAGGAGGAGGACATGGACCGCTTCTCGAAGCTGCTGTCGGACTGTCGCGCGGTGGGCGAGGCGACGGGCGGTGATGGGTAGACGAAGGAGAACGCGCGCTTGCTACCGGACAATGAGCGGAAGAAGCGCGCGGCGGAGATCACGGCGCGGATCATGCGCGAGCTGGACCTGGGGTCTGCGGAGGAGATTGCGCAGATTGAGGAGGATTTGAAGCAGGAGAATCTCTAAGTGTGTTTGTTGTTAGCAATGTGAGTGTGTGAATGGGGGTGGGGAAGCAATCAACAGAAGAATGAGAAGCAACAATGGAAGTGTGAACAGCAATCATTCGACCTTGAAGAGAATCCATAACACGCAAGGAGTCACACACCGGAATAGATGAAAGAAACAGACAACGGAGAATAGATCAACACTTGGTTCTTGCTCCCCATCATTCCCACCGCCACGTCGCCATGTGGCAGTGCATCCAGCGCCAATACGATCTCGCCCGCCTCGCCGCAGCGCAGCACCGCCGCCTTCTGGTTGGCGATGGAGTAGAACGCCACGCAACCGTCCTCCGTGCCGGTCATGCAGAGCTGCTCCTCGCCCACGTAAAAGCCGCAGCAGCATAGGAACTTGCTCACGTTGTGACTTCCCTACGGCTTACGCCCGCTCGCCAGCGCAACGGCGAACTCCTTCTCCACCGCGTTGTCGCGCAAGCACCACAGGTACATGTGCGCGTTGGCCAGTGAAAGCAAGACGTAAGCGTCGTTGGGGGCGAAGCAGCAGGCGAGACTACGACTGAGGGCTGAGGCGAACTGCCACATAGGCGTCTTCTGGGAGGTGGAGCGTAGCGATTGCACGCAATTGCCTGTTTCGCAGTCCCAGATGCGACTAGGGTTGAGAGGGAGGGATAGCAGAACCAGTAGCCATCGACGGAGGAGGAGAGGAGGTGCGAGCCGTTGCTGCTGAAGGCGAGACTGGTGATGGTGCTGGCGTGGGCGTAGATGGTCTGGATCAGCGCGCGCGTGTAGACAGAGAAGAAGTAGATGTGGTTGTCCGTGCAGCTGCAGGCTATCATACTCCCTCGGGGATTATAGGCGATGGACACGGGGAAGTGCGAGAGACCGTTGATTATGCGCACAAACGTGCCCTACGATGAAGGAACCGTGACAGCAGAACCTTTTCACAGTTCCAGATTCGAATCGTCTTGTCATCAGAACAGGAAGCAAGATAGCGGGAGTCGGAGGACCAGGCCACGGCATTCACTCCCTTCTCGTGGCCCTGGAGGATGAACTTGCACGAGTAGGTTTGCGCTTCATATATGATGATGGTTTTGTCCGCAGCTACACCATGAGGCAGAAGCAATGAACCAAAACAAGAGACGGCCAGCAGCTTCTTATCGGGAGAGTATTTTACACAGGAGATGGGTGCTTGATTCAGCTACGCGATGAATCAACAGGACGGCGGGTACGGAAAGAGTATGCGACAGCTTCAAGGGCATCTTGAAAGCAACACCGTTTGAATCGCTGCCGGAGGTGGGAGCCTGACGGTGTGAGTGCGCTCGCTATTCTACATACCTCTACTTCCATCGCGCGATTGGAAAGTGAGTGGATTGCTGAGTGGGCTTTCATCTCTTTGGAACGAGGAGAACGAAATGGGATGTGCTTTTCGGGGGATGGTGCATGATGCGTCTCCATTCTCGCTTCTCCCCACTATCCTATCGATTCGACTGGGATTGCATTCCAATTCAAAATGGGGTGTGGGAGACGGAAGGAAGAATGCAATGACCAATCGGGGAAACTCCCTCCGAGGTGCTTGTCCAAATAACTGGCTCAACATGGGTCCTTTTGGGCGAAATCTTTGTAAGGTGGAATTCCAAGTGAAGGCCGAAGTGCCTCACGGAGTGACCGTCCGTGTTTCAGGATCAGTCGCGCAACTCGGTTATTTTAGCCCCGGATCGTCGATTCCGTTGCATACATCTCCTACAGAGTGATACTTATTGTTTCCTCCTCATCCGGTAGGTATCCAATTTGGAAGTCCAATCCCATCTATTTGCCGAAGAACACCAAAATTTCATATAAGTGGATTGCTTTCGAGCGTGTTTACGGGGTAGATATTTGCGTTACAGTGGCGGCGTCTTTGAATCGTGGGAAACGCCTTGCGAAAGCGCGCACACACTCAGCCTCACTTCGGTAGGAGCGTTCTCTTGGAGAGTGATTTTTGCAGCGGGGAACGACCCTGATCAGCGATGTGTTCGGCGTGTATTCACAGAAAGACGAGCACAGTACAGAGGAAGGATCCGTAAGGCGTGTTGCGAGCTCAGATCCTCTGAAGGGCAAGTACCCTGCTTCTTCCCGATGTGATGAGTAGGATGAACGGCTTTGGCTCCTGCCCCGTTCTGGCGTCGAGCAAAACGGCCCCGATGACCCCGGTCCCTCAAAAGAAGCGCACGGTGATCATCGTTGCGTAGACCTCCTGTCTTCTTCTCACACGCAGCTATCGCCTCCCCGTCATTTTGTCTCGCCTCGGAGACGGCAGCTGGGACATCAAGTGGGACTACGAGGTGAGTGCGCGCATCGTGCATTATTCTCAGAACATGAACCTGTTCTCCGAGAAGACGCTGTCGGACGAGTACTCCGTCTGGTGGTGCGGCGCGCTGACCTACCTGCGCACGCGCGACATCTTCTCGCAGAACGAGGACTACATTGCCGCCGACTTCCGGAAGATCAAAGAAGTTGGGGCCCCCACCGCGCGTGAGGCATAGCAGCTGGTGAAGATGCGGTGCCTGCCGATCTTCCTGGACGCGGAGCTGAACAGCCTGTTCTACAACGGCTACTGCAAGTCGATCCTGTCGCCGGCGCTTCATGGCTGCTCGATGGTATACGACGACGCCGAGACCTCCTTCTCCTGGCAGAAGAACACGGCGGAGACGCTGACCTACCAGAACGCCTACCGCCGCGTGAACAACGTGTTCGCGCAGGAGATTCTGAAGTACTGCCAGCAACTGCACGTGCTGGAGGAGGAGTGTGTATGAGTTGATGTTGTCAGAAATAGTCCCATTATCTGGATCAACGGGTACCAGCTGATGCTGCTGCCGCGCGATCTGCGTCTCTACATGGAGAACATGAACCGGAAGCAGGCGCGTTCAGTGCCTTTCAAATCTAGTCACTCCATCACGCCATCGCTCACCACGCTGCCCAGTCTCTATGTCAGCGGCAGCCTCGCCGCTTCCTCCGTGTCGCTCGCCACACAGGCGGACGCCAGCCTGCCGCCCTCTCTCCCCTTCTCGCCGCGCTCCGATAACTCGCCCACCGCGCCCTCCTCCACCTCCGCCTCGCCGCAAGCGCCCGGCTCGCCCACGTCGGTGGCGTCGCCCACGTCGCCCACGTCGCCCACGTCGCCGCGGTCGCTGTCGGGCGAGGAGCGCAGCTCGCTGTTCTCGCCGGGCCCGACGTTCGTGGACAACATCGAGGACGACATGGACGACGAGCGCATGATGGTGGGCGTACGGGAGTGGCGTGAGGCGTAGCAGTTGTACGCGGCGTCGAACCAGGAGCAGCCGATGGAGTACGACGGCATGGAGGAGGACTGGGGCGTCTACAGCACGCAGTCCAGCGGCCAGTACTCGCTGAAGATCATCTTCTACCTGCACCTGCCCTTCCCCAGCTACGAGATCTTCCGCCAGCTGCCGCTGCGCACCTCGCTGCTGCGCGGCGTGCTGGCCTCGGACCTGATCGGCACGCACACCTACAGCTCCGCGCGGCACTTCATCTCCTCCTGCTGCCGCCACCTCGGCGTCACGCAGCACACCGAACAGGTTGCTTCATCTCGCTCGCTTCACCGTAGAACGCCAACATCTGCCTGCAGTGGGGCAGTCGCAGTGTCTGCGTGTACATCAGCCACGTGGGCCTCGACAACGACGTGCTCACATCACCCTCGCCTCACGCCTAGTACGTCAGCTCGATCCTGCACAGCCCGCAGGTGGACGCGCTCTACCAGAAGCTCGCCTCGCAGTCGGAGGGCCGCGTGGTCGTCGCGGGCGTGGACGAGCTGTACCAGACCAACGCGATCCGCTACAAGATCCTGGGCTTCCACCGCTTCCTTCGCGAGACGCGCAACTACGGGAAGCCCTACCGCCTGATCCAGGTGTGCTACCGCCAGCGCTCGCAGGAGGCGTCGGTGAAGCGAAGCCGGCTGTACGAGAACCAGATCCGCGAGGCGGCGATGGCGTGCAACGCGGAGTTCCCGGGGTCGGTGGAGCTGCACATGCTGACGGGCTCGTTCTACCCCGTGGAGGAGCGCATGGCGCTGTGGCGCGTGGCAAAGATCTATTTGAACACGTCGCTGGCCCAGGGGCTGAATCTGCACCCGCAGGAGTTTCTGATGGCGCGCAAGGAGGAGGGCGGCATCGTGATCATGAGCGAGTTCGCCAACGCGCACGAGTTCCTGAACGGCGCGCTGGCGGTGAACCCGTGGGACGTGGAGTCGATCATGAACCAGCTGGAGCGCACCACGGAGATGACGCAGGCGGAGATCCTCCAGGCGCAGCAGCGCGACCTGGAGTCGATGGGTCGTCGCGAGCGCCGTCTGTGGTCGAGTCAGGTGATTCAGAACCTGTTGGAGTCGGTGGAGCTGACCAAGCTGGCGGCACTGCACGACCCTGCCGGCGAGGTGGTGAGTGAGGACGAGCTGCATTCCATCACGCCACATCTGGTGGTGGGCGTGTGGACGCGGCGTGAGGCGTAGCTGTCGGAGGTGAAGGAGTTCTTCAAGCACACCACGCGGCGCTTCTTCATCCTGGACTACGGCGGCACGCTGCGCGCGAAGGAGGGCTTCAACCGCGACCTGAAGGACGATTTCCGCGGAGTGCTGCACCAGCCGCCCAACCCCGCCATGTCGCGCGTGCTGCAGCGACTGTGCAACAACCCGCAGAACCAGGTGTGGGTGATCAGCAGCAGCGGCAGCATGGTGATGGAGAAGACGCTGGGCTCCTTCAAGAACATGGGGCTGATCGCCGTCAACGGGCTGAAGGTGCGCGCGGTGCGGGCGTGGTGCGAGGGTGACGCGTAGCCAGGCGAGACCGCGTGGACGCCGTCGCCGGAGTACCGTCGCAAGGCGCTGCCGTACGGCGAGGAGATTCTGAAGCTGTGCCGCGAGTACGAGTTCCGCACGAACGGCGCGACGATCTACGCAGACCCCTACGTGGTGCGGTTCCACTACCAGTACAGCGACCCCGACTTCGGGAAGAACATGGCGGACAAGCTGGAGCAGGAGCTGCGCGCGCTGCTGGAGGACGTGTCGGTGAAGGTGGTGCACGACGTGGGCGTGGTGGAGGTGCGCAGCTTCCTGGGCGACCGCGGCGACATCCTGAAGACGCTGCTGGCGCGGTACAAGGAGGAGAAGGGCGTGAACCCCGAGGTGGTGCTGTGTCTGGGCGACAGCAGCGTGGACGAGCCGATGTTCTCGTGCGGGCGTCGGGCGGGCGTGAGGCATAGGACGCTGCTGAACTACTACCGCGGGAACGGGGAGGAGGAGGAGCCGGAGGTGATCACGTGCACGACGGGCGCGAAGGCGAGCAACGCGCAGTACTATACGAGCAGCGTGGAGGAGAACTTCAGGCTCTTTTCGATGCTGACGGAGGATGTACAATAAACTGATGCGTGCGTGTGGGTGTTTTGCTGAATACAGGAGAGAGTGTGCTTGTTAAAGGTGTTAGCGTGTTTGCTGGAGATGGAAGGGGGATTGTTGATAACACGTGAAGGAAAGTGATTGTTGAAGATGACAGAGAAAGAGCGTGTCCCACAAACACGAAACATCTTGAGAGGCATGCCAATCTCCTGGAACCACTTCTTGCTCAGCTCGTTGGTCACCTTGATTCTGTACTCGTTCTCCTCGAAGTGGCGGTTGTAGCGGTAGAAGGTGAAGCCGATCTTCTCAAACATCTTGATCGAGGGCGTGTTGTACTTCTTGATCTTCACGAAGAACTCCTTCAGCTTCGCGTAGCGCACTGCCCACATCATCACCAGAATCACGGTGTAGTAGCCGTACCCCTTGCGACGGTAGGCCTTGTCCGCGATCATCACGTTGAACTCTCCCATGTCCCCTACGCTGAAACGATCGAAACGTCGCTACGCTCATCGTCATCAACAAGGTCGATGAACAGGGAGCAGTCTCCAATATACTCTACGCCCTCACCAGCGGAAGAGAGACGCACTGTCGTTTCCGTTCTCGTCCTTCACGGTGACCAAGAAGGCGATCTCTATGGTTGAGTCTCCGGTGAAACACGCACTATCGTCATCGTAGGCGTACATAGCCTGACTGGTGACGAGACTTTCGTGATCCATCGGCTCCGTCTCCGTCAGCTCTAGAACACCATTCCAGCAGTGAAAGACAACGTACCCAGCAATTCTTTGTCCTTGTACCACTCTTCGTAGAGAGGAACGTGCTCCAATTCGAAGTTCACCAGCTTCAGTCCCTTTCCCTCCTATTCCCTGACAATTCGGCATAAAAACCAACGATAGGAATCTTGGCACGCATTTCGGAAGAAACAAACGAAATAGTAACAGATCAAGCCTCCTTCCCCTCCGCATCGCCCACCTCCTCCTGAGCCGCTTCTCCATCCATCTTGTGCAGCGTCTTCTTCACCTTCTTGAGGCTATCCATCACGGAGTACTCCGTGCTCAACTTGTCCTCCATGAAGGAGAGTAGTGTGTCCACGTTCACGTTATTCTCGATGTTCGTCCTACTTGTAAGTCGCAGATCACTTCCTCACAGAATCGTGCAGTTCTCATCGTAGGTGAGGTCCCTGTGGTCCAGCACCATCAGCTTTTCCACCGTCGACAGCACCTCGCGCCAGCGCCCTTCCCTCGCCTTCCTCCACAAGCACTTCCCCTATGCGTGAAACTCCTATGCTTTCTCCACAATTAATCGGAAGCGATACAGCAGGGACGGTCCCACGTGCGACTTGGTTTCGACTGCGCATCATCCCTTTCCCTCTCTCTCACTTGCTTCATCCAGGTTCATTTTGCTCACCTCGATGTTCTCCTTCCCCAGCCACGGCAACTGGTTCAGCAGACTACGCATCACGAATCGCGCCCAGCACCACCCCAGATAGAACTTGGCATCAGGCGTCTTGGACGTCTCGAGCATTCTGCGCGCTCTCTCCACGTCCTGTACGTATCCGTGTTTTCCCTCCAACATCGTAATCGCGACGTCGATTCCGTGCTCGTTGTTCGGCGAGATGGACAGCAGCGACTCCATGAACCGGCGGTACAGCGCGTCGGCGTCCTTCGCGGAGAGCACGAAAACGGGGGATTCCCCCTTCCACAGGTGCTTCTCGAAGAGGTCGATAAAGTGGGACCCCCAATAGGGAATGCTCAGATCCACGCACAGCGTCGTGAACAGGAGGGCGCGGTCGCTGTCGTGCTGCTCGTAGGCAGAGCGGATCTCCTGCGCAGTTATACGAGGTCCTTTGAGTTACCGCGGGAATGCTGACGAAATGCTCCTTCAGTCGCGTGAGCAGCACGGAGCCGAAGAAGGAGTCGACGGAGAGCAGCTCCTTGCCGCCCAGGCCCATTTCCTTCATCCGGAGGAGCATGTCAATCGAGGGCGCGAATTGCGCGAATGCTGACTGGATGAAGGAGTCGCGTGCAGACTTGAACTGGCGCTTCTTCAGGAAGCACAGGCCGTTGTAGTAGCTGCTCCTCACTCCACCGACAAAAACCGACCTGAAAACGGGCACGCCGACGGTCAGCGCGCTGGCTTCGCGGATGAAGTCACAACCGCGGGAAATGTTCCTTTCCATGCCGAGGCCGTAGAAGCGGAGGAGGCCCTGTCCGAAGAGGTGGTAGGAGGTGTTGAACGCGGGGTCGGTGAGATTGCTGAAGAAGTGCTCGGCTAGCGTGTAGTTGCGATTACCGCCGATTCCCTCCAGGTACATGAATCCGACGAAATGCTGCTCGCGCGGGTCCTATGCAGTGAGGCCGTGCAGCGAGTGCAACGTTCTCGTACAGTTTCACGAGGGCCTTCAGATTCCGACTCTTCTCTAGAAATCAGGTGGAACGGGATCCTGCACTCGACAGATAGACGGCCTTCTTCGTCTCCTTGAACACGTCGGCCGAGAGTTGGTTCTTCAGCACATCAATGTAATCCTCCACCTCGTAGCGAATCGAGGACAGATCCATCGGCCACTACGCACTGAATTCATCACGCAAGCCAAACCTCGGCGTTCTTGTTGTCGTAGATGGCATCGAACAGACTGAAGTTCCCGGAGTACACCTCCCTCCACACGGGGTACACCAGGTCCAGGATCTTCGTGTTGTTGATTTCCTTGTGCTCTCCCGTCTGGAGGCGGACCGACTCGGCAATGCACGCCAGAGCGCTGCCTGCGTCGCACGCGAATCGGGAGTAGAGTGACGCTTCTGTAATGTCTTCTTCGTAACCGTACAGACCATACTTCCGACTACTCTTCAGCCATCCCCTCCGATTCTACAAAACGGAGTAGGTGTACTGGGCAACGGGATCTCCAATCGCAAGGCGATCGCTGAGTCGCTGCTTCTGCTCCTGGATGCAGCTCTGTCGCCTGCAGTGAAGAAACGCCTCGAAAACTAGGGGTGACACGAAATTGTCATCACGAACACTTCAGTGAATTGTTCACCGAGTTCAGATCATGCAAGTCTCTACAATGAAAACATGCTCACAAACCAACGCGAAATTCTCCTTACAGCTTCCGTCGTCGAAAAATACGTCTAGACATTATAATGAAAAGCGCAAACCTACCACAGTCGGCAATATGCGACACGGCCTCCTCTTCTTCCGCAATTTTTGATTCAATTACTTCTCCGCTCTGTACATCTTCCGATACTGCCTGATCCACGCTGACTTCCAGCTCCTGCTCCACTTCTTCACCTACGCATGGTCCCTGCTCGCCAAATGATACACCGCAACAGAATAAGAAGACACAGAGAAAGGAGGAACCACCAGGCTTTGCGCATTCTATCAATGAGACGTCAAACGCGTGTGATCAACAAACAGAGCAACTACCGCTTACTGCTGGCTCTCCTCCGCCTTCGTGGGAAGCTGCTCCTTCACGGCTTCTTTCGCCTCCTTTCTCTTCACCAGGCACTTCAGGATGAAACTATGGGTAACAGCACAACCTATACCCCACTAGGCGACGAAAATCACAACCAGCATGAGACCCATGCCAATTCCGATTCCAATGAACATGGGACCGTTGTCCTTCTCTATGCATCACCATTACAAACTAATGGCGTACTGCTAATCACGAAACTGTACAGGCCCTTCGCCAAAGAAACAGCCTCTCCGCTCTGACTGAGGAAGGGAGTGTCGACGAAGAACACGGAGTAGGTGCTTCCATAGAAGAACTTGTCAGGAATCGTCACCGTAGCGTTGTTTCCACCAATGACGATGCCCGTGCTATTGGTACACACGTTCGTCGTATCGCCGAAGTCGTTGAGGAAGGAAACACAGCCGTCTCCCTTCGACACCTCCTCCGAGAAGGTGAACACGACGGGGAACTGGATGCTCTTCACGACGGTGCCGTTCGCAGGATTGAACTCCGTGATGACACAAGCAGCATCTACACGTGACAGAGAAACGGGAGGAGCAACTCGCCATGGCCAGGACCAATAACAACAAGATAGTGCCTCTCTGCATTTGCGCTGAAGAATAGAATAAAAGCGAGAAACAAAAATACAGCCGATGAAACGCCCGCAGCCGAGTCTATTCCAGTTTATATCACGCTAGTCGTGTTTTCTCATCAAAAGAAGCCTACAACGACAAAGGAAGGGAGTGAAAAAGAGAAAAAGATGCGTTAACCGGGAATTGAACCCGGACCTCTACCTTGGAAGGGTAGAATCCTAACCATTAGACCATTAACGCTTCGTGTAGCTTTCCAGACGGGGCCATGAGAAGGAGAGTATTGTCAATCAACCCTTCAATCGGTCTTCTCAGAGGGCGGGTGTTTTCCCCCAGGGTTGGAGATTCTGAAAGTAGTCTCCAATGCCTTCCATCTCCACGCATTTGCATTTCGCGCTTATGTAGGCTAGGAAGAAGGCGTTTTGAGAGCGTTAATGGTCTAATGGTTAGGATTCTACCCTTCCAAGGTAGAGGTCCGGGTTCAATTCCCGGTTAACGCATCTTTTTCTCTTTTCTCTCCTTCGGGTGTGTTAGGAATATAAGCACTTTTGATACGAAGGAAAGGATAAACATAAGTTGGTTTCAAGGAGGATCACATTTTGATTCCTGAGGATGAATGCCTCATTGGGAAAGATCCCGCTGCAGGACTTTGAGTTCTTCGTCGATTCCAGGGAGTGTTGTTGACAAATAGGCAGAGGATGACATGATCGATATAGTGTGCTTTTCGAAAATGGAAAAGCTTCACATGATTAGCGTAAGTCGCATTCCGATGTTTTGACGCACAGGGAGACTTCGGCCCATTCGAGCCTATGGAACAGGCGACCGTTCCCCTCTGGCTGGCCATCATTTTAAAGAAGAACAACAAATGCAGAATCGTAATGCCGACATGGCTTTCTGTGAGTGAGTTTGGCTGTGGGTGGCGTAAGGAGTAGACAATTTGCGCATTGCGCTGGAGAAGGACCGAACAATGGATTTGAACAACGATCCGGTGCTGTATTCACTCCCGAATCACTACATTGAGATTTCTCGAATTCTTCTGGAGAAGTGCGCACTGCATGCATCCAATGATGTCTAGTTGTGAGGATGATATTGAAGACGCGAAGGAGGTGCGTTCTCTGCTCGACATCATCATCAAAGTGCGAGAAAGTCGGCTAAACGAGTTCAAAAGCACGGTTGTCGGCTATTTGTCGAGTACTCTGGAGGAGAAGTTCAATCACGGAGAGTACAGGGAGTTCGTGAAGAGGCCATTCTACGACGTGCTTGCGTGTTGCTATCATTAATCGCTAGATTATTGAGGGTGCATCCGATATTGAGGTGAATCGCCTCTTCTCTCAATTCCTTCCTGTTTTGGAAGAGTTGACGAAGAACGAGGACACGCGAAAGCTGCTTTTGAGTACCATGTGTTCTGTTTGTTTTCAACAAAGAGCACCTCAGGAAGTGTACAGATTAGTTGGCAGCAGGAGCAGCCTCAACAGGAGCAGTCTCCACAACAGCAGGGACCTCAGGAACGGCGGGAGTGGCAGCCTTCCTATGGTTGCGTCTCCTGTGATTGCGCTTCTTGGGAGCAGCCTCAGCACCCTCGGCAGGAGCGGCAGCACCCTCAGCAGGAGCGGCAGCACCCTCAGCAGGAGCGGCATCGGTCTTGGCATGTCTCGCTCTTCTATGTCTTCTGGGGCGTGGCGCCTCGCCGTTCTCCTCTCCCTCCACTCTTCTCGAGTAGCGTCTGAATCTCAGCGGTCTCTACGCATCATCAGCTTCTCGTGCAAGCTACCCTAGATATAATGAAAAGAAAATGCAGCTTACGAAGGGACGATCACGCCACTGGGAAGAGAAACCTCCTCGGCAGCAGGACCCTTCTCAGTTTGGCCGATGGTAAACTCCACCTCCTCCTCCTTCTTCAGAACGGGGTGCTTGGGGAACAAGTCCTCCGAGTACACCTGCGTCCTGTGAACAAAGTAATCGACGGGATCCGCACCCACAGTCGTAATGAAGCCGTAACCCTATCCATATCACTGCATACATGTTCGCCTACCTTTACGGCGTCGTACCACTTCACCGTACCCGCAATACGAGGCTTGTCGGCAGAAATACCCTCACAGTTGGAAAACACTCTCCGTTCGGTAGACATGATGGTTATGATACAAGGCACACAGATAAGAAATAAAAGTGCTTGTGCAAAGATCGTCTGTTTAAATCATGCCGTCGTCGTGTAGAAATGATATGAAACTCCCTACGAAGAAGGTTCTCCCCCGCGATTCCGCCTGCATAACCCTGCTTCTTCACAAACTATTTCTGCTCATTGCACTCCTTCAAAAGAACCTGACGGGACGTTCATTAGCCACCTGACTCATAACAAACACAAAACAAACGCAACTATAGTACACATTAGTAGCCGTAACCGTAGAGGGTTCTGCCCTGTCTCTTCAGAGCGTACACCACATCCATGG
>QWCN01005276.1_pt1 | contig 15152 bp, 10 predicted proteins | sample 1972711 | NCBI WGS metagenome assembly QWCN01 (sample SAMN09866707, study PRJNA288562) | Human gut metagenome isolate term1_stool, whole genome shotgun sequencing... | isolation source: gut | host: Homo sapiens | place: USA: California | reverse complement strand
CACGTGACGCTCGACCGTCTTGATTTCAAGCCTTCCGGCCTTCCTTTCCCCGGACAAAACGTCATCCACGTATTTATTCATTTTCTTTATATACTCCTTACTTCTCGCCATCTCCAAAATTTCTCATGAATTTATCGAATTCATCTCCTTCCTCTTTTCGACCCTCGACTTTCACCCGGGAAGCCGAAGCCGGGGTAATCCCCAACTCGCTAGCCAACCGGGTGGCATTAGCCAGGTACCCGCTGGCCATTCGATCCAGCGGGTTACGAGTCGCTTTCATTAGAATCCCATCTTCATTGTGCAATTCGATCACGCACCCTTTCTTTTTTAACTCCTTTTCCGCCTCGATGTATTTCCCCATCTCGCTAGCGTACAGGAGAACCGTGTTAATATTCACGACATCAAGGACACCCTTGTCCGCTAGTTGTTGGGCTGTGACCTTGAAAACTTTTTTCGCCTCCACGCACAGGTAAGATGGCGGACCCGGGATTTCTGTTATCTTGTCGAATGTTATTTCCTCGCGCATCCGGCAGGGCTGATCTGTCCCTTTCAATTTTTTCAAAGCGTTAGATATTGGTTTTCGTCCTTTTCCCATGTTTACCTCCTATTTAAAAATTTTCCAATTTTGCACGCACGTTAATTAAGCTGGGGGTATGGTCTTACAGATTTTTGCCATAGAGATTTATACCCCCCTTCCCCTCCAATTTTATTAATATATTTTATTTCAATCACTTAACAATTTTATCTATTTTTCCCCTTCAAACACCCCAAAAGTGCCATTTTGCAATGTCGAGATAGCAAAATTAATGTTCACTAAATTATTTCTTTATTGCACATTGACCTGTTTCGCTCCTGTTTTTATCCCGTTTTTTAATCGTTTAAGGCCTTCTTAGAATAGTTCGTCAAGTGTATGAACTGCCCTGTTATTTATCCTCGTTTCTTCCTCTATGGCCCTTAAATAAATCTTAGTAGTTTCGATGCTAACATGACCTAACATTTGTTGCACGTCATAAATCGTGGCCCCCGCCTTCAAGGAAAGAATTGCCGCGGTATGACGGAGAGAGTGACAAGTAAGGAACTTGCTATCCAAACCTATCTCCCGCAATCGTCTTTTCACGATCCGGGACACCATCACCGGGTTTAGCTTGGCTTCCTTGTACCCCCGGGCGTGAGAAACAAACAAGTAATCAGACTCGGTTATATCACCACGGCAAACGATGTAGTCATGAATGGCTTCCAGCATCTTACCCGTGATCCCGACCTCCACGTCCTTCTCCAGGTGTCCCGTGAAAAATAAGGTGGACCTTTTGTTCTCTGTCGTTTCAGCCCGCTTCTTTTCAGGCGAAAATCTTCTCGACTCTAAATAGAAAAAACTTGATGTCAAGCACACCCCTGAACTGGGCCCTGAAGGCCTTGAGCTTGGCGTTAAAAGACTCGGCGGAAGCGTTGGTACTCCTGTTGTTGAAAAAGTTCAAGATTCTATTCCAGTGCGCGAACACGGAAGCGGCCACGGAATTGAAAGAGTGAAAGCCGGCCTCGTTGACTTGATTGTACCACAAGGCGAGTTTAAGCCTGGCACCCGCCACGGACTTGCACGGGGAATAGATCCTTCTCAACCTTTGCACCAGGGCGAGGGCCTTTTGCATATCGGGATATAGCTCGAAAAGCACGGAAGCCCTCTTTCTCTGGTTCACGCTCCATGCAGCCGGGTCTTTAAAAAGCAGCAACCTGGAACGGGACAAAATCTCCTTCCTGGTTTCCCCCGTTACGGAATCTTCTCGCCCTGTACTTTTTCCCTTCCAGACGGGCGTTTTCCATCTCGTTGGTTTCCTCGTTGATCGCCTCCCAGCGGTGCTCGATCCTTAACTCTTGCAAGGCGTCACAAGCGAGCTTCTGCACGTGAAAGCGATCGATAACCTGCTCGGCATTCGGGAAACATTCCCGGGCTATGGCGTGCATGCCGCTGGACATGTCAAGCGTGATCTCCATCACCCGGTGACGGGCTTGACGGGGAAGTTTCCTCTATATCCTGGATACTTCCACGGCCTTTACCCCCTCGATGATGGCGACCAGGGTACCCTTGCCACCGTGACCGTCCTTGTTCGTGACGATCGTGTACAACTCGCCACGGGAGAGCGAACTCTCGTCGATACTCAAGCGAGGGCCCAGGTTCCCCGGGAAGAGCAACCACTTGTCAGCGTGGGAACGTGGGGCCCAGGACGGGTAATCGCTTAGATGTTTCTTGTATTGCTGTGTATTGCTGTACCAGCAAATCCCCGTTAACGTGATAGAACTTCTCCAGGCTCTTGCCGCTGATCGGGTAATTATCCAAGTATACCTTTTAAAAAAGACGCGAACTCCTTAGAGTAACGCGTGCCATCTGAAGACAGGGAAAACTTGTTGCTAACAACTTCTCCCGACGGTAGTTGCCATTCACGTCGACGAACGTGAAGGTAAACGGACCGGCCACGTAACGGGAAATCCTGGATCCTGGTCGTGCCCGTGAAACCCTTGGATAAAACGCCTTGACCGCCATACTCGTGCGGCGGGATATTTTTCTCGTCAAGGTAGATATCAATTTGATCACTAGTGGTGCTCTCCTTCACTACCTCGAAAAAAGCGAGGACATCCCCGGGTAAAATTAAATCTAGAAGTTCTTTCATCGTGTCATATTTAGTAAACACGCGAAGATAATACTTTCGAAACTGCTCCACCTTATTTTTCACGTGAGCCTTTTTCACGTGAGCCGATTCTCAAAATCGAATATGACGTGCAAATTAACAATCAAGGATTAAGCTATTTGTCTCGCAATCAAGTTATGGAAATACAAAGCGTGATCGATTGTCTTTTAAAACAAAAAACCTTGTAAATCTTTTGATATACAAGGTCTAGTAAGTTATCATGCCATTTCCAGACATTTTCGTGAACTCGGCGGGAGTCGAACCCACAACCTCTTGGGCCGTAACCAAGTGCTCTATCCATTAAGCTACGAGTCCTTTTCATTTAAGCGATGCAAAGGTAATATAATTTTCTTCACATGCTCACTTCTCGCAAGAATATTTTTAAATAATTCTTTCCCGTTGAAGATATAAGAGAAATATTTATTTTTGCAGCCGATAATATAAAATCTAACGAGAATAAGGAAATATTTAATAATCAAACATTAAAATTCACTACAACGATGAGAAAACTATTCATGTGCGTATTATTACTTGCTGGGACCTTAACTCTACAAGCACAAATTAAAATCGGCAAAATGAAGATTGACACCAAAAAAGCTATCCAAGCTGGCAAAGACGCAGCAGGAGCAATCACCCTTTCCGACAAAGACATTGCCAACATGAGCCAAGAATACATTCAATGGATGGACACTCATAATAAAGTGGCCGCACCGGACAGCGAACTAGGTAAACGATTGGCCAAAATCACGGCGAACTTCCCCGAAATTGAAGGTTTGAATCTGAATTTTGCTATATATGAAGTTGTTGATGTTAATGCATTTGCTTGCGGGGACGGAAGCATCCGCATCTTTGCCGGATTAATGGAATTGATGACTGACGACGAGGTTCTGGCCGTTATCGGTCATGAAATCGGACATGTGGTACACCAAGACACCAAACATGCCATGAAAAACGCCTATCTCCGCTCAGCTGCCAAGAACGTGGCAGGTGCGGTAAGCGAGACCGCTTCAAAATTGACCGATTCCCAGCTAGGAGCGCTAGCAGAGGCTTTCATGGGGGCTCAATTCTCTCAAAAACAAGAATACGCCGCTGATGATTACGCTTTTGATTTTTGCCTTCAACAAAAAGTTGATCCCTATGCCATGTCAAAAGCCTTAACCAAACTGGTGGAACTCTCCAACTCAGGAGGAGAAAAAGCATCTCGCATCCAACAGATGTTCTCTACCCACCCGGATAGCGAGGCTCGTGCAGCCAGATTAAAAGAAAGAGCGGATAAATTACAAAAATAAATATTTAAACTATTTTCTCGTAAATAGTCCGACATCATCAAATATTTTCCCCGGAATCCCGGGGAAAAATTATAACGAGAAACCCTTTTCTATTCCATGATTATATTTAATGGATCTTCTAGTTGTAGAAGAAAAAAAATATCGTTTACTTTCAGAAGTAATCAATCAACTGTCGCCCAGATAATTTAACAAATACATTACCATCATCACAAAAAGAAGTATTCCAATCTTCTATCGCATCTCCCTATACTTTTTCAACTGTTCTTCCAAACGTTTTATCGTATCCCCGCTCACGTGATTCATTTTAGCAGTCAGGATACTATTTTCCATAAATCTTATCCCTTTACTTTTGAAACTCTCTCCGTACCGGAAACTCAGAATCCCCGTCGTTTCATGGACCCGATAATCCATATTTTTTCGACTTTTTAATAAAACATCTGCAGCATCCAAACCATTCTTGATTATGACATCCGACTTCGTTTGGAAAGCCACTACCAGATACATAATCTCTTCCATGAGGTCGTGATATTGCGGATCATCCTGATACTCTTCCTGTATAAACTCGAAATAGCGAGCCGCACTCATTTCCGACACCTCCAGTTTACATTGATATTTTAAAGCGGCACTTTCTATACTTTCCGGCATAATCTCAAGCAAATAAAGAGCCTTAATAAATTCGTCCTTAGCAACGAGTTCTTTGACAGTTGCCACATCCGCTTTTATCCCCTGTTCCGGAACAATCTTAAGTACCCAAACCGCATCACGAATCATTTCAGCCAACCTAGGACTTCGACCGTCCCAACGTCCGCGGATGATACCTTTATCATCAATAAGTATGACCGCCGGATGATTTCCATGAAAAGCTTCAGCACAAGCATCTGCACCTTTCCCATAACCGGAAGGATAGTTGAATCCATGATCTTCCCACCATTTCTTCGCATCACGTTCCGACATCCTCTCGTGTGAATCAACCCCGATAAAATATACATCTTTATAAGGTTCCATATTTCGGAACAACACGGTATCAATATCCATAGCCAGATTTACACAACTGCCACACCAAGTAGACCAAAAATTTATCACAACAAATTTTCCTTTCAGAGCTTTACTGTTCAATTTCTTATCAAAATAGAACTCCGGGGCAGGCTCCCCTACCTGTTTAACCATCTCCATCGTACGACCTGACGGTTTTCTAAATTCCAAAGTCCATCCATGAGAATAATCCCTCATAAACTTGTTAAACGCCTCGTAATTTTGAGATTTTACGGAAAGTACCGTAAACACGAACAATAAAATCAAAATAAATAAATTCTTCATTTTCCGTTTATTATTTCATTTAACTTCTTCTTTTAAAGCTAAGGAGTCGTGCCCCAAAGACACCCCGGTCACGACTCCGTGATACAATGCAGCTCACTACTTCATTCTATCGAACGACACCAAAATCAAATCTTAAACAAAAACTATTTCCCTTTTCTTCGAATCAGCAACAACACGCCTCCTAAAAGAATCAAAGCGGGCAAAATCCATTGCAAGATAGTCTTCACGGACTCTGCTCCTTCAGCCCCAATCGTCATGGTATTATCAATCGGATTCGGACGAGAAGTATCTATCGGGAGTTCTCCGTAAGACAACCATTCAAACATAGACATGATCAATCCCCCGTTAGCAGAAAGAATTCCCCTACGATTGGCCATCACTTCACCCATACTGAAAGCATCCGCATCACCGATCACCACAACTCGTTGCTGTTTTCCGGCCTGTTCACGTTCCAAAGCCATCATCGTGGTTTTTACACCAGACCGTTCCCCGGCTTGTGTATTCAACTGGGGTATTTCATTTATGAAATCTATCGTTTCCAATTCGTTCCAACCAGTGGGGTCTCCACCAATCAATAATGGAGTTACTTGGAATCCCTTATCTTCCACCTGATTAATTGCCGATGCTCCCGGCATCACGATAGCATACGGCCATTCCGGTGCCCTCGTTTGTCGATACAAGACACTCCAAAGGCGAGACAAATCTTTTGCTTCATTGGTTACCTTACAAAGATATAAACTAACAGGATATTCCCTCTCTACCTCTTGCTTCGTACTTCCCGGACTCGGCAAAGATCCTCTGACAGAAGGTCCGTCTGCACGACCTTTTTCAACCTGATCTTGACCCTGTACCAATATCCCGGCTTCAAAAGCCAATCCCAATCTATCCATCAACGGCTTCAAATATCCATTTGTTTTCGGTTTCCCTGCAAGAATCAGATTCTTCCCACTTTCCACGTAACGGAACAGCATATCGAGTTCCGTATCCGTAAAGGGTTCCATCGGTTCGGCAATAACAAGAATATCCAAATGATCAAGTAATCGAGGATCCCGACTTAATTTAACATCCGCCACATCGAACCCTTGATTAATTAATGCTGTCCGAAACAATTTCTCAGATACCATGTACGAATAATCCCGATTCCGATCGCCTGTAATCGTGCGGGCTCTATGATCGGACAAGAATCCGACAGTAGGTAATTTCATGGTAATACGTTTCAACGCTGCAGAAATCTCTGTCTCAAAAGGAACACGTTGTGCATCCTGAAATACCCGAAGGAAAGTTTTCTCCCCACTTTCCCGTTCCAACAAAGCCACGAAACGATATGCCTCGTCTCTTAGATCCACTTCAGTATCTATCTTCGATAGCGGTACATACTTATTTACATTCACACCTTGGAATTTGGCCATTTCTTTTGCCGCTTCTTTTAAAGTTTTATGCGGGAAACGCTGCTGAAAATAGCCATCCGTAGTATCTGTATAATAGTAAAACACATAATCCATCTCTATTTCCGGTTTAAAACGAATATAAGAATTATACCGGGCAATATCTGTCATCACTTTTGCCGGAGTGATATTATAGACACTTCCGAATAAATTCACGTAAGTGGTGATCTTCAAACCTCCATCCAATTTAGAGACAATATCTTGACTGGCTTGCGTCAGCGTATTGGATTTCGTATGCGTGGAATCATAATACAATCGCAGCATCGGGCGCGAAGTCACGTATCCCAGTAACATCGCGATAACAAATACACCGAGAAAACGCCCGACTTTACTCAAAAGAGATCGACGTTCCCGGATAAATTGCAATTTCAATACCGCAAAACCAAGAAACATAGTAGTCATAATGGCAAAATAAAGGAAATCTTCACTACAAATCATCCCATTAATAAACGTTCCTGCCCGACGATCTAAAGCCAACCAATAAGTAATTTCGCGCACGAAAGTATACTCCTGCCATAAACCGGAAACAAAACGCAAAAAGGTTAACAAAGCCAACATATAAATAGCTGCCACAATCGGGTAGCTCGTCAACGTAGACATGAAAAGACCGATAGCCGCATAAGTGGCAAAAAGAAGATACAAACCCAATAATCCCGTCAGAACCGCGGCCCAATCAAAAGACTCGATCCAACATCCGGTAAGAACCACGTATACCAGCAACACGACAAACATAACCACCCCGTACATCAACATTCCCAAGAATTTACCCAACACGATATGCCTACTGGTAATCGGGGCCACAAACAACAATTTAATAGATCCTCTACTAAATTCCTGACTGATCAACCCCATGGTCAATAAAGGCATGATCATATACAACAAATTAGTCACTTTAGGCCACAATCCCCGTCCTGTCATATCAAAAAACAAAGTCCGGGATAAATCGGATAAACCACCTCCCCGAAATTCCTGACTTCTCGCATATCCCCAAAGTACATCTGTAAAATTCATGGCGGTCATAAAGACAAAAAGAATCAATACCAACCATGCAATCGGTGAATAAAAAAGATTTGACAACTCCAAACGAGCTATCTTGTATATTGCTCTCATAATTTCTATTTCTTTGAATAATTTGACTATTTTCCGGATAACTTCGCAAACACGGCTTCCATAGAACTCTTCTCTCTGCGAAGTTCAATCATATCCCACCCCCGGGAAGTAGCTTCCCGCATGATTTGTTTGATCGTGTCGCGTTCCCCGTCATACCACAAACGAATGGCATGATTGTCTATCACCTCTCCGCGTTTCACCCCGGAAAGTTTCAACAATTCATCCATAGTAGGAGGTAATTCAAATTCAAGATAAAGCGTATTAGGTTCTATATAATTATCAAAATCTTCAGTACTTCCGGAGAAGACAACCCGCCCGTGCTCGATCATTTTAATCGAAGAACAGGTAGCCTGTACTTCCGATAAGATATGAGTTGAAAGCATCACGGTCCGATCTATCGCAATATCTTTGATCAATTGACGCACTTCAAGAATCTGGTTCGGGTCCAACCCGTTTGTAGGCTCATCCAACACCACGAATTTCGGATCGTGTAAAATAGCCTGAGCTAACCCGACACGTTGCTGGTATCCCCCCGAAAGATTCCGTAACAAACGATCCTTCATGTGCGTAATACCACAACGTTCTTCCGCCCTAGCAATTGCCGATTTTATCTTTTTTTTATCCATCCATTGAATCTCTGCACAAAAACGCAAATATTCATTTATTGTCAGATCGGGATACAAAGGTGGTTTCTGAGGCAAAAAACCGATCATTTTACGGGCTTTCACGGGCTCTTTCAACGTGTTGATCCCGTTAATATATACCTCCCCGGAGGTTTGCTTAAGCACACCGCAAATAATATTCATCGTGGTCGATTTACCCGCCCCATTCGATCCCAACAACCCAACAACTCCCGCTTCGCTAATCTGAAAATTGATATCTTCTATAGCCCAGCGACTGGTTGTATAACGATGATACAAACGTTCAACTTTTACAATTGGATTTTCCATACAAACGATTTATTTTAGGTACAAAATTTAGACGATATTCCCCCTTTGACGGTGGTAAACCGTCATGATATTTCAATCATCAAAACAGGAAAAGTGTGTCAAAGTCTTGTGCACTTCAACACACTTCATTCATAAACTATTCATTATAAAGCTCACCTATAGCCTCCAAATCCACGCCCCATGCTTTAAATACCCCCGTGATAAAGTCATATTTCTTTTTAATATTCCCATTAACATCCGTGGAAGGATGTAAAAAACCCGCATACTTACTATACGTAGAATTCATCATTATTTTTCGAAATAAACCGAAATCCTCCATCATAAGAGTCTCCATATTTACTTCCAAGATTTCCCTCGGAACGGTAATAATCATCTCCACATACAATTTTACATCCTCAATCTTCGCTCCATCTTCAGAGTTAGCCAACCTTCCCAACCAACCTTCCGCCTTCCATTCTTCATAATAATCAGCCGATAACGTTTTAGCATAATCCGTCACGGAGAAAAAATTTTCTAATTTCTCCAACGGATAATCGTCAACCAACTTCTCGGTCAACATCCAAAGATGCAGTTCATTTTTCATCTTTTGCAACGTACTACTCGTCAATTCATTCACGGAAACATCGCCATGGCTGAATATTAACGTGTTAGCAATTTCCTTGTAATAATCTCGCACACTTTTACTTGTTTCATTATTACCTAATAGCATACAATTAGCAACATTCTTTGCTAATATAATTTTTTTCGGTAACCACTTTTTCAATAGTTCTTTCGGGTAATGATTAAGAAAAAGTTCTTCTATCCATTCCAACTGTTTTCCCACGTATTCTTCATCCGGCAACTCAACAACCAAACCACGATTATAAAATACAAGGTCGCTTTCATTTATTCGTAATGTATCCTGAACAAAACCGGCCCAAGGCATATTTTCATTATAGAATACATCTTTATCCTCATACTTATATAAAATGTAAAAACCACAATCCTCATACCAGTTCACAATTTTCGTATCATAGTCATGATTACCTTGTGGAAGCACATAGCGGAATTCGGGTTCCGTGGAAGGAACTAATGTTTCATCGTCATCATTACATCCCGTCCATAAAAATAATCCTAATATAATCGTCAAAAGATATCTCATAATTCTCTCGCTTTAAGTTTCAACTATTTATTCTGTTCCAACAAAGGATTCAAACGGATAATCTCTTCCGGGATAGGTAGCACGTATCTGTTTTTAGAAAGCGTCATTTCTGTTTTATTACCTGAAGAAGTTTCAAAATACACGTGACTGATCTCCGGCATCCCGTATCTTCTCAAATCACACCAACGATGAATCCAATCCCCCGCCAATTCACGACGTCGTTCCTCTTGATAAAACTTGAACAATAATTCCGGATCCGTGATATTAACCTCTTCATACTCGTACGTTTTATTGAAACGATGTCTTCTCAACTCGTTCAAATCATCCAGAGCTTTCCGGCAATAAGACATATTTCCCTCCACCATATATTTACGAATATATCCTTCGGCCCGGTTTAAATACATCTCCGCGGTACGTATTCCTTGATAAACCCCATTATCACTTCCTCCAATAGATAAATAACTTCGGTAATACGTCAGCGACGGAAAAGCCATTTTGAAATTCCAAGCAAAATAGAGGCACCCGCGAATATCCTTGATCGTCTTATTTTGCACCATATTATGATTGCAGGGACCGTACAAATCCAGTAAATCATCCGAAGCAAGATAACAGGGATCAGAAGCTTGCATATCATCCAGTTTCCGGTATCCTTCCCGCATCCAGATCACTTCATCCGGAGTATCAATAGAATAAACAGACAAAGAACTCGGAGACCTAGGTGTACTCCAACTCACCGTATTCAAATCCAACAAATTCGGTTTTACCTGCAACACACTATCCGCATAGGCAATCGCCCGATCCCAATCTTCCATGTATAAATACACTCTGGATAAAAGAGCTTTTGCTGCCAAATGACCAATTCGCAAGAAATTACGTTTATAATCATTCTCCGTCAACAAACGATTGCCTGTCAATAAATCTTTTTCTATACGTCCATACACCTCGGCAACAGTATTACGAGGAAATCGCTCGTCACGTACATCCATCGTTAACTTCAGGGGAACTCCCGGGTTCCGAGCCGGATCCCCCTCATTGTAAGGCATTCCATACATATTCACCATCATCAGATAATACAACGACCGCAATACGAAAGCCTCTCCCCGCAAATTTTCCCTCAAGGATTCCTCCCCGGTCATATCATCCAAACAATCCAACACGATATTACATCCGAGAATTTTATTATACGGCAATTCCCAGAAAGCAGCATCGTAACCTCCTCCTGCCGCATTAAACATATTCGGTTCCCACAAAAAACGCCATCTCATGTGTTCGAAATAGTCTCGATACCCTTCATTTCCTAATCCATTACATTTAATGTCATCCGTGAAAATATCCATAATATTATACTGCACCTCTTTTTGATCGGCATCCAAGTAAGCATCTCCTAAAAGCAACTGCTCCAAATCAGTTACTTCTGTCGGCCGTACCTCGCTAATACTATATTCGTCTAAAAAACCGTCACACCCCACCAACATCCACAACATAAACGAACTAACGATTATTAATAGAATTGATTTCATACGCTTCATCTATTATAATTAAAAACTTACATTCAAACTAAAAGAGAAATTCCGGGTCAAAGGCTGACTACCTTTGGCAACTTCCGGATCACGACTATCAAAATCGCTACTTACAATCTGGAACGGGTTCGTCAATGTCATCGAAAAACTGACATTCTGGGCGAAACGACGAATCATCTTTTCCGGGAAAGTATACGACAGATTAATACTATTACAACGAATATACCAGGCATCCACCACTCGAATATCCGAATAAGCCCAAGCCTCATAAGGATAAAGGGCCGTACTATTATCTTTAAACGGATAAATTGCCAAACAATTTTCTCCAACAGGAATAGAAGGAATATTCGTGTAGTCCTCATCCCCCGATTTTCTCCAACGCTTCAACAATTGAGTTGAAGCATTTTTATACTCGCTAGGCATTCCATAAGTCTTATTCATTTCCGCATAAGGAGAGTCCAGAAAACACTGATTCCCTGTCGACCAATAGAAAGAGGTTGACAACGCCCAATTCCTGTAACGGAAATTCATATTTATTCCGGCTGTCAAATCCGGTTCCGACTTTCCGACGTGGACCATATATCGTGTCACATCCAAAGCCCCCTCGTTCGAATCGGATCCTGACAAATCAAACAAAGGTCCGCCATTCTCAGGATTTAAGCCGGCAAAACGAAATGCCCAAAAACTGGATATAGGATAACCTTTTTTATTATAATTTCCACCTATCACCTCTTTCCAATCCCCCCTCGGCTCAAACTCCGAATTCACCTCATTGTTCACTTTAGAAGTATTAAATCCTAAACTCCACACAAAATCCTTAGTCCGCACCGGAACCAGACTGAATGATAAATCCCAACCCGAATTTTTCATGTTACCGCCATTCACGTACATGGAATGCTCACCATTCTCGTAAGGGATCTCCCGTTGCGTGATCAAATCGCTTGTTTTCTTATAATAGTACTCGAACGACCCGTTCACTTTACTACGCAAAATACTAAAATTAATCCCTAGATTAACAGATCTTGTCTTTTCCCATTTCAAATCGGGATTCGGTAACTTCGTATAAGTCATCTTGAATTCACCCGTTTCCGTATCTAAAGGCAATATCCTTGCAATCAAATTGGAACTCACATTATCTACCACATTTCCCTGATACCCGAAAGTAGCGGATAAAGACAGACTATTCAACAAATCCTGACCTTGCAACCAATGTTCGTCCGTCACGTTCCAGCGTGCCCCGACAGACCACACCGGTAAATATTTTTCTTTTTCATCCTGACCGAATCGATTGGAACCGTCACCTCTTACCGAGAAATTAAAAGCATACCGATTATCAAACATATACGAACCGGATATATAATAAGATATTGTATTACTCAACGACTTGGAAACCGAAGGTTTCGTACGTGCATAGGCATCGTTCAACGTATAATTCACGTCCGAACTGGGCCGATTTCCCAAGGGTACATCGACAAACGACAACCCGCGTTCGGGCATATATCCATAATTCGTCTGAGAATAAGATTTATACTTGTTACTCGTAAGTTCTCCCCCAACCATCACGTTAATCGAATGACGCCCAAGATTTTTCACATACTCAAACTGCCCCCGCCAACTATAATTGAAACTTTCATTTTCATCCACGGTTAACACTCCTCCATAAGGCAATCTCGACAATTTAAATTCCTCATCATATACATCATGTTCGCCATAATTATACCCGCGTAATCTAGCCACATAATTCGTTCGTTCCGTAAACCACGTCTCTCCAAAAGTTGAGGTTGTATTCCCCCCCAACGTGGTAGCAAACACCAACCCCTCCATCATCGTCCAACGAACATCCACACTAATATTCAAATTCCGGCTTCTATTCTCGTTACCCGAATACTTTAATTCATTCAGAATATTATAATCATAGCCTCGCCCATCGTTATCGTAGTAAAACAAATCACCATTTTCCTGATAACAAGCAATCGCCCGATTGGTATTAATTGCATAACTAAACGGGTCCACGCCACTAGCAAAAGCACTTGTCTCAGCATGAGAACCGGACAATGCTACATTCAGTCTCAATTTGTTCCAAAACGTAGAGCTCAAATTTAAACGACCGGTATAAGAAGTTTGCGAATTCCCTTTAGCCGTATTTTCATTATTAGAATACCCCAAAGAAGCATAATAAGTTGAATTATCATTACCACCGGAAAAGCTCAACGAGTGAGAATGAGAAAACGGTGTCTGGTAAAGAACATCAAACCAATTCGTATTCACGGATTCCAATTTCTTAGCACCATTATTAAAATCTTCAAAAGAAATCTCACCACGCTGATAAGCCAATGCCAAACCGATATAACCGATTTTATCATTGGGAACTTGAGCTCCACGCTGGTAAGCCTCACGAGAAAGATCTACCCGTTGTTTGGAATTCATGATTTCCAACTTGTCATAATCCAATTTTTCTCCTACTGAAAAATTCCCGGTATAACTCAAAGCCAATCGTCCTCGTTCCCCTTTCTTCGTCGTGATCACGATAACCCCGTTAGCCGCTTTCGTTCCGTAAATAGCCGTCGCGGACGCATCTTTCAACACGGTAATATCCTGTATATCATTTGGATTCAACCAAGATATGGCACCCCCGATAAAATTCTTGATCATATCCATGTTATCATCACCAATATTGGTCAACTCACTCGTGCTGAAAGGTAGCGGATCCTGCTGAATAATCCCGTCTACCACCCAAACCGGTTCGGCATTCCCTACCAACGTCGAAGTTCCTCGCACCCGCACTTTCTGCCGGGTTCCGGTAAGTCCACTCTGATTGACAACCATAACACCCGGTAATTTACCTTGCAACATTTGCTCTAACGTCTGGGAACCCGTCATCACCAAATCTTTCGCTTCCACTTTCGAGAAAGAACCGGCCATAGCCTTCTTCTTCACGGACTGGTACCCGGTTACCACCACTTCATCCATGTTAACTACATTTTCTTTCAGAATCACCCGCATCGTGTCCCTCTCCGAAGTCCTGTTAAAATCAACAATCTGAGTGGAAAAACCTACAAAGGAAAATTCCAATCGTCCCTCCGTGACCGGCAAAACAATAGAGAACCATCCCCGGCTATCCGTGGCTGTCCCGACAGAAGTACCCATCAATTTAATTGTAACTCCGGGTAAAGCTTGTTTTTTCTCGTCCACGACCCATCCCTTCAATCGGACAGCTCTCCTCACTTGATCAACCTCCGTGATATCCTTAATTACAATCACATTATCCAAAAGAGTATAAGTAAGTCCCGTTCCTTCCAATAAACGATTCAACACATCTTTCAACATCTCATTTGTAGCAATAATAGAAAGATGCTCAATAGATTTAATCTTATCAATGCTATAGAAAAAACGTATTCCCGTCTGGTCACGCAATTCTAATATAACCTTTTCTAAAGAAACATCTTTCATCTGCAAAGACACTCTACTTTCCTGAGAAAATCCTGTTGCCCAAGTACTAACCTGAAGCATGATCATTAATAAAAAAGTCAATTTCATAACCAAAAAAACTTTTTTTAAGACATGGATAGGTACACCACACCTAATAATCCAATTTTTTTCCGTAATTCTGGAAGATTTTTATAACCACTTTATTAGCAAGCAGTTCTGAGGATAAGGTAAAAATGAGGTAATGATTTGGCAACCCTGTCTATTTCTACG
>QWCN01015745.1_pt1 | contig 15175 bp, 10 predicted proteins | sample 1972711 | NCBI WGS metagenome assembly QWCN01 (sample SAMN09866707, study PRJNA288562) | Human gut metagenome isolate term1_stool, whole genome shotgun sequencing... | isolation source: gut | host: Homo sapiens | place: USA: California | reverse complement strand
CTACTTCCGCCTTTCCCGTGAGGGTGGTGTCAACACCGTCACGATGATCTACGACGGCGAAGAGATGTCCTTCTCGCCGATGGAATCCGTCACGCTGACACAGGAAAACTTTGACGGCACCCTGCTGCCCGACCTGGACGCACTGCGCGGCGACAACAAGGCCGCGTGGCGCGTGCAGCTGCCGGACAATTTCGACGATCATGACCCCGAGGCCTCGCCGAACCTCGTCTTCCTGTTGGAGCAGGAGGACGGCACGCTGTATCTGTGCATCGGCTATCATTTTGAGGGCGGCGACGCCTTCATCGAGGATACCGACCGCATCCGCTGCGCCGCTTGCGTGGCGGAGCTCAAAAAGGGTACGATGAGCTACTGCACGTCCGAAGACGGCAATTACGCCTCTCAGGTGGCCGAGGATACGGTCGCCGACGTGCGCGTGACGCGGCTCGAGATGGGCGATTCGCTCGGCAACCTTTCCCCCGACGGCACGGTGCTGGAGCTGTGGTACTTCCAGTATGAGAGGAAGCCCACGAACGAGAACGGCGCAGAACTCGCCCCCATCGGCGGGCAGGAGGTGACGGACGACGGGTATCTCAATGAGCACTGGACGCACTATCTCACCGTCCTGCACTACACCAGCGGTGAGCAGACCGGCTATCAGATCATCGGCACCTATACCGGCAACGACGGGACTGTGGTACAACGGATGCAGCTACAGCGGAGAGGAAAAGTATTACCTGCACGACTTCTATATCGACTATGCGGGGCTTGATCTGCCGAAGATGTTCATTCCCAACCTGCTGAACGACACGGCAACGGACGGCTACGACCGCGCCAACCAGTGCGAGGCGCGGCTCATTTCGGGCGACGGCAGCTACTACTTCTATGCGCCGATCACCGCCTGGGCGTGCAATCCGGGGACGGAGTTCTGGTACTCCCGCTACGACACCGGCTCCTACTTCAACGCAAAGAAGCTCGAGCAGAGCCTTGACGAAGCGAAGGCGGAATGGGAAAGCACCGGCGCAAAGGCCGAGAAGACCGACGCGGGCTGGCGCTTTGTGACGCACGAGGGCATGAGCAACACGATCGTCACGCTCTTTGCCGGTCCCAACAACACCACCTACGAAGTCGAAATTCACTGGCTCTTCGACGGCAGCACGGAAGAGAATCAGTGGGGCTGGAACCGCGACCGCGCCGTTGAGGGCGAGGCCGAGGTACTCCGGGCGATGGTCAGAAGCTTCACGGTGAACTGGGACGCCGACGCGGCGGCTGATCCCGCGCTGGACGATACCGCATTTCAGACCGACCTTCAGCTTGCATCGAATGGCGGCGCGTCCTGGCTCAGTCTGAATACCGACGGCATGGCGGTCGGCGGCCACGATCCGAAGGACGCCGCCCCGACCGTTCTGCTCGATACGTGCGATTATAAAGAGTACGATCCGTCTGAGTCCTCGCCCTCGGGCAGCGCTGTTCCGCCCGACGGCGGGAATCCCCTCGCCCTCTGCCTCAGCCTCAGCAATTCTGCGCGCTTTACCTTCTACGAGGGCTCGGATTTCATGCTCTACCAGCACGGCGATACACGCTACTACAAGGTCAGCAGCTACGGCGACTATGCGACGATCTTCGACGCGATGCTCGCATGGTACAACAAGACGCCGGACAAGGAAGCGACATTTGAAAGCGACCTTGTGCTCGCGTCGAATGCCGCCACGGTCGACATTCTCGCCTTCTGCCCCGCCGGCGGCGAGAGCGGGAGCCATGCTCCCCTTTTGACGGGCTATTCCGTCGCGCTCGACAGCTATGAATACAAGCCCATCGACAAGCCGAAAAACCTCGACGGTCTGGACTCTGTCGAGCTCTGGCCGCACAACGCGCAGGCGACGTGCCTGATATTCTATAAGGGAACGAACACCGTCAAATATGTGTCGGGCAAAAGCGAACGCTATTACCGCGCGGTCGGCGATTTCAGCATCGTGGACAATGATGGCCGCACACTTTACGACTTGATGCGCGTGTGGTACGACACGGCGGAGTATTCCGACATGCTCACCTCCGACGTCCGCGCCCAGTCGAAGAGCTTTTCGTGGCAGGAGGCCGCGCAGAACTGGGCGAACGCCTATTACGGGACGCAGAAAGAGGTGACGAGCGGCAGCATCTATAAATTCACATGGCTCAATGTCACGGTAAACCCCGCCGAGGAGACCACGCAGGCCAAGCGCAAGGCGGGCGAGATCGACGACAACACCTATTGCTTTGCCGTAAGGGTGGAATTCACGGCGGAGAGCGCCAACGCGCTGCAAAGCGCCATGGCGGGCAACACCGTCAAATGCGAGAACCCCGCCGCGCCCAAGGACGCCTATGAGTTCTACCGCTGCTGCACCATCCAGCTCAGGGACGACGGCCGCTGGTAGTACTGGAACATCTCAAAGATATGTGGTATGATGGGAATATTCCAAAACGTATTTCTCGGGAGGTTCCCACCATGGAACACAATCCGGTCCTCAAAAATCCGCTGTCGCTCGACAGCGAAATTCCTCTCTATTCCCAGCTCATGGGCATCATCAAGCGCAGCATCACCTCCGGCGCGCTCAAGGTCGGCGACCTGCTGCCGAGCGAGGCCGAGCTCTGCCGCGTTTACGATATCAGCCGCAACACGGTCCGTCAGGCCATCGGCGCGCTGGAAGAAGAGGGCTTCGTCGTGCGAAAGCGCGGCAAGGGCACGTTCGTCACTGACCCGAACACGCGCCGCAAGGGCGTGCAGTATTCGTTCACGACGGAAATTTCCCAGCTGGGCAAAACGCCGTCGTCCACGCTGGTCGACTTCGCGGTCATCACGCCGAGTCCCAAGATCGTGACGCTCATGGGCCTTGAGCCGGGCGTCAAAGTCTATCGCTTCACGCGCGTGCGAAATGTCGACGGCGAGCCGCTCATTTTAGAGACGTCGTACTACCCCGAGTACATCTATCCGAACCTGACGCGCGAGCTTTTGGAGACGCACAGCTTCTACAGCCTCCTCTACCACGTCGGCGTCATCCCGTTTTCCGCGTCGGACACGTATGAGGCCGTCGTGCTCGCGCCGCACGAGGCGCAGCTTCTGCACTGCGCGCCCGGCTCGGCGGCGTTTTTCCATCAGCGCCGCACCACGACCGAGAACGGGCATACCTATGAATACACGACGAGCTATATGCGCGCCGACCGCGTGAAGCTGGATGTGAGATTTCAGAAGGGATCGACGTCCTTCATGCGCACGGTGGACTGAAAAAATCGGCAGCCGAAAGGCTGCCTTTTTTTGCGCCCTCCCCGCGCAGCGGGGTCTGCAGCCCGAAAGGCGCTGCGCATTGCACAGCCGTTGGCAGCTCTGCTGCCTTACGGATGTGGCATACCCCTTGCGGGTAATCGGGTGCGGTGTACATGGCTTCGCCATGAATCCCTGCGAGTCGTTACCACTCGCAACCGCGCCTTACTACCGTGAGGCGCGAGTGACGTTTGTTCGGCGGCAGACTGCTTGCGAAATAGCGGCATTGCTGCGCTCGCCGCATTGTGGAGTGCTCCGGTAGACGGAAATTAGGCTCTACTTCTACAAGATGGGCAGAGCGGCAGCGGATAATAGGAGTAGCCCGAATCGTATAGCAGAGGCAAACGCGGCTTCGCCGCGCGCAGGCACTTCCATTTCGGAGGCACAAAGGTCATTCGAGCGCACGCCGCATTTTCCCTCCGCGCTCTGCGCGGAAAGCAACCGCTCCCCCGAGGGAGCGCAAAAAAGAAGCAGCCCTTTCGGGCTGCCACTTTTTTACTTTTCACAAATGACCGCCTTTTGGCGGTCAGACTCCACAAAGGCCTTGGCCTTTTCCACCGCTTCCGCGCGGGGAAGCTTGACCTGCTCGCCGGTGCGCATGTCCTTGCAGGACACGACGCCCGCGGTGATCTCGTCCTCGCCGAGGAAGTAGACGTAGGGCACCTTGAGCTTGTCGGCGTAGTTCATCTTGGCCTTGAACTTCTTCTTTTCCGTATAGATCTGCGTGCTGACGCCCGCGGCGCGAAGATCGGTCGCGAGCGAGATGGCCTCGCTCAGGTCCTCGGTCATCGGCAGGATAAGCACGTCCGCCGGCGCGGTGCAGATATCGCTGTTGAGCAGCCCCTGCTCGCCGAGGACATAGAACAGGCGCGTCACGCCGATCGAAATGCCGACGCCGGGGAGCTTGCGGTCAGTATAGTACTCCGCAAGGTTATCGTAGCGGCCGCCGGAGCAGACCGAGCCGATCTCGGGGTGGTCGAGCAGCGTCGTCTCGTACACCGTGCCGGTGTAGTAGTCGAGGCCGCGCGCGATGGTCAGGTCGACCGCGAAGTTCTCCTGCGGCACGCCGAACGCGCCGAGGTACTTGGCGACGGTCGTCAGCTCGTCGAGGCCCTGGTCGAACATCTCGTTGCGGCCGCGGTACTTTTCAAGAGAAGCGAGCACCTCTTCGTTCGTGCCCTTGATGCCGATGAAGGCGAGGATCTCATCCGCCTTTTCGCCCTCGATGGCGTAGTCGTCGACCAAGATCGCGCGCACGAGGTCAGGGCCGATCTTTTCGATCTTGTCGACGGTGCGCATGATATCGCCGGACTTGTCGGAAAGGCCCAGCATCGCGTAGAAGCCGTTTAAGATGCGGCGGTTGTTGATGCGGATCTGGAAACGGGACAGGCCGAGACGGGAGAAGACGGTATAGATGATGGCAGGGATCTCGGCGTCGTTCGTGATGTCGAGCTCGCCGTCGCCGATGACGTCGATATCTGCCTGATAGAACTCGCGGAAGCGGCCGCGCTGCGCGCGCTCGCCGCGATAGACCTTTCCGATCTGGAAACGGCGGAACGGGAAAGCGAGGTCGGCATAATGCAGGGCAACGTATTTCGCCAGAGGCACCGTCAGGTCGAAGCGAAGGGACAGGTCGCTGTCGCCCTTGGAGAAACGGTAGATCTGCTTTTCCGTCTCGCCGCCGCCCTTGGCGAGCAGCACATCGCTCGCTTCGATGATGGGCGTGTCGAGCGGGGTGAAGCCATAGACGCCGTAGGACGAGCGCAGCACCTCCATAAGGCGCTCCATCTGGGTCTGCGGCGCGGGAAGCAGCTCCATAAAGCCGGATAAGGTGTGAGCTTTGATCGTTGCCATGATAGTGTGTGTCCTTTCCTAATAGAATGTATGGACAGCGTACTGTACTGCGGTGGCACAGCAGCGTATCGGAGTGGTTGACAGATATTTTACGGTACGGCGCAGGGATTGTCAAGCGTCCGCGGCCGTTTTTTCCACTTTCGTGACAGTATAGCATTTTCCGCGCGGAATTGCCATAGCTTTCGCCGCCTGCGGTGCAAAAATTTTTCTTTCCGTCGCGGACAGTGTTCACGAAAAATGAAGATATCCGCCAAAAAGCACGAATTGCGCTTGACGGAACTGCCTCTTTTTGTTACCATAGAGACAATATCAACGGGCAAGCTCCGAAAACCGAGGTTCGCCCGCAAGCAGCTTCCGGGCAGCCGTCATTCGGCGTCCGCCGCGGCCACACCGCGCGGGCAGGAGTCGATCCGATCGGATCGTTGAGGAGGAACGTTGGATGTACCAGAGCAAAATGAAAAGCGAAGAGACCGATCACCTGTTCAAGGCGATCTTATCTTTGAAAACGGAGGAAGAATGCTACCGCTTCTTCGACGATCTCTGCACCTTCAGCGAGATCGAGGCGATGTCCCAGCGCTTCGAGGTGGCGTCGCTTCTCGCCGATGGCAAGACCTTCACGCAGATCTCGCAGAAGATCGGCGTTTCGTCCACGACCATCACGCGCGTCAATAAGTGCCTTTGCTACGGGGCGGACGGCTATAAGCTGCTGCTCGAGCGGGCCAAAGAAGAAAAGTAAGCCATTCGTCATTTTGATCAGAGCAGGCGCTAAGCGCCTGCTCCTTTTTGTCTGTTTTGCTTTATTGCAATGCCGTAAAAGCATATCAACATAACATCACGTCATCCCGATATAGAAGAATTGACTAAAATATTTTTTGGAATCTACGCGAATTTTATTGCGTTTGCTGAACAGGTATGTTACAATTAGTTCACAAATAGATTAGAGCATAGGAAACAGCGTGCAAGAAACCGTTGCCCGACGGTGCTGTTGCCTAAGTTCTGTGTCTGTTTTTCTGTGGGACCCCTCCACAGAAAACGCACGTCCCCGCGTGCGGTGTGCAGCGTGTTCGTCATGGGGAGGAGCGGCTTCCCGCTTCCTGACGGGCAAGTATTTTTATGAAGAGAGAGGTATTTTATCAATGGCAAACGAAAAGAAAGTCGCACGGGAGCCCAGTTTTCTGCTGGCGTTAGTTCCCATTGTGGCAATGATCGGGTTCATGCTCTATTGCTTCCTCGGTCATTCCGAATCCGGTTACCATGACGCTCACCTGCCCCTGGTCATGTCCATCGTCGTCGCGTGCATCGTCGGTCACTTCTGCGGTCATGACTTCAAGGATATGCTCTCCGGTATGATCGAGCGCCTGAGCGCTTCCATGGAAGCTGTTCTGATCCTCTGCACCGTCGGTTTCCTGGTCGCGAGCTTCATGGCCTCCGGTGCGATCCCCTCCCTGATCGTTTACGGTCTGGATCTGCTGACCCCGAAGCTGTTCCTGCCTGTCGGCTGCATCCTCTGCGCGATCGTCGGTATGGCGTGCGGCTCCTCCTGGACCACCACCGCCACCATCGGTCTTGCGTTCCTCGGCATCGGCGCGGGCCTTGGCATCAATCCCGCCCTCACCGCCGGTATGATCATCTCCGGCGCGTATGTCGGCGATAAGTTCTCCCCCCTGTCCGATACCACCAACCTCGCCGCGGCTGTTGCCGAGACCGGTCTTTTCGACCACGTCACCGCGATGGTCTCCTCCACCGGCCCGACCTTGGTCATCGCCCTCATCCTCTACACCATCATGGGCCTGAACATCGACGCCAGCGCCTATGATCCGACCGTCGCCCAGTCCATTCAGGACGCGTTCCGTGGGGCCTTCGTGATCTCCCCCGTTCTGCTCATCCCCATCATCGTGGTTATCGTGATGTGCATCCTGCGCGTGCCCGGCCTTGTCGGTATCGCCATCTCCGTTGCCACCGCGACCATCTTCATGATGATCTTCCAGTCCACCGACATCTACGGCTCCCGCGCCCTGGGCGACATCTTCAACACGCTGCACTACGGTATCGGCGTTGAGACCGGCAACGAGGTCGCTGACTCCATCCTCGGCAAGGCCAAGGGCATGGACGGCACCATGTGGACCATCAACCTCATCCTCCTCGCGCTCGCCTACGGCGGTGCTCTGGAGCGCTGCGGCTGCGTCGAGCGTCTGTTCGGCGGCCTGAAGCACAAGATCCACTCTGTCGGCAGCCTGATCCTCGCCACCCTGCTGACCTCCATCTTCTGCGACGCCACCATGTGCGACCAGTTCCTCGGCATCGGCGTTCCCGCCCCCATCTATGCTGACAAGTACGACGAGCTCGGTCTCGGCCGCAATATGCTCTCCCGTTCTCTGGAAGATGCCGGTACCCTCTGGGCCGTTATGTTCCCCTGGACTGGCTGCGGCGCTTACCAGACCGGCGTTCTCGGCATGAGCCCGCTGGTGTTCTTCCCGTACGCGTTCGTCAACCTGCTCAACCCCGTTTACGCCTATGTGACCGCTCTGTTCGGCCGCAACATCTTCTGGGCTGACGGTTCCTACACCAATATCTTCGGCAAGACCAAGGCCGGCAAGCCCGCCGGCGCTCCCGAAGAGGCTCACGCCAAGGCCCTTGCGAACCTCGAGGCTCGCCGTGCCGCCGGTAAGGCCCCCAAGATCAACGCGTAAGCCCCCTTCCCCGCTTACTTAGAAAGGAATCACCGCTGTGAAACATTCGCTTCCCTGGGAATCCGTCCCGCCTCCGATCTACCCCGCACAGTCGTCGCTCAAGCCACGTAAAAAGTGGGTGCAGACCGGCGGATGGATCTTGGTTGTCGTGCTGCTGCTGTTCGGCATTTCGACCCGCAGCAGAAATCCGCTGCTCGCCTTCGTCTCGCTCGCATTCTCAGTGCTGTATCTGCTGACGCTGATGACCAAAAAGGACGCCGCTCTCACGAGCCGCGGACTTGAGATCTTCTACGATATGCAGTTCACCACCAACTACGAGTTCTTCCCCTGGGAGGACATCAACGCGATCGTGTGGAAGAATCCGGCGATCCGCATCATGGATTATGCCGCGCCCGAACCGAAGTCCAGCAAGAAGCACAAGAAGTGAACAACTGTGACCTTTCCACAAAGAATGAAGGGCGCCCCGCTTTTGCGGGGCGCTTTTTTTATCTATTCTGTCCAATTCTATCACTGTACCCTGATAGTGTGTTATCCGAATATGGTGATAACGCACAACAAAGAAAACTTTTTCCGGCAAAAAACTATTGATTTTGCACAAAAATGTGCTATACTGTTTCCAGAACGATCCTGTGGTACTTTTCCACAGGCGGAGCGCCATCCACGCACGGGCATGCGCGGAAAGTAAGGGGAACGCTTCGACACGTTTCTTGCACTTGGGCGGTTCGGGCAACCGGACACGCCGACCGGGTCACACCGGAACTTTGAGAAAAGAGAGGACACTACCATGATCATGAATCCTACCGCGCTCCCTCCGCTCTGGAAGCCATGAAGAAGTCCCGCGCCCTGGCCGAGAAGATCGCCGCTGAGGGCCGCGTCGCTTACGGCATCACCACGGGCTTCGGCGAGTTCCAGAAGGTCGCCGTCCCCAAGGAGATGAGCAATCAGCTCTCCACCAACCTGATCCTCAGCCATTGCACCGCCGCCGGCGAGCCGTATGCTGACGAGATCGTCCGCGGCATGATGCTGCTGCGTGCCAACGCTCTGTGCGGCGGCGTGAGCGGCGTTCGTCCCATCCTCGTCGAGATGCTGCTCGAGATGCTCAACAAGGGCGTGACCCCGGTCGTCCCGCAGAAGGGCTCTCTCGGCTCCTCCGGCGACCTGGCTCCTCTCGCTCACATGACGCTCCCCATGCTCGGCAAGGGCGAGGCCATGTACGAGGGCGTGAAGATGCCCGGCGCTGAGGCCATGGCCAAGGCCGGCATCAAGACGCTCGACACCCTGGTCTCCAAGGAAGGCCTCGGCATGACGAACGGCACCTGCGCGATGACCTCCGTCGGTGCTCTCGCGCTGTACGACACCATCTGCGCCGCCCAGCTCGGCGACGTGATCGCGTCCATGTCCTTCGAGGGCCTGACCGGCCTGCGCAACGCCTTCGACCCCCGCATCCATCAGGTGCGCGGCCAGAAGGGCCAGATGCTCGTCGCCGCGAACATGCGCAAGCTGCTCGACGGCTCCGAGATCCTCGACAACTGCCAGAAGGACCGCGTTCAGGACGCTTACGCCCTGCGCTGCATCCCGCAGCTGCACGGCGCCTGCCGTGACGCTCTCGATTACGTCCGCGAGAAGGTCGAGATCGAGCTCAACGCCGTCACCGATAACCCGCTGATGTTCCTCGATGACGAGGCCGTCATCTCCGGCGGTAACTTCCATGGCGAGCCCATGGCCCTGCCGTTCGACTTCCTCGGTATCGCCGCGAGCGAGCTGGCCGACGCTTCCGAGCGCCGCACCGAGCGTATGGTCAACCCCGCGCTCTCCAACGGCCTGACCGCGTTCCTGACCACCGAGGCTGGCGTCAACTCCGGCTTCATGATCGTTCAGTACGCTGCCGCCTCCATGGTCAGCGAGAACAAGATCTACGCTCACCCCGCTTCCGTCGACTCCATCCCCTCCTCCGCCAACCAGGAAGACATCGTCTCCATGGGTACCACCGCTGCCCGTAAGGCCAAGATGATCCTGCAGAACACGCAGGACGTCCTCGCCGACGAGCTGATGACCGCCTGCCAGGCGTGAGATCTGGCCCGACATCCGTGCGGTGGAAGCGATGATCCGCTCCGGCGAGCTGCTGGATATCGTCAAGGAGTATATCCCCGACTTTGAGTAAGTCAAAAACGGGCAAGCCCGTTTTTGAGAGGGGTCTCAAACTTTTTCACTCACCGTGAAAAAGTTTGCAGAGTGTCCCTGCGGACGCACATGTCGTCCTTCGGGACAATCCAAATTGTTTGCGGCGTGCGCGGCCGCAAATGTGATGCGTCTCAAAAATGGTTATTGCTACCGATTTGGGGACAATAATGCTGAAAGATTTGTGTTTTGACACGAATTGACAGGATGTAAAAGAAGGTGTAAAGTTATTTTGGCTTTACACCTTCTTTTTTTAGGAGGAACTTACTATGGAACTGAACATTTTACGGGCGGACCCGGCGGGGAACATTACGGTGTTCGTGCTCGATCCGGTCGAAAAGGCACAGCGCGCGGCCATCGCGGAGAAAATCATGGCGATCCCCGCACTCAAGGCCGAGCAGGTCGGCTACGCCTGCGCCGCCGAGGACGACGTCGACGGCCACATGGAGATGATGGGCGGCGAATTCTGCGGCAACGCGACGCGCGCCTACGGCATGTATATTGCCCAGCAAAAGGGCGGCCTTTCCGCCGTCAGGCTGCGCGTGAGCGGCTGCGACCATGCCGTCACCGCGCAGGTCGATCTGAAATCCGGCACGGCGCGCGCTGAAATGCCCTGTCCGCGCAGCGTGAAGCGTGTCACGGTGAATGGTCACGAGGGCACGCTCGTCGACTTAACAGGCATCGCCCACTTCGTCGTTGAGGGCGTGGAGCCGAGCGAAGGGTTCTTCCGCGCGGCGGAACCCATCTTTTCCGGAATTGCAGGGCTTGACGCCTGCGGCGTCATTTTCCTCGATGCGGAAAAGCGCAGCATGACCCCGCTCGTCAAGGTCATCGAGACAGGCTCCCTCGTCTGGGAGGGCAGCTGCGGCAGCGGCAGCGTCGCCTGCGCCGTCGCGCAGAGCGAACGCATGGAAAACGGCGGTTTTTCGTGCGAATACCGGCAGCCCGCGGGCGCGGTCCGCGCAAGCGTCGAGCGCCAAGGTGGAAACGTCATCGCCGCGAGCATCGGCGGCGAGGTCACGCTGGATGAGCCCATGCGCATCACGCTGTAACGCGGCAGAGTGAAATGAAAGCCGGGCGCTGGCAACTTTCGCTTTTCTCGTTTTGACCTTTGCCGCAAGCGTTGAAAATTCGTCCAAAAATCTCCCGTTTTTTTCTTTTTAAGGCACGCGAACCAACGCTTAATTTTTTAAGGTTTTTGGAAAAAAGAGGCTTGCAAAACAGTTTACCTTTCTCTATCGTTCGGCTATAATTGATTTTGTCAATAAGAGACAATTCTTCGCTTTTAAATACATAATTATTTAGGAGGTATTCCCCATGACCGACATTGAGATCGCCCAGGCACATGAAATGAAAAAAATCGTCGACGTCGCCGCCAAGGCCGGCATCGATGAAAAGCACCTTGAGCTCTACGGCAACTACAAGGCCAAGCTCGACTTAAGCGAGATCCGCAAGCTGCCCCGCAAGGCAAAGCTGATCCTCGTCACCGCTATCAGCCCCACCCCCGCGGGCGAGGGCAAGACCACCACGTCCGTCGGCCTTGCCGACGCGCTCAACAAGCTCGGCAAGAACACCATGGTCTGCCTGCGCGAGCCCTCTCTCGGCCCCGTGTTCGGCGTCAAGGGCGGCGCTGCCGGCGGCGGCTACGCTCAGGTCGTCCCCATGGAGGATATCAACCTGCACTTCACCGGCGACTTCCACGCCGTCGGCGCTGCCAACAACCTGCTGGCCGCTCTTCTCGACAACCACATCCAGCAGGGCAACGTGCTCGGCATCGACCCCCGCAAGATCGTGTGGAAGCGCGCTGTCGATATGAACGACCGCCAGCTCCGCCACATCATCGACGGCCTTGGCGGCAAGGCCAGCGGCGTGCCCCGCGAGGACGGCTTTGAGATCACTGTCGCGAGCGAAGTCATGGCAGTTCTCTGCCTTGCGACTGGCCTCGCCGACCTCAAGGAGCGCCTCGGCAAGATGGTCGTCGCCTACACCTATGACGACAAGCCCGTCACCGCGCACGACCTGAAGGCTGAGGGCGCGATGGCCGCGCTCTTAAAGGATGCCATCAAGCCCAACATGGTCCAGACGCTCGAAGGCACTCCCGCGTTCATCCACGGCGGCCCGTTCGCAAACATCGCCCACGGCTGCAACTCCATCCAGGCCACTGAGACCGCGATGCGCCTGAGCGACTACACCGTCACGGAAGCCGGCTTCGCCGCCGACCTCGGCGCCGAGAAGTTCCTCGACATCAAGTGCCGCGCCGCGGGCTTCCACCCCGACGCTGTCGTCATCGTTGCGACCGTCCGCGCGCTCAAGTATCACGGCGGCGTGCCCAAGGCCGAGCTCAACAGCGAGAACCTTGAGGCGCTTGAAAAGGGCCTGCCCAACCTCCTCCAGCACGTCGACAACGTGAAGAACGTCTACGGTCTCCCCTGCGTCGTCGCCATCAACGCGTTCCCGACCGACACCAAGGCCGAGCTCGACCTCGTCGAGAGCAAGTGCCGCGAGCTGGGCGTCAACGTCCGCCTGAGCGAAGTGTGGGCCAAGGGCGGCGAAGGCGGCCTTGCGCTGGCTGAGGAAGTCGTGCGCCTGTGCGACGAGCCCAACCACTTCCAGTTCGTCTACGACGTCAACGACAGCATTGAGGACAAGCTCAACGCCATCGCTACCAAGGTCTATCACGCTGACGGCGTGGTCATCGCCGCTTCCGCCAAGAAGCAGCTTAAGCAGCTCACCGAGCTCGGCTTTGACAAGCTGCCCATCTGCATGGCCAAGACGCAGTTCTCCTTCTCCGATGACGCCAGCAAGCTCGGCGCGCCCCGCGGCTTCAAGATCACCGTCCGCGACCTCAAGGTCAACGCCGGTGCGGGCTTCCTGGTCGCCAAGACCGGCGACATCATGACGATGCCGGGCCTGCCCAAGGTCCCGTCCGCCGAGAAGATCGACGTCGACGAAAACGGCAAGATCACCGGCCTGTTTTAATTGTACAAGCTCAGGAACAGGTGGAGCGCGCCTCCGCCTGTTCCTGATGAATTTTTAATTTTAACCCAGGGAGGGCACTATGAAGATCGCAGATATGAAAGTAACCGAGCTCATCAACGAAGTCGGTTCCGGCACTCCCGCCCCCGGCGGCGGCGCGGTGGCGGGCCTTGCCGGCGGCGTCGGCGTGGCGCTGACGATGATGGTCAACGGCCTGACGCTCGACAAGAAGGGCTTTGAAAACGACCGCGAACGCCTTTTGGACGCCATTGCCAAGGGCAATGAGCTCAAGGAGCGCTTCATCGATGTGATGAACCGCGACAGCGAGGTTTTCGACGGTCTGATCGAGTCTCTTGCCCTCCCCAAGGACGATGACGCGCACAAGGCCATCCGCCGCGGCGCGGTGCAGGCAAGCTTCCGCAGCTGCACGCAGGTGCCGCTGACAATGATGGAAATTTGCTCCGAGGCCATCGACCTGTGCGCCGAGCTTGTCGGCACGACGAATCCGAACGTCGTCAGCGACCTCGGCATCGCCGCGCTCACGCTCAAGACGGCCATGCAGAGCGCGTGGCTCAACGTGCTCATCAACCTCTCGTCCTTAAAGGACAAGGCGTTCCGCGACGAGTGCTGCCAGAAGGGCGAGGCGCTGCTCGCGCACGCTGTACCCATCGCCCAGGAGAGCTACGAAAAGGTGCTCAAGGTCATCACCGAAAAGTAAGCGCTCTGCCTTCTCGTTTTCTGCCATTTCACGCCGTCCGCCGCGTCAAGCACGCGCCGCGGACGGCGCGCTTTTTTCTTTCCTGAATTTTTGCAATTTACAGTAGCATTTTGCGGATTTTGTGGTACAATACCATCGGTTCATATTTTGATTGATTCAAATACTGCACGAAAGAGGCTTTTTTCATGGATTTTGTTGCAAACGGCTCCAAAAACGTTGAAATTGAGACGTCCACGGGCGTCTATCTGCGCCACGCCATCCAGACGCACTTTGTCGAGATCGGCGAGGATTACATCGAACTCGTCAACCGCTACGTCAAGCCCCTCTACGAGGAGGGCGACCTGCTGAGCATCAGCGAAAAGATCATCGCCCTGTGCCAGAAGCGAGTGGTCTACCGCAAGGATATGAAAATTTCGTGGCTGGCGAAATTCCTCAGCCGCTTTGCCATCCAGCATAACAGCGCCGGCATCGGCGTGGGTGAGGTGTGCAAGATGCAGTTCGCCATCGACGAGTGCGGCGCGTGGAAGGTCCTCTGGGCCGCCATCTGCGCGGGCTTTGGCAAGCTCGTCGGCAAGCACGGCATCTTCTACGATATGGTCGGCATGGAGGTCACGGGCCTCGACGGCTTCTACCCCGACGTGTTCCCCGTCTACGGCGACTACGGCATCCGTATTCCGGAAAATCCCTCGGGCGTGTGCAACGAGATCTATGAGAAGACCGGCGTGCGCGCGATGATCGTCGACGCGAACGACTTCACGCGCGAGTCAGGATGACCAGTGCACGCCGTTTATTCTGATCAGGAAAAAACAGTAATTTCCCCCTGCGGGGGAAGCGTGTTGTTTCCCTGCTGGCAGGGGAACGGATAAGGGAGGGATATCTCTTTTTTGAAAAGAGATATCCCTCCCTTGCACCCTCCCAGAGAAAATTCACATTGCAAGCGAGCAGTTCGAAGAGGTGCGGCGCTTGCCGAATCGACTGCCTGCGCGCGGCGTTGCCGCGGTTGGTATTCCTATACGATTTGATTTGCTCCTATCTTCGCTGCCGCTCTGCCAGTCTCGTAGCAGTGCAGCCTAACCACCGTCTAACGGAGCACTCCACAATGCGGCGAGCGCAGCAATGCCGCATTCCGCAGGCAGTCTGCCGCCGAGGTAACGTCACTCGCGCCTCACGATAGTAAGGCGCGGTTGAGAGTTGTCACGAAACGTAGGGATTCATGGCGAAGCCATGTACACCGCACCTGATTCCGCAGGCTGAGCAGTTCTTCGAGATTGAGACTGCCAATGTCGGGGGTCGAGGGGCTCTCCCCTCGCGTTCTCTTGGGGGGCCAAGGGGGCCATTCTCTCACGTGAGAGAATGGCCCCCTTATTCCGTGCAGCGCCAAAGGCGCTGCCTTCCCCCCGCCCCCCTGCACAGTGCAGGGACAAAAGCAGCGCTGTCGCGCTGCATCCCCCTCGCACCCGTGCGAGA
>QWCN01005487.1_pt1 | contig 15179 bp, 19 predicted proteins | sample 1972711 | NCBI WGS metagenome assembly QWCN01 (sample SAMN09866707, study PRJNA288562) | Human gut metagenome isolate term1_stool, whole genome shotgun sequencing... | isolation source: gut | host: Homo sapiens | place: USA: California | reverse complement strand
CGAGTTTCATCTTGTCGGCGTTTTCCGTGACGCCTTTGAAGCGGAAAAGCACTGCGACGCCACCGTAAAGCTCGTCCTTATGGATGTGCAGACGCAGCACAAGCACTCCGGTCTTGCCGCCGCGGAGCGCATCAAGAAGGCCTTTCCGAAAATCAAGATAGTAGCCGCGACCTCGCTTGTCGATCCGCAGGTGCTGCAAAGAGCGAAAGCGGGCGCAGCCGACAGCCTGTGGTATAAAGACCACGGTACAGAGGAATTGATGAGCGTGGTAAAGCGCACCCTGGCAGGCGAAAAGGTCTTTCCCGACTCCTCACCCGTCATCGAGATGGAGGGCACAATGTCTGATAAATTTTCGCCGCGGCAATTGGACATACTGCGCCTTTATATAAAGGGCTTCACCTATCAGGAGATAGCCGATAAATTGGGCATCTCCAAAAACGGCGTTCGCTGGAATTTGGACGATATGGTGGGAAAAGGCGGGTTTGAAAACCGAGAGGCGCTCGTTGCGACCGCAATTGAAAATAAGCTCATGGTAACGACTTTGAAGGACAAATAAATGCAAATTACCCCTTGACCGAGCAGGTCAAGGGGTACTTTGCGCAAAAAAGGCAGAATTATTTTGAAAAAACATTTTTTTCGCTCCGTTACTGGCACTTGTGCCAGTGACAAGCCTTAAAAAATCCGTAGAATAATATGTGTATAAATATCGTTGTGTATAGACAAGGCGGTGGTGAAGGATGAAAAAGATCGTGCTGGATATTCAGAGCGATATCCATGCGCAAACCATGGAGCGAATGCTGATGCAGAAGCTGGACGATTGTCAGGTCGTGATCTCCGAATCGCCTGACACGACCGCCGAGTGGTGCAAAACGCATCGACCGGACGTGCTCTTAATGGAGGTCAAGGCGTATTCGCCATGGATGTTCAAAGAACGAATGGCAATCTGTGACAAGGTAAAACGAAACACGGAAAACTGCCGTGTCATTCTCTTTGTGGATGATGATACAGACGGAGAGTTGACCGAGCAGGTGCGGCAGGCAAAGCGCGAGGGTCGGATAGACGCTTTTCTCTTCGGTTCGGTATCCGAAAACTATTTTGCTTCGGTCATCGACAGTGTATAAATCAGGCAACACAAAACGCATAGACAAATCTTCAAAATGATTTTGAGGGAAGAAATGATAGTATGACAAAAACGAACACACGAAGTCGCATCGTCAGCATCCTGCTGGTGCTTATGATGCTGCTCTCGCTGATGCCGAGTCTGGAGCTTCATGCCCACGCCTTTTAGGACGACTACGACAACGGCTTCGATTGTCCTAACTGCGACCACTACCATTTTGGCAGCGATTATATGTGTGACTGCCTGTTCTGCACCATTGACTGTAACTACGAGTGCTGGGTTGAAACCCATTGTAACGACTGCGGTGTGTGCTTTGGAGACACGCCCTACTGGTGCGAGGAGTGCTACAAGTGCGCGGAGTGCATGGAGGAAAAACACTGCTCCACCTGCGCCAAGTGCTACATCGGCGAGGATGACCAGCTGTGCGGCGAATGCTATAAGGGTCCTGCTGCTCCATAACCATCTGCGACTCCTGCGGCTTCTGCGATGACTGCGCGAACGATGACAGCGACCCGATGCACTGCTCACTGTGTAACGCCTGCTTCGGTGCGGTGGACGAGTGCGTGGACGACGATGATACCGGCGTCATCCACTGCGTCGATTGCCACACGGCCTGCGAGCAGTGCGAGGAATGCCTGCTGGCCAAGGAGTCCTGCGAGGACTGCGGCCTGTGCCTGGAGTGCTGCAGGGACAACTCCGATGCCGGCGGCTGCCCGGACGGCGAGACCTGCGTGGAAAGCGCCGAGTGGGACGATCACATCTGCCCAGGCTGCGACGGCTGGGTCACGGATAAGGAAGACGAGGACGAGTTCTGCGAAACCTGCGAGCTGTGCAAGGAGTGCTGCGAGGGCAACTCCGGCTGCTCCACGGGAATGTGCGCAATGGAAAAGAAAACCATGATTTGATGGGTCCGTACCGGACGAAAGATGAGTTTGTAAATTGGTTGAAAGTGCAGTGTCATATGGACTTCGATGGCTTATCTTTCAGAATAGCATTGAGCAGTTTCTTCAGAAACTACGGCAAGGATAATACAGATGAACGCCGACCACTGAGAGGTATCCCGGGACAGGATATGGAAAAAATCCATTGCCCTGTCGGTTGCTCTGTTTGACAGAAATAAAGACATCCAAGTATACCGTCAGAACCTTGCCGAGGAAAATAAGAAACGCGATGTCTTTAAATAAGCTTAAAAATACCACTTTGTGTCAAGCCTTGTCGGCGGCAAAGATAAATATGAGGCGGATGATATGATGAAGCTAAGTAAATATATTTTAACCATACTTATAGTTCTGGCTGTGATTGCCGCGTTTTCGGGCTGTAAGGCGAAACCCTCCGATGATCCTGATTTGACCGAAAACAAAACAACCGATGTCTCCCACTTGACAACCGTGCAAAATGACACCGATCTTTCGAGGCTTCAAAAAACCATTCTCGATAACAACGAATCGGTTGGTATTGCCTATATCGGTTATGTCGGCTATGAGGCGAATGAGCAGGAGGTTTACAGTTTTTTAGATAACAGTCAGTATGCGGATAAATATGATTTCCTCTGCGGCTCTCCACTTGTAAACGTCGGCGGTGCGGAGCTGTATGCGGTAGTTATTGCCGATACGACGATGCAATTTATAAATACAGCGGCTACGGAATTGATTATTTTTTACTGCGCTGCAATGAAAGCGAAATACACTCAAACGTATCGCTGTTTTTTGAAAAGGGAAACAGCTCTTTTTCGGTGTTTCCGATGCTCTCCGGGATGGACGGACATCTTGTCGCTGAGAATTTTTATGATTTTTCCATATACAGTGATTACGGCGACGACAGTGAAGCCGAGGATAAAAATGTTACAATAGCCAGAGAAATTCTTGTGGAGTCTCAAGAGGTGCAGTACTACATAAATATCGGTATGAGTGTGCAATATACAGGGCAAATCCAGGAAATTTACGGTCGCCCGTGCTGGATTTTTGCGCTTGGCACAAACAGAGACGACCAATTCGTCAGAGAGCGCTATTACGGAGTGTGTGACAACCTTGTTTATTTTTACGATGCGTTGAATGACACATGGGAAGTTCTCGGGAACGGATAAAGGGCAAAAATTAATTGCTTGAAGGTATTTTTATAATGTGACTTACCAAAGCGTGCGAAATTGCCCGCTTCAAGGGCGTTTTTAAGGTCAACACATACTACGGCAATTCAAAAACACAGCATTAATATTACCTTGTTGTTCCTTGCGCAGATGAAGCTTATATTGTTGACTTCAGACTGGAGAAATTATATGACGATGATATTTCCGATATGAAGGGCATTGAAGAGGCTTTCTTAAAGGGCATTAAGGTGTAAAAGAATAATTAAAGTGCATTAAAAAGGAGAAAATTTTTATGGGATTATTTGACAAAAAGTTCTGTGACATATGCGGTGATAAAGTCAATCTGCTCACTCAGAAAAAGCTTTCGGACGGACAGCTTTGCTCAGAGTGCAAGCAAAAGCTAGGCTCATTCACAAGCGGCTGGAAGCAGAGAACCGTTCAGGATGTTAAAGCTCACCTTGAACAGAGAGAGCAGAACAAGCAGAAGTACCGGCAGTTTAACTGCACCGCAGCGGCGGGCGGAAGAAACAGTACGCTTCAAGCGGATTTTAATCACCGCTGGTTTATCTTTGCTGTTGATAACAGAGATTTCAGGAGCGGCAACCCTCAGGTGTTTGAGTTTTCTCAGCTTCAGGATTTCTGGATCGAGCCGGAATACAGAACACTTGACGATTCGGATAACGACGGTATCCCCGACAACCGGGATGATTTCGACAACAGACAGCTTAACAATCAGGGCGGCTTCGGCGGAAACATGAACCGAATGAACAATATGATGAATACATCCATGCTCAATATTCCGCTTGCCGCTCAGCCGTTTGTGCGTAATTCAAGCTCATGTTCCTCGCCTAACGAAATCCGTGAGGTATCCAACATAAGAGTTTGCTTCCGTGTTACCGACCTATATATAACGAACCCGATAGGTTTTGATGTAACATCGGGCATTTCATCGGGCAATCAGATGGAGCTTATGAACGCTTATGAAACAGCCGTTCAGGTTATGCAGCTTTGCCGGCAGATAAAGCAGGACGGAACTTCCGTAAACCAAGGCTACAGCCAAATGAGTCAGAGCTACGGTCAGCCGCAGCAGAATATGGGCGGATTTGCAGGCAACACGGTCCAAAATGTCGCCTACACCGCAGCAGCATCCGCTCAGGTTCAAAACAACGCCTATAATAATGCTGCACCCGTTACACCGCAAACAGTTGACGCTTCCTGGATCTGCTCATCCTGCGGCACACGTAACGAAGGCAAATTCTGCCAAGGCTGCGGCTGTGCAAAGCCTGCAGCAATGCCTTCACGCTGCCCGAGCTGCGGATGGACTCCGGCAAACGGTCAGCCTATGCCGAAATTCTGCCCCGAATGCGGAGCACGCTTGTAATTTGAAGCGAGCAGACTGCATTAAAAAAGCGAGCTTATTTTTGCTTATGCTGTTATTATCTATAGGTTTTTTCGGCTGCGGAGCAAAGGAAAAATACACTGCGGCAGATGTGAGTGTAATCAGTTTTTCCTGTTCGTCAATGAGCTACACGGATTCTTATGTTTATTCTCTCAAAAAAGAAAATGAGGAATGGCTTTTTGATGCAAACTATTCCTACGACTATGAAAATCCAAGGGTAGAATTTGAGAATAAAAAAGTAAGCGCACAGGATGCCGCGGCAATACTTGACGTTGTGAAAGAGCAGGGCCTTATTTTACAGGCTCAGAAGTATAAACCTCCGCGAATTAAAGCCTTTGTTCTCGACGACGGCGGATACTTTCTTTATTTTAAGATGAACGACGGCACAGAAATCAATGCGGAAATATATAACGAGGATTTGGTAAATGAATTACGCACTTTGACAGAAAAGTGCCGAAAATCATAACATACCGTGTTAACTAAAGCACGGAATAATATAACGGAATAATATATTGGAGGAAAAAACTATGGCAGACATTAAATCAATTGGAGGTGGAGGAAAAAACTATGGCAGACATTAAATCAATTGCAACGGCAACAGCCCCGAGAGAGTTTGAACTCTCTTATTCAACCACCGTTGAAGAGGTATACGAAAAGCTCAGCGCACACGCTTCGGCTTTTAAAATGCCCTTCAAAATCAAAGAGGGAATCCCCGGAAAGCGCATTTCTTTTGAGAAAGAACCGAACCTCGATGTTACGATTTGGGTTTTTGTCAAGGACGACAATAAAATCAAGGTCATGGCAAACATTCAGGAGAACAAAACGACCGTCAACGGTATGCGCGTTGACAAAAACAGCGTAATGCAAAAAGGCATAAAAGGTGTAGCTAATCTTCCTATTGAAAGAGGCGAGTATCTTGACGAAGTGACCGAAAAGGTTAAAAAGATACTCAACGGCGAGCAGGTTGAAGATTATGTAGCGCCCGTTGGTGCCAACGTCAGCGGACAGACCGAAAAAAATTGGCTTGTAGCCCTTCTTCTCTGCTTTTTCCTCGGCGGAATCGGTGCACACCGTTTCTATGTGGGTAAAGTAGGATCGGGTATTCTTTATATTCTCACCGTCGGCATTTTCGGCATCGGTGTTCTTGTTGACCTGATAAAGATCATTACCGGCAAATTCACCGACAAAAACGGCAATCCCATTCAAAAAAAATAAAAATTAAAAAAAGAGAGGGTCGATTAACATGAAAAAAATCCTGGCACTACTTATGATTTTTGCTGTTTTACTCAGTCTTTTTGCTTGCGGAAAGGCTGACGGCGACGGTAAGGAAAACACAACAGGAAATACTGCCGCAGTTGATAAGACAGAAGACACATCAGCCGAAGTAACAACGGCGGCAGAAATGAAGAAGGGCGACAAAGGCAACGGACCTGCAGATATCAACGCAGAGTTTATCACGCTCAAGCTTCCGTCCGGCTACAATTACGAGGTTGATTCTTTTAGTAAAGATTCAAATAATCCGCTCTATGGCGATGTTACTCTGTATATCTATAAGGATGGCTCATACTCATCTATTGCGACTCTTACCGCTACAGCCCGAAACATGGTTCACAGTCAGGAAGAGGCTGTTGAAAACACGATAAAGCTTTGCAACCTTCAGACCTATAAAAACGGAGAATCTGAAATCGGCAATGATGCTCAATACGGTGAAAACACCTATTCGACTGTTCATGTCACAACAGAATACTATGAGAAGGACTTCTTTGTTACATATGCAAACAGAGGTGCATCGGATACAAAGGGACTTCTTGTCAAGCTTGAAATCAATAATAAGAATATCAAAGCTGACGACCCGTTTATCAAAGAGCTTCTTGACAGCCTTAAGATAGTTATGGCTTAAAAATTCGGGGACTGTACCTGAGCATTTTCAGGTACAGTCCTGCTTGCAAAAGGAGATCTTGTTATGAGTAAATTAAAAGAAAAAAAAGATATTAAAATGACTATATTTATTATAGTCGTCGGCGTCAGCTTGATGGTTGCGGGCATTTACGGAGTTGTTTCGAGCAGAATTGAAAGCAGAGATTATAAAAACTCAACCGATATACAGAAAATTTCTGCCGTTATTATCGACTTCTCAACCAGCAACAGTAAGGATGATTCCGGTGATGTAAAGTATACAACATATAAATTTAAGGTTTCATATGTTATTGACGGAAAAACCTATAAGGGAAAATGTGAAGAGCGCGTCTGGTGGAACAGCTACGAAAAAAAATATACCTATGATAAATTGAGAAAAGGCGACACAATAGATGTCGAGGTTTATAAAACCTCAAAAGGTGATTACAAGCTTTCTCCTGAGGGAAGTCCCGTTGATTTTCTGCTCTATTGTGCGGCAATCCCCGTCGGTTTGTTCTTTGTTGTTATAATGATATGCGACATTGCAAAAGACAACCGAAAAAAGAAAAACGAAAACGAAATGATCAGCAAGGAATAAATCAGAGGTGCTTTTATGGATTTATCAGTAGCGCTGATTATTGCGGCTTCCTTTGCGATATTATGTACATTCCATATCGGTAAAAGAATACTTACCATAGATTTTTCGGAATACAGCTCCAAAAACTCTAAAAAAGCCAAACTGGAAAGATTGCTTGTGAAAAAGGGCACTCCCCTTCAGAATTCAAAAATCCGAAGAGATATAAGAAAAGCCTTTGAAAGAATTCTGATACCGCTGGGGAATGCGGATCAGGACCTTCTTCCGGCAAGAATGGATATGGCATTCCGAAAAAAATCGTCAGTCAAATCAACAGACTTAACAAAAATAAGCTTTGCCGAAAAATTTACGTTACGGATGTTGTTCCCATCCCTAAAAATGACTTTGAAACATGGAGCGATGACGGCAGAGAATGGCGTGAATCGGTTTTAAAGTGCAGCACACTGGAGCGTTTTGAGTCAACAAAAGACAACAAGGTTCAGCATGAGATATACCGCAAGAATTCGTATCTCAGAATACTTCAATCAAGGCACATTCGCCGCACCGATCAAAAAGAAAAAAAGAAAAGTTATTATAATGATATGTTAAGCATAACCTGCCCGTCCTGCGGTGCAGGAGTCAAGCTTGACAGTCAGCAGGTTACCTGCGAATACTGCGGCGCCGTTATTAAAAACGAGTTTTACGATTGGCAGACCGAGTCATTTGAGATTTATGAATCTATCAGTACAAATCTGAAAAGATTTTTACAGCTTATCGTGTCCGGCTCCATACTTTTCGTATGTGTCTTTCTGTGCTTATATTTAATCAAGGACACCGAGATTTCCCTTGCGGCCGGCGTCGGTGCAGCGATTCTTGCTTTGGGAGTGATTGTCTCGCCTATTATCTACGGAAAAGTTAAGCAAGACAACCTTGCGAAGAAAATCGTAGGATACTCAGAGAATTACCTCAGAGCCTGCTTAAACGAATACTTCTTGAAAAATGAAAGCGACAAGGATATGCTTGATTTCAGCGTTGATACAATCAAGCTTTTAAAGGTTGCAAATACAGACGAGATAACAAAGGTTACGGCTGAAATTTACGGAACCAAAACATTCCTTCCCGAAAATCAAAAGCCGTTTACAAAAAAAATTAAAAAGAAATTGACCCTGCAAAGAGCAAGAAATCCGGAAAAAAGAAAGACTGACGGTGATTTCTTTACTGAAAAAGAATGTCCGAGCTGCGGAGTAAACTTCCTGCCCGATGAAAACGGATGCTGTTCTTATTGCGGTTATACCCTTCACGAAGATAGCATAAAGTGGAAAATAAAAAGCTGAATCTTGTTAAAATCATTTAATGCCGATTAAGGTAATGAAGGAAAACAGATTGGAGGATACAATGGGAATTTTTGATAAATTAAAAAACACAGCACAGCAGGCAGTTGTTTCTGCCGTACAATCTGCGGGTAACAAAAGGGAAACATTTACATTTTCCGCATTGCCCGAAAGCCTTGCCGAAATGCAGGCGCTCCCCGAGGCAAGCCTTGATACTCCGTTCCAAGCCGCCGCTCTCACCGTGCTGGCACTGTGTGCATACGCCGCCGACAAAAACATCGGAACAGAAATGCTTAATTGGCTCAGAGGTCCGCGTCCGCTGAACGGAATGGAAATTTCCTTTTTGAACGACCGTTTCCGTGACGGAAAAACCTATCTTCCGTTTACTTATTTTGCGGGTTCGACACCCGAGAATAACTACACTCCTTCCGAGCCATATACAATAGTCGTCGAAAGCAATCATGTTTCGGCGGAGGAGCAGGGATATATGAAGCTCTTTATACCGTGCGGCGGTGCAGATGACCCGCGTCCGATAAAACTTCGTCAACGCGGAAGCGACGGAAAATGGTTCTTATGGGAGCAGTACCTGCTGACCGGCGTACGTACCCCAAAAACGGCAGATCCTTGGGCATAAAATATTAAAAATTGGCTCCGCGGCTTTAAGGACTCTGTTTTTGCAGCAGAGCGAGTGCTTTTACTCGCCCACGGGAACCGAAGCGGCACAAAAAAGCCTGACAGAGCTTTTTGAAAACCTTGTGCAAATTGAATATTGAGCAGCAAGAGTGGCTTGAGATCTGTGTTGGGCAGGTATCAGGCCATTCAATTTATGCCTGATCCCGCGGTTGTTATAATAATCCGGATAATATCCGATTCCGAATCGGACGAGCGCATCCGGGTCTTGCGGATATACAACAATCACCCGATGGAATATGACGATACGCTCGTCCGACAGATTATTGAATGCGTAGTGGTGGAATCAAAAGAGAAAATCAAGGTGGTCTATATCGGCGGCACGGAAATCGAGATGACGCTGTAAACAGCCTTGAAAACAGAAACGGAGTGATGTAGAATGATTGTGACGAGTGTTCAAATCAAGACAGCGAAAACGCAAAAACATCTCTATTGTCTTGTCTTCACATATCGCTGCGGACGTTGTATCGTTCGCAGCGATTTTTTATTCCCACATCCCTTGCGCAACCGGAGCAAATTCGATATGATAGGACTACCGATTTTTTCGTTTTGGAGGAGAAAGTATGAACATTGCTGTCATCACCGGTGCATCCGCCGGTATCGGCCGGGAGCTCGTCTATGCCGTGGATAAGGACGCGCGCTATGACGAGATCTGGGTCATTGCCCGCAGAAAAGAGCGGCTGGAGGAGCTGCACGACAAGTGCACGAACCCCATCCGTCCGATCGCGCTCGATCTCTCGGATCTGAGCAGCATCGACGCCTATCAGGCTCTGCTCGAGCAGGAGCAGCCAGAGATCAAGATGCTGGTCAATGCGGCCGGCTGCGGCGTGTTCGGCCCCTTTGCCGAGGCGGACCGCAAGAAGCTGCTCGCCAGCGCGCAGCTCAATTCGCTCGCGCTCACGGGTATGTGCCATGTGAGCCTGCCGTATATGCACGCCGGCAGCAGTATCATCAACATGGGCTCGAACTCTGCCTGGCAGCCGGTGCCGTATCAGGCGGTGTACGGCGCGAGCAAGAGCTATGTCCTGAGCCTGTCGCGCGCGCTCGGCCGCGAGCTGCGCCCGCAGGGCATCCATGTCATGTGCGTCTGTCCCGGCTGGATCAAGACCGAGTTCCAGCAGGTCGCGCATCATGATGAATACATCCGCTATGTGGACAAGTGGTACGGCCCCGATGAGGTGGCGGCGCAGGCCATGCAGGATCTCAAGAAGAAAAAGAGCGTCTCCATTCTCGGCCACCCGGTGCGCCGCCAGGTGCGTCTGGTCAAGCTCCTGCCGGTGGACACCGTCATGGACATCTGGTGCAAGCAGCAGGGCATTGAGTGAGATGGACTCTGCAGCCGTGAAAGGGCTGACTCTATGCGGAAATTTGATGTATATTGGAAATCAAATAAAGAATGGTATGAATATGATGGCCTTGTTCCAAAGCTGAAAGAGGATGCGCCCAAAGAAGCCCAAGAGAGCTTTGAGCATTATTTGCAGCAGAAAAAAGAAACGGCAACTGAAGAATGAACCATTAGATTTGAAATGATAGAGCACCATGTGTCCGCATGATGCTTTTTCATGCAGCTGAACAAGGGATAGGCAAGCGGCTAGCTTGTGATGTACTAACCCCCAGCCTGTCTGCATACACTCCTGTTATCGGGGGTGATGTGCGTGAAGCGCTGGAAAGTTTATTTGTGCGCGACGGTGTTCCTGCTGCTGACGGCGGTGAAGATGGTCGCTCCGGCGGCGGCCACGGATGCGCGCGAGGTGCTGTTGCCGGCCATCAATACGGACGACGACTACAAGTCCGTCTTTGCCGAGATCCGCAGCGTGTTTGCGCCCGCACAGGTGCAGGCACAGGACGAACAGCTGCGGCAGTATCTGCCTGCCGTGAATGTGAACATGTCCGCCTGGGCGACGCCCGCGCCGGAGCCGACGCCGACACCCACGCCGGAACCGACCCCGGAGCCCACACCGGCTCCGACGCCCGAACCGACGCAGAGCCCGCAGCTGCAGGCAGCCTTCGCTGCGCGCGAGACATTTCTCAACGAGCAGGCGGTCTATTCCGGCTACGCGGTGCCGGCCAATGTCAGCTATGTGGTCAGCGAGCTGCCGTTCGCGCACGCGTCACCGGTTGCGGGCTACACCTCGTCCGGCTTCGGCTACCGGCTGCACCCATTGGAGAACAAGGTGAAATTCCACTACGGCACAGACTTCGCGGCCAATTCCGGCACTGCGGTCTGTGCCTTTGCTGACGGCACGGTGCTCGCCGCCGGGCAGGACGACGGGTACGGGAACTACGTGAAGATCCGACATGCCGACGGCTACACGACGCTCTACGGCCACTGCAGCAAGCTGCTCGTACGCGCCGGGGAGACGGTCACGATGGGGCAGGAGATCGCGCTCGTCGGCGCGACCGGCAAGGCGACCGGGCCACACCTGCATTTCGAGCTCATGCACGACGGGTATTACTATAACCCGGAGTTTTACCTCGCCGCCGCATGAAGCGCCGCCGCTTTGCGCTCGATATCCGCCCGGGCGCAGTCGCCCTGCTTGCCGGGCTGTATTTTCTGCTGCCGCTGCGCTGGTGCGTACGTCTGGCGCTCGCCGTGGTGGTGCATGAGCTGGGCCATGTTGCGGCGCTGGTGCTGTGCGGCGCGGAGGTCTACGGCCTACGCATGGAGGCTTGTGGGCTGGCGCTGCGCTGCGCGCCGCCGGAGGGCGCAACGCGCACGATCGCGGCGGCGCTGGCAGGCCCCGCCGCCGGTGCGGGGCTGTTTTGTATCCTGCGCGGGCTCGGATACCCGGAGGGGGCGGACCTGAGCCTGTTGTACGCGTGTGTGAATCTGCTGCCGGTGCTGCCGCTCGACGGTGGCCGCGCGCTGCATGCGGCAGTCACGGCGCTGGCGGGGGAGCGCGCGGCGGAGCGGCTGCTGGACGTGCTGGGCCTGGTGCTGCCAGCCGCGCTCATGGGGCTCGGCGTGGTGCTGTTTGCGCGCGGCATGGGGCTTGCGCTGGGCGTGTTTGGCGCGTGGCTGGCGCTTTTGCAGCCGGGAATGACTTGCCAAGGGGGAAAACATGATGTAAAATACTCCTACTATCATATGTAGGAGTGTAGTATGGATCAGCGATTGGAACGCATCCTGCCGCGCGTGCAGAAGCCCGCGCGCTATACCGGCGGCGAATACCGCCAGATCATCAAGGACAAGGCGGAGGTGGACCTGCGCCTCGCTTTTTGTTTCCCGGATATTTATGAGATCGGCATGTCGAACATCGGCATGCGCATCCTCTATGCAACCATGAATCAGGTGCCAGGCGTCTGGTGTGAGCGCGTGTTCGCCCCCTGGGGCGACATGGAAGCCGAAATGCGCCGTGCGGGCATCCCGCTCTATGCGCTCGAGAGCGGCGACCCCGTCAGCGTGTTCGACGTCGTGGCGTTCTCGCTCGGTTACGAAATGGCGTATCCCGCCGTGCTCAATATGCTCGACCTGGCCGGCATCCCGCTGCGCAGCGCCGACCGGCCGGAGCTGACGCCGCTTGTGATCGCGGGCGGCACGGCCTGCAGCAATCCGGAGCCGATGGCCCCGTTTTTCGACCTCATGATCATCGGAGAGGGCGAGGAGGTCAATAATGAGGTGCTGGTGCTGTTTCGGCAGGCACAGCAGGAGGGCTGGAGCAAGACGCAATTTCTCGAGACGGCGGCGAAGATCCGGGGTGTGCTCATCCCGTCGTTTTATGTCCCGCACTGGAACCCGGACGGCACGCTGCACGACCTGACGCCGACGCACGGCGCGCCCGCGCGCGTGACCAAGCGCATCATTCAGGATCTCGACGCCTGCTATTATCCGACCGACCCCATCGTGCCGAGCACCGAGATCGTGCACGACCGCGTGAATGTAGAGCTGTTTCGCGGCTGCATCCGCGGCTGCCGCTTCTGCCAGGCGGGGTATGTCTACCGCCCGGTGCGTCCGCGCAAACCGGAGACGATCATCCGTCAGGGCATCGAATCGCTCAAAAACACCGGCTATCAGGAGGCGACGCTCCTGTCGCTCTCGAGCAGCGACTACCGCCCGCTCGACGAGGTGTGCGACGGGCTGCTGGAATACTGCGAGCCGCGCAGCATGAGCCTCGCGCTGCCGTCGCTGCGCGCGGACAACTTCTCCATGGACATCATGAGCCGCCTGCAGAAGGTGCGCAAGGGCGGCCTGACCTTCGCGCCCGAGGCCGGCACGCAGCGCCTGCGCGACGCGATCAATAAAAACGTGCGCGAGGAAGACCTGCTCCATTCCTGCCAGGTCGCCTTTGAGGGCGGGTGGAACGGCGTGAAGCTCTACTTCATGCTCGGTCTGCCGACGGAGACGGACGAGGACGTGCTCGGCATCGCGGAGCTCGCCAATCAGGTGCTGCACACGTGGCGCATGCATGCGACGAACAAGACCCGCGGTGTGCGCATCACGGTCAGCACGTCGTGCTTCGTGCCGAAGCCGCACAGCCCCTTCCAGTGGGAGCGGCAGGTGACGATGGACGAGTACAAACGCAAGGTGAACCTCTTGCGCGAAAATATCAAGGCCAAGAACGTGACCTACAACTGGCACGACCCGGACACCAGCTTCGTTGAGGCCGTGCTCTCGCGCGGCGACCGGCGCATTGCCGACGTCATTGAAGAGGTCTGGCGCCGCGGCGGCAAGCTCGAGGCATGGGGCGACTATTTCTCGTTCGACCGCTGGATGGCGGCCATGGACGCCTGCGGTGTCGACCCGATGTTCTATGCCTGCCGCGAGCGGGGGAAGGACGAGTTCCTGCCGTGGGACATTGTGGACATGGGTGTGCGCCGTGCGCACCTGTGGCATGAGCGTGAGCAGGCGTACAAGGCCGAGCTCTCGCCCGACTGCCGCAAGCAGTGCACCGGCTGCGGTGCGCTCGCACTCATGACGGAAGGGGGCAAGTGCGATGCCTGAAAAGCTGAGACTGCGCTTTGAAAAGACTGGCCGCGCGATCTATATCTCGCACCTCGACCTCATGCGCACGATGCAGCGCGTGTTTCTGCGCGCTGACTGCCCGCTGAAATATTCCGAGGGCTTCAATCCCCACGCACTCATCTCCATCCTGCTGCCGCTGTCCGTCGGCGTCGGGAGCGTGTGCGAGCTGATGGATTTTCAGCTGCGTGAGGACGTGGATCTCGCCGCGCTGCCCGAGCGGCTCACGGCGGTCATGCCCGAGGGCATCCGCGCGCTCGAGGCGTACTCCGGCGGGCGTAAGGTGCGCGAGCTCAAGTGGCTGCGCGTGACCGGGCGGTATGAATACGACAACGCAGACCCGGCGGACATGGCGGAAAAGCTCCGCGCGTTTTATGCGCGCGATGCCATCGTTATCACCCGCAAGACCAAGCGCGGGGAAGGGCAGATGGACATCGTGCCCGCAATCTCGGAGCTGCACGTGCGCCCGGAGGTGCGGTTCGTGACGATTGAGGCCGTTGTCTCCGCACAGGAGCCGACGCTCAACCCCGACCATCTCGTCACGGCGCTGCATCAGCTGGCACCCGAGCTGGCGCCGGACTTCGCTGCTTTCACGCGGCGGGAGGTCTACACGGAGGATATGCAAATTTTCCGCTGAAAACACTTGCAAACCGACACGGGATGTGCTATTATCTTATGGCTTGTGCGAAACAGCGTTTCGCAAGATAACGACGGTCCGCTGCCGTGACCGGCTCTGTCCACCGGTATGAACGTCTGATAAAGGAAGGATTTCATTATGGATCTCATCAAAACTCTGACCGCGCAGTACATGAAACCCGAACTGCCGGCCATGCGCGTCGGCGACACCGTGCGTGTCACTGTCCGCGTCACCGAGGGCAACCGTGAGCGTACCCAGGCTTTCGAGGGCACCATCATCGCCAAGAAGCACGGCGGCATCAACGAGACGATCACCGTCCGCCGCATCTCCTACGGCGTGGGCTGCGAGAAAGTTTTCCCGGTGCACTCTCCCACGATCGTGTCCGTCGAGACCGTTCGCCGCGGCAAAGTCCGCAGAGCCAAGCTGTACTACCTGCGCGACCGCGTGGGCAAGAGAGCCAAGGTCAAAGAGCTTATCTAAGTGGATACT
>QWCN01004333.1_pt1 | contig 15197 bp, 30 predicted proteins | sample 1972711 | NCBI WGS metagenome assembly QWCN01 (sample SAMN09866707, study PRJNA288562) | Human gut metagenome isolate term1_stool, whole genome shotgun sequencing... | isolation source: gut | host: Homo sapiens | place: USA: California | reverse complement strand
ATCTTGTCGCTACACCTCACTGCCATGGCCACCCGCTACACTTCAGAGAGTCGCTTCTTCTTCTTCGACTTCACGCCAATCTCGTCACCCTCCTCCAGCGCCTCGCGCAGCGGCAGCGCCAAGAACCTTCTCCTCACACTCCTTTATCATCACTACACTTGCACTGTACGCGCGGGCACCTTCATGTCCCTGCCTCGGATCATCGCCGCCATCTGCTGCGCGATGCTGTACGTGATGCTGCCCTGCGCGTCGCCCTTGAACACGTTGCTCAGACACTCCACCACGATGTCGCACAGCGCCTCGTCCCTACGGCGTGAGGGGAGTAACACACAGCCACTTGGAGGCGGTGAAGGGAATGACGGCCTTGCAGATGGTGTCGGCCAGATTGAACTGGTAGTGGTTGGTGAGGAGGCTGCATAGACACTTCACAGCCAGCGTGACCTCCCGCTTCTTGCTCTCGTCGCGGCTCTTCGACGTGGCGATCAGCGTCTTCACGTAGCTCTAGTCATCAGCCCTCGGCGAGTCGCACACCGTGTAGAACACCATCAGACTCTCCTCGTAGTTGCGCAGCTTCCTCACCTCCTTCTTCACCTGTACCTCCTTCTCTTCCTTCGTCGCCACGTGGATCGGGTAGTTCTATGCCTCACACCATGCGGCTGGCACTACGGGCAGCACGTCGTTGAACACCTTCATCAGAGACAGCATGGCCACCTGCTGGATGCGAGAGTCGCTGTCCTTCAGCAGCATCAGCACCGTATTCAGGGGAGAGATCTCGTTGCGATGACGGGAAATGCCCTTGTTGGGGTCCTCCAGGATCTTCTCGCAGTTCACCGCGATTTCGGTCAGACTGTCTTTGTAGTGCTTCTCCTTCTGCGCCGCCTTCTCCTCTATTCCTTAGACAGAGACACAGCACATACCGGGCGTCAGCTCTCTATCCTCCTCCTCCTCCTCACTCTTCTCCTCGAGGAGAGCCTCATCGTCATCCTCCTGATTCTTCTTCTGCTTTCTCTCCTTCTTCTTCAATTCTCTCCTCTCCTGCTTCGTCAAGTGCTTCGCTGGCTCCTCTTCCATCGGCTCTTCCTCCTCCTCCCCTTTCTGGATCCTTTGCTTCTTCGAGACCTTCATAGTTCCATCCTCCATGAACGTCGGAAGGTACTCCTCTTCTTCCACATTGTTCGTCTAACGCTTAACTGCATGAGTCAATTCTACAGTTCTGGGAGCTTTCTCGTATTCCTTTTCACCATTCTCCTCCTCTTCATTTCTCTCCTTCTTTCTAGCTATTAGTCAACATAAAGAAACGAGGACTCTCTCTTTTGCGAAGAACCGTCTTCAAACGAGATGTCCTTAAGGAAATCGGCATATTTTGAGTTTTTCTAGTTCGGTAAATCCAAATCCACTCTGCTTACGGTAAAGAACGCCTCATCATCCAGGAAATCATCGCTGTCCGAATCGGACGAGTTATAGTCGTTGTTCTTACTCATTGCAACTGTGGAGGCGGTTTCTAACTGGGTAGGTTTTGAGTGCCCAATTTCCCACCCTTTTCCTCATTGCCAAAGTTCGGTCGATTTCGGTCGCCCTTTTGTTCTCTTTAAGAACGGAGAGCCAAGTACCATGGGTGTGCCTACTCTTTTCAAATGGCTTATCAGCAAGTACCCCAAGTCCATTACGGACTGTGTTGAAGAGATGGGCTCCTTTATCGATGGGCAGTACGTTCCTCCCGATATTTCCAAACCGAACCCAAATGGAATCGAGTTCGATAACTTTTACATCGATATGAATGGTGTTATTCACAATTGTTGTCACAACGAGAACCTCGATAAGGTTCCTCTTAACGACGATGATATGTTCAATAACATCTTTCTGTAAACCCCATTTTTAATTGTAATGTGTAGCTATGTCGATCGCCTTGTGGAGTTGGTTCGTCCGCGTAAATTGCTCTTTCTTGCTGTGGATGGTGTTGCTCCTCGTGCAAAGATGAATCAGCAACGTTCACGTCGTTTCAGTGCCTTTCAGGTTTCTTTACGTTTATGAATTGAGGGTTAGGAGTCGCAAGATCGTAGAGATGCGGAGGACGAAGTTCGCGCCAAGTTGCTGGCGGATGGAATGCACGTTCCTCCGAAGCGGCCACGCTCGTGGGATTCGAACCAAATCACTCCCGGAACCGAGTTCATGATGAAGGTGTGCAAGAATCTGCGATACTATATCGCCGATCGTCTCACCAACAATCCGGACTGGAAGGGACTGACTGTGATTCTTTCCGACGGCACTGTCCCCGGAGAGGGCGAGCACAAGATCATGGACTACATTCGCCGCGAGCGCGCTCAGCCGGGTTACAACCCCAACACAAAGCAGCCATTTCATCGTCTCTTCACAACTAGACACATTCTGCACGGCCTGGACGCCGATCTGATCATGCTGGGCCTGGCGACGCACGAGCAGCACTTCTACATCCTCCGAGAGGAAGTGGTCGCCGCGTCCAAGCAGGTGGCGCGATGTCTGCTCTGCGGCAGTGAAGGCCACATGTGCGTCTGACGGTTCTCTCTCAGGGAGTAGGGCTTCGGAGTGTACGGGCAAGGCACCCCCACCACGCGGCGCGCTGGGCCGAGAGAGCAAGTACATGAAGCAGCACCTGCAAATCCTTCACCTGCCAGTGCTGCGCGAGTACCTGCAGGGCGAGTTCCAGAGCCTGGAGCGACTGATCCGCTTCCCCTACGACTTCGAGAACGTGATCGACGACATCGTCTTCCTTTGCTTCCTGGTGGGCAACGACTTCTTGCCGCACCTGCCCTGCCTGGACATCCGCGAGGGCGGACTGAACCTCCTCTTCAACCTCTACAAGTCGCTGCTGCCCACGCAGGACGGGTACTTCACGAGCGAGGGAGGAATCGTCAACTTGAAGCGCGTGCACTTGGTATTCGACGAGCTGGCGAAGATCGAGGGCGAGATTCTGCGGAGAAGACGGTGAGCGTGGGTGAGAGGAGTGACGATCAGAGCGGTGCAGCTGGACAACGAGTACCGCAAGCGGTCGCGCACCATCGGCGTGCAGAACATGAGTCGCGTGGCGGAGAAGAAGAACAAGGAGGAGATCGACCTGGACGCGGAGGACTTCGACCGGGCGGTGGGGCTGGACGAGGAGAAGAAGCAGGAGGTGAACGACCTGCTGGCGGAGGTGAATGGCAACCTGTTCAGCAAGGAGGAGGAGGAGCCTGAGAAGGAGACGGAGGAGACGACTCAGTTCGAGAAGCTGACGGAGGAGGAGAAGCTGGACAGCGAGAAGAAGTGGTGTTGACGACGCATTGTGAGGCGTAGATTGAATCTGGAGGTGGCCAAGAAGTGCTTCGACATGAACCGACACGACGACGTTGTGGACACGGTGCGCATGGGCGAGGAGGGCTGGCAGACGCGGTACTACGTGGAGAAGTTCGGCAAGACGCACAAGCTGACGTCGCAGTTCTACGAGGACATCGCCAAGAAGTACGTGGAGGGCCTGCAGTGGGTGATGCAGTACTACTACCGCGGCGTGCCCTCCTGGGAGTGGTTCTTCCCCTACCACTTCTCGCCCTGCGCCTTCACGCTGTCGCGCTACCAGTACGCCAGTGCCAAGTTCAAGCTGGGCAAGCCGTTCCGCCCGCTGGACCAGCTGATGGCCAACCAGCCGCCGGGCTGCGCCTACCTGCTGCCGAAGCCGATGCAGGAGCTGATGACCAGTCCGAACAGCCCCATCCGCGACTTCTACCCGAAGCGCGTGGGTGCAGCGGGCGCGCGTGAGGCGTAGATCGAGTACGACACCAACGGGAAGCCGTTCCGCTGGCTGTGGACGGCGCTGATCTCCTTCATCGACCAGGACCGGCTCACGGCGGCCATCGACAGTGTGATGGGCAAGCTGACGCCCGAGGACCTGTACCGCAACCGCGTGGGCGTGGAACTGCTCTGCGTGAGTCTAGTGGGGGCGTGTGAGGCATAGGTGCACCGGCTGAACCCGCTGGGCTTCCAGTTCGAGAAGGCGCCCAACGACACGCTGATCCTGCGCGACGCGAAGCTGTCCTCCGTCTTCGGCGCGGTGGAGGAGGACAAGGACGAGTCGTCCCTCTGTAGGCCTGTGCCGGGCGTGTGAGCGGTAGACGAAACGGTGTTCTCGGACCCGCCGGGCTCCTTCCCGAACGTCATCAACAACCAGTGCCTGTTCCTGCACTTCATGATGCCGCCGGCTACCAAGCACTCCTCGCACATGCTGCCGGGAGCCGTGCCGCCGCCCAAGCTGCTGTTCCCCGAGGACATCGTGGTGCAGGCGCCGCCGCTGGACCGGCGCATGGACGTGTCGGAGCTGGGGTACATCCACGGCGTGGAGCAGCCGAAGGAGCGGACGTGGGGTTCGGGCGAGGTGCGCGAGCTGCGGCGCAGCGCGTGAGAGAAGGAGGGAGGGGTGAGGAGTAGAGCGGTGATGAAGCGAGGCTACGAGGGCGAGGGCATGGCGTCCAAGATGGCGAATGTGGGAGGCGCCTACCCGCCGCAACAGTACTCCGTGATGTACGGTCAGGGCTACCCCGGCGGCTTTCAGTCCTACCAGCAGTCCTTCCAGCAGCCGTACCAGCAGCCGTATCGCCAACAGTACCAGCAGCCGTATCAGCAGCCTCGTCCTCAACCCTATCAACAACAATACCAGCAACCTTATCAGCAGCCTCCTCCGCAACAATACCAGCAACAATACCGACAGCCCTATCAGCAGTCCAATCAGCAACCCTATCAGCAACAATATCAGCAACCGTATCGGCAGCCCAACTACGCACCGCGTCCTCCAAGACCGGATAACTCTGGAATTGCAAGCAATCCCTTGTTTGCGAAGAGCAGACAGAACCAACCGAGCACTACTCAGAACGCTCCGGCGAAGCGTCCTTTTAGTTTCCTGTAAAGTTGTTGCTGTTCTACTTGATTGTTGCAAACAGTGCTCTCTCGCGCGCAAAACCAAGAGGAGAGGGAGGATGAAAGAGACCGCTGGTGCGTATCGGTAATGCCTGTGTTTTCTAGGAAATCTGCTGGCCGGAGCGTTTACCGCCATTACTGTTGACAGTGTGATGTACCCGCTGGACACAGTAAAGACGTAATGGAAGTGGAAAAGATAATGACGGAATAGCCGTGTTCAAGCAAAGAAGGGCACTGTGAGGATGTCCATGTACAAACGGCTTTTTAAGGGACTTGGAACGATATTGATGGGTTCTGTTCCAGCGTCAGCAATGTACTGGACGATTTACGAAAGGGTGAAGACTTCTCTACAACAGCGATGCAATAACAATCCAATCTATTTTCCGCTCTGCGAAATGATCGCCGCCTCAACGGGAGAGCTGGTTGGAGGAAGCATCCGCAATCCCTTTGAGGTGACGAAGCAGTTTATTCAAGTCCGAGGCTACACAAATCCGTTGAAGGCGATCATGGAGATTTCCAGAGAGCGGGGATTCTTGTCGCTGTATTCTGGCTTTCGGTCTATGCTTCTGCGCGACATCCCGTTTGATGTGATCGAGGTGGCTGCTTCCTCTCCCATTTACCGTAGTTCGTCTTCTATGAGGAGGAGAAGCGAGTCTTACTGCGTTTGACCGTGCCTGCTTTCTCGTTATGTGATGTACTAGTCACGAAAGGAGCTTCGCATTTATGAGAACATGTTGATGGGCTCTGTAGCCGGAGGCGTTGCCGCATTTCTGACATGTCCGCTGGATGTGCTGAAAACGCGGATCATGCTCACTGCGGACTTGCCCAACGAGCAGCGGCTCGGAATCAAAGATACATTCGTGACGCTCGTGCGTGAAGAGGGATGGAGGGGGTTGTTCTACGGAGTGGTTCCTCGTGTGGTTTGGATCTCCCTCGGGGGCGCTCTGTGGTTTGGCGCGTTTGAAGAGTACAGGAGGCAGCTTCAGCGATTCATGTGGTGTGTTTTCCCAACAAACTCGCTTCATGCTTAAAGCGATATAGATTGACTGGTCAGCAAGTTCTCAACCTGAAAAGTCTCCTTGATGACGGGACGAACATCCTGGCATTTGGTCAGAGAGCGGAAAAAGTGAATTAGGCTGAACAACTCCCCATTAGACAACCCACTCATTCGTACCTCCTTGTCGTCCTCCTCTCCCTCCCACGTGCTGATGGGCACTCCATTGTTCACGGAGTAGCAGAATACGTCCGGCCTATTATCAACGATAAAGGTGGTCTTCTATGCATAACAGCAAAGGGAAGGAGAAACCATATCCCGGTTCAGCCGTTGAAGATCCTTGAAATGGAAGCCATTGCTCAAATACGTGGTCTGTTCTCGCGTCAGCAAATGTCTACACTTCACAGCAACAGTTCAATGGGAACTGAATCACAATTCCATCCTTGTTGAAGAAGTCGACAATCTTCCTGGCGTAGCTACGCATCATCCACAATCCTTTCGTCCACCATGGAGTCGATGCGGTAAAGATGATGATTTCATATAGCTTGCTCATCTCCTTCAAGAATTCGAACACATAGGGGCGGAAACTCAGGTACAGCGTCAGATCCACCTGCTCTCCCGTGTACTCGTCAACAGAAGGGATCTTAGATGAAACAGAAAGAGGAATCGTACTGTGAACGTGGCATCATAGCGTTCGCGTTCCTCGCGTGTGCAGTAGATGAGCGTCCCATCCAAGTCAAGAACGATGGTGTACTTGGGGGCGGTGGGCAGCTTCTTGGGCAGGAAATACCCGCTGGTGCTATCTGAAATCGTCGGATACTCCTTCAGGACTTGCCTGACTTCGGAATAGACGTCGAACATATCCAATCCGATTTCAAGAAGCGTCTCCTCGGAATAGGGAACGGTTGTGCTAAACAGGCTATCGACGGCAGTTTGCGATTTCCGAGACTGCCTCTTTCCACCCTTCTGTGCTGAACTGACATTAAGAAGCCAACGGAATCGGGCACAAGGATATGATTCATCAGTTACTCCCTCCTCTATGCTCTCACAGCAGCTGTCTCTCGATTGTCGGTATCCTACGTCTCAATCACGCTGTCCATGGAGACTATCCTCAACCACCTTCTTTGGAGAGAAGATTTCATTGTCTCGCTTTTGCGTTTCCGGAATAATATCGGGCGACAGACTCAGCCGCGTGGAACAGGAGGATCGGGGTTGAGGGTGATCATCCCTTTCTAATTCCGTAACTGGAATCGTGCAACGGCTTACTGTCGATTTCAGATATCGTTCGCTGATGAGAGCGCTTTGTCGGCTCCTGATTCATCGCGAAAGACGTTGCTGGAAGGAGTAGGTCGGTTCAAATGAGATTAAGAATCCGGGAGAATCCTGCGATATCTCGAAATGCGTTGTTGACGCTTGCCAAAATCGGCTCTGCTTTTGCCTTGGGGTTGTTGTTCAAGAATTGCGTAAATGAGTCGATCGTTTCTTGCATCTCCTCGGTGCAAGCTCAATCCGAGCGAATTCCAAGCAATGGTTGACAGGGTGTCTTCATTGATTCCTGCTCAATCTGAACAGAGCCAGCAAATGAAGAAGCGGTTTTTGTCACTCTGTAAGAGCGATTTTGCAAGCGCAGTCAAACTGTTGCCGTGTGTTGAGGGAATGATGCGTAGGGAAAGCGAATCCTTCCCCCTTCCTTCAAAACGAGAGTCCGCCCTCGTGTTGGCGTACACGCGCTTCATTCTGGCCATGGATGGAAGGTGGGGCTGTTGCTATGGGCTCATTTGCAGGGTGAATGAGGAGTTCTTCGCGGTCGTGTTCCGTGCCGTGGAGAAGATCCCCTTCTACATTACCACCGGCATTCAGAAGTCGGACTATTTGGTGCTCTCTGACTTCGTGAAGGTAGTCTTTCCCCTCGCGCTTCCCCGTAGTCCCTTCTGAGCATTTCGCACGCGGTGCACAGCAAGCAGCAGGAGGCCTTCTCCATCCTCGACGGAGTGATTCGTCAGCTGCTGGAGGACGTGACGCCCCGCCCTCTCTCTCACGCGTAGCAGTCCAAGGAGGCGCTGCTCTTCACGGTACTGCAGGCGCTGGCCCTGTGGGAGGGCGAGTACCCGTTTCCGCACGAGCGGCTGGTCCCCTTCTCCACCAGCATTCTCCAGTTCATCATCAAGCTGAAGGACTTGCGTGGGCCTTGATAATCAAACTCACACCTAGTGGACCACTCCCGCGGGAGCGCCTACGTCGAGGTGGCGCATCGCCTCGCCGTTCTCTTCACCATCGAGGCGCGCCTGTTCTCGACGCTGCGCGTGGCGGCCGCTCGCCGGACTGAGGCGTAGTTCTCCACCATCAGCATGGAGTCCATCCTACCGGCGCTCACGCAGCTGCACGACTTCGCGGAGAGCATCACGCGCAAGCCCGCCTCGCCCAAGCTCACGGTGGCCTGCGTGCAGCTGCTCGAGACGGCCTCCTTCTTCTTCCCGGAGCAGCGCTCCGCCTCCTGGAAGCGCATCTGGGAGTGCATGCTGCTGGCCTGCCGCGAGAAGGCGCCGCACCCCGACGTGTCGGTGGCCTGTCTGAAGTCCCTGGCGCTGCTGTGCCCGCTGATGCTGGAGTCCTTCCCGCAGTGCGGCCCGGACATCCGCGAGCTGCTGTCCAGCGCCGTGATCAGCGAGGAGCTGAAGGAGAGCGGCGGCGTGCTGGTCAGCCGCCTCAACAAGCGCCGCAAGGAGCACAGCGGCACCTCCAAGTACGGTACGGGTGGCGCGGGCGCGTGAGGCGTAGCGATCTGGAAGTACAAGGAGGTGTGCGCGGCCTTCATGGAGCTGACCACCGTGGTGGTGCAGACGGAGGTGATGAGCGCCGCCGCTGAGCCCACCGCCAACCCCGAGTCCACCACGCAGCTGGTGCTGGGCATGGTGGACGCCGCGCTGCCCGTGCTGGTGGCGGCCTCGTCGGGCGACGCGCTGCCCGAGAGCGTGATGCAGTACACGCAGCTGATGCTGTCGCTGATCGAAGGCCTCACGAGCGCCGTGGACAGCAGCGAGATCCGCGCTGCGCTGTTCCAGATCCTGACGACGGCGCTGGCGGGCGCGACGCCGTGCGTGGCGATCCTGCCGTGCCTGGTGAAGATCGCGCTGGTGGACGGCGAGGAGCGACAGCGCGAGGTGAACCAGCTGCTGACGGGCCTGCTGATGAACTTCAAGCTGGAGCGCGTGGGCGTGAGGGTGCAGGCTGAGCGGTAGTACTCGACGGTGATGGAGGCGGTGCTGGACGCGATGACGGAGCTGATGCGGCGTGTGCCCTCGGTGGAGCTGCGCCACGCCTTCCAGAACGAGTTCCTGATCTCCTGCTCGCAGCTGAGCCGCAGCGTGCTGAAGAGGTAGGCGCGCTGGTGTCTGTCACCCGCAGCTCGGGCTCGCTGGAGGTGCACTCGCTGCAGTGGCGCATCAGCGAGTCGCTGATCCGCGTGCTATCGACGCTGGACAGCCAGTGGGACCCGTACAAGCCGCAGGAGGGCGTGGAGCTGAACGTCATCAAGACCTACCTCGACATGTGGTTCCACCTCGTCTCCGTTGCGGCATTACACCCACTTGAGGCGTAGATCCGGTGCCTGTCGACGGAGCAGTGGTCGGAGAAGGCGGAGAAGTCGCTGACGCTGTTCGCGTCCAAGTCGCCGCTGTTCTACCAGCACTTTATGGACGTGGAGACGGACATCGAGCTGTCCGCCATGTTCTCCGCCACCTCCAACCCCACAGTGACCGAGTCCATCAAGGCGGCGCTCGTCAACCGCCTCGGCAAGGAGCACAGCGGCAGCATCATGGCGCTGGGCCACACCATGGCGCTGTTCCTGCTGACGGTGTACGAGGTGGAGAGTCGCCGCGCGCAGCAGCTGACCACCATCAAGGGCATCTTCAGCTACTTCTACGCCTTCCGCGACACCACCAACGGCTTCTACCCCGTCATGTCGGCCATTCTGAACGCCATCTTCGTGGACTTCACGCAGTCGCTGCGCGCGCGTGAGCGCTCGGAACTGACGGAGAGCATCCTGGAGGACCACATGGAGTTCTTGCTGGTGCACCTGTGCCACCGGTACGTGGTGCTGCAGGACCTGTCGCTGCGGTACATCTGCCTGCTGCTGGAGGACTTCCCCTTCCTGAAGACCAACGCCTACTGCCTGAACGTGCTGATGAAGTGCCTGCTGACGCTCAAGATCAACCTGGGGCCCATCGACGGCATGCCGGTGACGCTGGACACGACGGAGATCCGCGTGCTGACGAGCGACTCGCCGCTGCACTACATGCTGATGCTGCCGCTGCGCTCGGACGAGCTGAGCGAGCTCTACGCGAAGGTGAAGAGCCTGCTGTCGATCTGGATGCGCTGCGACGAGACGGGCTTCGAGGAGGAGGTGCTGATCACCATCCAGAAGTGCGTGCGGGCGTGATGGTTAAGGCGTAGCATCGCGTCGCCCGAGGTCTACTCCTTCATCTACCAGCTGATCATGGAGGACGACGCCATCAAGAAGCACTACACGCCCTTCACCGACTTCCTCGCGTCCAGTCGCGTGCACTGTCGCTTCCATTACACGGGCTGAGGCGTAGCGCTGATCACGCGCATCTCCTACTGGAGCGGCCTCTTCAAGCTGCGCCTGCAGTCCACGGGCATGGAGTGTATCGTCCACGAGCTCAAACGCGACATGAGCGTGCTCGTGAAGAACAAGTACACCGACCGCAGCCAGGACGCGCCCTCCAGTGAGCCTCTCCCCCCCCCTCCTCACGCACAGCGGAGCGCGTCAACCGCAGCATGTCCTTCCAGGCGTCGGTCGCCGAGGTGTCGGACACGGCCACGGCCGAGGAGCTGATGATGAAGTGCGCCGCCATCATTTCGCTGGAGCGCGACGCCGTCGACGACGTGGTCATCCAGATCGTCTGCTGGCTGCCCAGCTTCCTCTTCGAGTTCACCCGTCTGCCTCTCCTTACGCCTAGCGAGGCGCTCATGCGGCAAGCCATCGACGTCTGGCGCTGGATGCTCGCCGAGATCCCCGTCTTCCACGTAGGCGCGCGGCACGGGCTTCACCGTAGGGCTACATCCTCCGCGAGATCTGCTATGCGTGGCGCGTGACGCAGGCCATGGGCCGCGGCATCTTCTGCGTGGCGGACTGCTGGCGCGACAGTGCGAGTCGCTGGTACGAGGCGGGCATCCACCACGAGGGCGCGCGCCGAGGCTGCTGCTGCGGCTGCCACTGCGGGCACGTGTTCGAGGCGCTGGAGCGGCGCGTCCAGCCGCAGCACGCGCAACAAATGACGCGGGAGCGGTCGCTGAACCTGACGCGCATCCTGGAGGGCGATGAGGACGAGATCCGCATCTCGCCCGTGCGTCTGCGCGAGTCCTCCTCCGACACCTCCCGCTCTCCTCAGGTGCTCCAGGCTGTGCCGTCCATACAAGCTATGCATGCTGAGCAAGAAGCATGCAGCCACGAGGACGCGCTGTGCCCGCACTGCTGCCGCTGCGTGGAGATGAAGGAGGAGGGCGAGGGCGCGCGCGAGCGGTCGTTGCCGCAGGTGTCGCTCTTCTACGCCATGCCCACCTTCCTGCGCGAGCTCTGCGGCGTGACAGCCTTCGCACCGGCGCTGCGCTGCCGCCGCGTGTCGGAGGCGGAGTGCGAGTGCCACAACCTGTGGCTGCAGTTCTTCAACGAGGTGATGGGTGCGTACGAGCACCGCTACACCTCCATCGTGGGCGCGCGCGGCGCGGGTGAGGCGTAGATGCACGAGATCTGCGCCACGCTGTTCGCGAGCCTGCAGAGCGAGCTGTGCACGGACACGCTGGCGTGCTCGACCTGCCTGGAGCTGATCATGTGCTGCTGGCAGGGCTACGAGGTGAGCAAGGAGTACAAGCTGTTCGCGCCACGCGACCTGGACGTGTTCTACGACAACATCGTTATGGCGACCATCAACCTGATCGTGTACCAGAACCAGGACTACGACGTGCTGCTGACGGTGGAGCCGGACACGAGGCGTGAGGCGTAGAACAAGAAGGAGAAGGAGAAGGAAGTGGTGAAGTCGGTGGTGGAGAAGATGATGTTCCTGTTCAAGCAGCTGAGCGAGATCCACACCGCTAACAAGAAGCTGCTCTCGCTGCGCAACGCCAAGAAGCACAAAGAGGAAGAGGAGGAAGAGGAGGACAACGTCGTCTTCTTCTCCTTGCTCTACGCTTCGCTCCAGCGGCGCAACGGACTGGCCGGTCGTGAGTCGGCCTCCGCCGACCCCTCCGGCGTCTTCGACACGCAGTCGCTCTCGGGCAGTCTGCACACGCCGCTGCAGTCCGACCACCTGTCAGTGATCGCCTCCACCAGCGAGTCGCCCATCCGCTACGAGGAGCTGTGCCTGATCCTGCTGCGCGGCGTCATGGAGCGGCTGGTGCTGCAGCTGAACCCCTGCATGGAGTCATCGCGCGAGACGGTGGGAGGAACGGCGCGGCGTGAGGCGTAGCTGGACCCCGCCTACACCACGCAGGGCACCACCTACACAGCGCACCAGTGGGAGGACGTGATGGTGCTGGCGCGCGAGCACTCCTCCGAGTGCACGGTGAAGATGGCGAAGCTGTACCCGCAGATCGCCGTACTACGTAGCAAGGTGAGCGTATGGATGGCTGCTGAGGCGTAGCTGCGTCAGATGGTGCGCGAGCACCCCGAGGCCTACCTACATTGTCCCGAGTGCGCGCTGGACTACGTGAGGACGAACCGCGGGAGTGACGACTAGATCGCGGGCTGCAAGGACGCCGCGATGCCCTGGCTGCTGTACTGGAGCACGCCCTCGCTGCCCACCGTAGGCACTGACGCATAGCTTCCCCGTAGATCCTGGCGTGCATGTCGCGCAACACGCCCGACTCGCTGCAGAAGCAGCCGCCCATGGCGCAGGGCGCGGTGCTGAGCTTCGTGTCGCAGGCGATGAGCCAGTTCCCGCCCGAGTCGCTGTGCTTCTACCTGCCGCAGCTGGTGCAGGCGCTGCGCCACGACGTGTCGGGCAAGCTGCAGGAGTACGTGATCCTGCTGTGCAGCCGCAACATCCTCCTCACGCACCAGCTGCTCTGGTGGGTCTGCCGGCGCGCGGTCACGCGTAGGGCGCTGATCACGGAGAGCGAGACGGAGATCGCGGACAAGTCGCATCACGGCTTCTCGGGGAACCCGGTGGGACAGCGAGCGGCGCGTGAGGCGTAGCTGCCGGGCGAGGACACGCTGCCGCAGATCTGCAAGGGCATGATCGAGCGCATCAAGAGCGGGTTCACGACGGCGCAGGCGACGCTGTACCGGCAGCAATTCGAGTTCTTCAACCAGCTGATCAACATCAGCGGCGTCGCGAAGGCGTACAAGAAGGAGGAGCGCAAGGGCGTTATCGTGGAGTACCTGAAGGCAGGTTGTGACGGCGCGTTGTGACCCGCAGGACATGCGAGAAGGCATCGGCGAGAAGTTTTTGTACCTGCCGACCAACCCCGAGTACCACATCAAGGACATGCTGATCGACTCCACGGCCGCTATGCAGTCCGCCGGCAAGGCGCCCTACCTCCTCATGTTCGTCGTGGAGCGCTGGAACGGCCCCGACAGCGCGCTGAAGGCGCTGGAGATGAAGAGCGACGTGCGCAGCACCACGCACGTGCGGCCGCGGCGGCGGGCTGAGGCGTAGATGCTGCGGCAACGCTCCAGTCTGAAGCCGCGTGCGACGGATCGCAAGGCGATGAACTCCTTCTACAACCCGTGGGCACGGGCGCGCGGCGTGAGGCGTAGGCGCATGAGCGCGGCGATCGACTCGTCGAGCTCGATGCAGCGGCTGCAGGGAGCGAGCACGTGCCTGTCGCTGAGCTCCTCGTCCAAGTTCTTCAAGTCCACGCCGTGCCTGTCGCAGCGGTGGTCGTCGACCTGCGCGCCGGTGGAGCTGGCGAAGGAGAAGGCGCCGGAGCAGAAGATGGGCGTGATCCTGAAGGCGTACGACGACTGCCGGCAGGACACGCTGGCGCTGCAGGTGATGCACCTGCTGGAGGTGATCTGGCAGTCCGAGGGCATCGAGATCCCGCTGATGGTGTACAACGTGACGCCCGCGCGCACCAGCGACAAGAACAAGGCCATGGGTGGCATCATCGAGTGCGTAGGGTGTGGGGCGGCGTGCGAGCGTAGGTGCCCAACAGCGAGTCGCGCGACAACCTGGGCAAGAAGGGCTTCGAGTCGCTGCAGTCCTACTACGAGGTGGGCGTCGCCGTGTGATGTGAGGCGTAGTCTCTGTTCGGCCGTCCCGACGGCGAGGACTACGAGATGGCCTTGCGGCGTTTCATCCGCAGCTCTGCCGCATATATATCCTTTGTGGGATGCAGTGTGGTGCAGGGTGTGACATGGTGTGATGTACATGGTGATACACATGGTGATGCACAGTGTGGTGCACATGACAAACACACATGGTTACACACATGACAAAGCACACCATGCATCACACAACAAACAGTGACCTTAACGACAGGCGGTGGCGTGCTACATCCTGTCGGTGAAGGACCGGCACAACGGCAACCTGATGATCGACAACAAGGGCAACCTGGTGCACATCGACTTCGGTTTCCTGCTGGGCACGTCACCCGGCGGCAACATGGGCTTCGAGACGGCGGCCTTCAAGCTGAGCGAGGAGATGTACCGCCTGCTGGGCGGCAGCATGGAAGCCACGCCCTTCCGCGAGTTCCTGGACCTGACGGTGGAGGCCTTCCTGTGCATCCGCAAGTACTGGAGCGAGATCTGCAGTCTGGTGAACTGCATGTCCGACAGTGGATTGCCGTGCTTCCTCCCCAGCACGCTCTCGAATCTGAAGGGCCGGTTCACGCCGGAGCAGAGCGAGTCGCAGGCTGCCCTCAACATGGTGGCGAGAGTAACGAAAGGGGAGCGAGTTGATCGTAGTCGAAGGACGCGTGCAAGAAGTGGACCACCATCATCTACGACGGCATCCAGGTGCTGCAGAACGGTATTTACTCCGACGCGTGGTGAGCTGTTTGTTAGAACCACATCGGAATGGGAGTCAGCCCCATTTGAGCGGGAATGACGCTGGACCGATTCCGCCGTGCGTCATTCTGCAAAGCAGAATTCTTCCGCTACTACACAAATGAGCTTTTTGGATAAGGCCAAGGGACTTGTTGCGTAGGCGCTTTGCTTGGAGACGCGCTCATCGTGTAGTAAGAAAACCGAACTCGAGAAGACTCTGGACCAGGCGCTTTCGAACGAGAACTGGGGCGCTTCGGGAACCATGCTGAACGATAT
>QWCN01007506.1_pt1 | contig 15204 bp, 10 predicted proteins | sample 1972711 | NCBI WGS metagenome assembly QWCN01 (sample SAMN09866707, study PRJNA288562) | Human gut metagenome isolate term1_stool, whole genome shotgun sequencing... | isolation source: gut | host: Homo sapiens | place: USA: California | reverse complement strand
GGGACTCGAACCCCCGGCCTACTGATTCGTAGTCAGTCACTCTATCCAGCTGAGCTACCAACGCATACGTTCCGTTCGGAACATGATGTATTTTATCACGAAGGAAGGGGTTTGTCAACAGCTTTTTTAAAATATTTTTATATTTTCCAAAAAAGAACGTCTTTTCTTTGATTTTACTGCGGCTTTTCTGTAATTCTTCTGCCACTTCGGCGCGAAAAGCGGCTTCTGCGGCCGCTTTTTGCCCGCCGGGCGGGGGAGAGTGGGCGTGGCGCTCAGCCCTCCTGCGCCAGCTGGCGGGCGATTTTTACACCGGTGGGGGTGGCGGCAAGGCCGCCCTGACCGGTCTCGCGCAGGTCGGGGGAGAGCAGGCTGCCCACGCGGCCCATGGCGTCGATGACCTCGTCACAGGGGATGGCGTAGTCCACCCCGGCCAGCGCCATGTTGGCGCAGGAAACTGCGTTCACCGCGCCCACCACGTTGCGCTTGATGCAGGGCACCTCTACCAGACCCGCCACGGGGTCGCAGACCAGACCCAGCAGGTTGCCCAGTGCCATGGCGGCGGCAGCGGCGCACTGCTCCGGGGTGCCGCCCTTCAGGTTACACAGGGCGGCGGCGGCCATGGCGCTGGCTGCGCCTACCTCGGCCTGACAGCCGCCCTCTGCGCCCGCCAGCGTGGCGCGGGCGGCGATGACCTGCCCGAAGCCTGCCGCCACATACAGTGCGTCGCAGACGGCGTCCTCGTCTGCCTGCCCGGCGCGCGCCAGCGGCAGCAGCACCGCCGGCAGCACCCCGCAACTGCCCGCCGTGGGCGCGGCCACGATGCGCTTCATGCAGGCGTTGCACTCGGCGGTCTTCAGGGCTTCTGCCGTGACAGCGGCCAGATAATCATCGCCCAGCAGGCGCCCCTGCTGCCACGCCTGCTCCACCTTGGCGGCATCGCCGCCGGAAAGGCCGCTGCGGCTGCGCTGCGCGGGGTCGTATTCCTGACTGGTGGCCTGCATCACCTGCCACAGGTGCCGCATGGCGGCGCGGCTGTGCGCCTCGGTCAGGCGGCTCTCCTCCAAATCGCTGCGCAGCACCGCTTCTGCCAGCGTGATCTTCTGGCTGCGGGCAGCAGCCAGCATCTCTTCACAGGACAAAAATGCCATGGCTCATTCCTCCGTTTCTTCCGGCTCGTCCACGTTCAGGCAGGTCACCTTCAGCAGACCCGGCATCACCGCCAGCTGCCGCTCCAGCGCGTGGGGGATGTGGGAGTCGCACTCCAGCACCATCACCGCATAGCCGCCCGCAGCGGCGCGGAACACCTGCATGGACGCGATATTGATGCGCCGCAGTGCCAGCGCCATGGTCACCTCGGCAATGCAGCCGGGGGTGTCCTCGTTGTGGATAATGAGGGTGTTGCTGTCACCGCCGAAATCCGCCGGGACGCCGTCAATTTCCGTGACGCGGATGCGTCCGCCGCCCACCGACGCCGCCTTGAGCGAAAGCTGCCGCCCGGTGCGGCTGGTCAGGGTGAGCACGGCGGTGTTGGGGTGGGCAGAGCGCAGCTCTACCGGGTGGATGCTGAACTGCATCCCCCGCTGCGCGGCCAATGCAAAGCTGTCCGGCAGGCGGGGGTCGTCCGGGCGCAGGCCCAGCAGCCCCGCCACCAATGCACGGTCGGTGCCGTGCCCTTTGCCGGTGGTGGCAAAGCTGCCGTACAGGCCAATGTCTGCCTGCGCTGGTACCTCGCCCAGAAGCTTTTGTGCGGTATAGCCGATCTTTGCCGCACCGGCGGTGTGGCTGGAAGAGGGTCCGATCATCACCGGGCCCAGAACATCAAATAATCGCATAGGGGACAGCCTTCCTTTCCTGAGGGTTTTCCCACTTTTGCGCGGCAGCTGCTGCCGCAAAACGCGCTTTTTTCCTGCTTGAATGGACTAAAATTGCCAAAACGGCACATTTTTATCAAGTTTATTATACCGCTTTTGCTGCACTTGTGCTATAATAACTTTATTAATGTTTGAAAATGTTCCCAAAATGGCGTTCCGGCTGCTGCCTTGGCAGCGCCGCCCTGCCGCCAAGGGAACAACACGGAGGGTAGATCCTATGAAACTGGTAAGCGTGGAAACTCCTGAAAAGAGTGTCTGCAAAATGACCTTCAGCGCTACGGCTGAGGAACTGGAGGCCGCCTCCAATGCGGTCTATGAGCGCACCCGCGCCACTTATACCATCAAGGGCTTCCAGAAGGGCGAGGCCGACCGCGCACAGATCGAGGCTGACCGCGGCGAGCACACCTTCTGGTACGATGCCATCAACGACCTGATGGATCAGGATGTGCCTGCTTTGTACGAGGCTGCTTTGAAAGAACACGGCTTTGCGCCGGTGGATGATCCCAGCTACGATCTGGTAAGCGTGAAAAAGGACGAGGGCTTTGTGGCTACCGCCACCGTGGCGCTGCAGCCCGAGTTGAAGCTGACCAAGACCACCGGCTTTACCTCCCAGTGCGTCACCCCGGAGGTGACCGACAAGGAGATCGACACGGTGCTGGAGCGCCGCCGCAACTATGCCGCAGAGCTGGTGCCCCACAAGGGCCCCGCTGTAAAGGGCAACGTGGTGCACATGGACTTTGAGGGTCTTCTGGACGGTGTGGCCTTTAAGGGCGGCACGGCAAAGGACCAGTCGGTGCAGCTGGGCAGCGGCCGCATGATCCCCGGTTTCGAGGATGGCATTCTGGGCCACAAGGCAGGGGACGAGTTCGAGATCAACGTCACCTTCCCCAAGAACTACCCCAACAAGGAGCTGGCCGGCAAGCCTGTCGTGTTCAAGATCAAGCTGCATGACGTGTGCGTGCGTCAGCTGCCCGCCCTGAACAGCGACTTTGCCAAGAAGATGGGCAAGGAGACCATGGAGGAGTACCGCGCCTTCGTGAAGCAGCAGCTGTTCGACGGCCGCCACGGCGGTGCGCTGAACCACGCCAAGGACATGATCCTTGGTCAGCTGGCCGATGCCGCAGAGGGCGAGATCCCCAGCATTCTGGTGGAAAACGCCTACCAGCAGCAGATGCAGGTCATCCAGCAGCAGCTGCAGATGCAGCGCATGAGCCTGACCACCTATCTGAGCCAGATCCACGAGACCCGCGAGAGCTTTACTGCCAAGGTGCGTGCCGCCGCAGAAAAGAACACCCGCGCCCGCATGGCACTGCTGCAGATCGCACAGCAGGAGAACCTGCTGCCCACCGATGAGGAGATCGACAAGCAGCTGGCTGAGCGCGCCGAAAAGACCAAAAAGACGGTGGAAGAGATCAAGGCAGGCACCGATATCGCTGCTCTGCGCCGCAACGAGGGCATCCGCAAGGCTGCCGATTGGGTCATCGACCACTCCACCATCGAGGAAAAGGTAGAGAGCAAGTAAGCTTAAGATACAAAAACAGCCAAGCCTGCGGGCTTGGCTGTTTTTTGTTATAGATCATGAAAATTGCAGCAGGATCTCGTCCAGATTTTTCCCGATGATCTCCATGGTGCGGAAAAACGCCTCCCGGGTGGCGGCATCGGTGTTTTGCAGCAGACGGGCAAAAAAGCGTTCCTGCACTTCGCGCCCCCGTGCGATGACCGGCTGCGCCTTTTCGGTGCACAGCAGCTGGGTCTTGCGGCGGTCGCCCGCCACGGCGCGGCGCTCCAGATACCCCTCCTGCACCAGACGATCCACGTTTACCGACACAAGGTTCGCTTTGATCTTGCGGATCTCCACGATATCCCGGGCAGTGGTGCAGTCCGGGTTGTTGGCTAAAAACATCAGGATATCAAAGGCGGTCTGGGGCAGCTTGAGTTCCTGACACAGCGGCTTGCACATGGCGCTGTACGCCTGCGCGGTCTTGAAGCTGATCTCTATGGTAGGGTTCATGGGACGCTCCTTGGGTTTTGTGTAGATAGTTCATTTTTGAAGTATTATAGTGCAGATGCAGGGAGATGTCAAGAGAGACCCTCTCCCGCAGCGCCGCGCTTTCGCAGAAAGCGGCGCTGTAACTGCTGTTTGCCGTTGCGACCCCTCCCGTAAAAAAGGGTTTCAGGAAAGTCCGCAGACTTTCCTGAAACCCAAAATTAAAAATAATTTTTCCGCTGATGATGCGCAGAGCAAAGCGGAGCGCATTCAAATCTTTTTTCTCAGAACACCGCTACGGCGACCAGACGCACCAGCAGGGCGCACAGCCATGCCACGGCGCACTGGTTGACCACCATGATGGTGGCCCACTTGCCGCCAAGCTCCCGCTTGACCGAGGCCACCGCCGCGATGCAGGGGGTGTACAACAGGCAGAACACCAGCAGCGGTGCAGCCTGCGCCGGGGTGAGGGCTGCGGTCAGGGCAGCGGTAGAGCCGAAGAGGATGAGCAGCGAGGACACCACGCTCTCCTTGGCCATAAAGCCGGAGATAAGAGCGGTGGAGATGCGCCAGTCCGCAAAGCCCAGCGGGGCAAACAGCGGGGCGATATCGCCTGCGATGCGCGCCAGAATGCTGGCCTGCGGGTCAGCGGTCAGCCGCAGCTGCAGGTCAAAGTTCTGCAAGAACCAGATGACGATGGTAGCGGCAAAGATGACCGTGAAGGCCTTCTGCAAGAAGTCCCGCGCCTTTTCCCACAGCAGCTGCGCCACGTTTTTCAGGCCGGGCAGGCGGTAGTTGGGCAGCTCCATGACAAAGGGCACGGCTTCGCCCTTGAACACGGTGCTCTTGAGCAGCAGCGCCGCCAGTACGCCCACCAAGATGCCGGTGAAGTACAGCAGCACCATCACAAGCCCCGCGTACTTGGGGAAGAAGGCCGCCGCAAACAGGCTGTAAATAGGCAGCTTTGCCGAGCAGCTCATGAACGGCGTAAGCAGAATGGTCATTTTGCGGTCGCGCTCCGAGGGCAGGGTGCGGCTTGCCATCACGCCGGGCACAGTGCAGCCAAAGCCGATGAGCATGGGCACGATGCTGCGGCCGGACAGGCCGATGCGGCGCAGCAGCTTATCCATCACAAAGGCCACACGCGCCATGTAGCCGGTATCCTCCAGCATGGAGAGGAAGAAGAACAGCACCACGATGATGGGCAGAAAGCTCAGCACGCTGCCCACGCCGGTAAAGATACCGTCGATGACCAGCGAGTGCACCGCCGCGTTGACGTTCCAGTTGGTCAGGGCGGTGTCCACAACGCCGGTCAGGGCGTCGATGCCCATCTCCATGAGGTTCTGGAAAAACAGGCCGATGACGTTGAAGGTAAGGAAGAACACCAGACCCATGATGGCGATAAACGCCGGGATGGCGGTGTACTTGCCGGTGAGGAACTTGTCGATGCGGTTGGAGCGCAGCTGCTCCTTGCTCTCGTGGGGCTTGACCACCGTCTGCGCCACCAGCTCCTGAATAAAGGAGAACCGCATATCCGCAATGGCGGCGGCGCGGTCCAGCCCGCGCTCCTGCTCCATCTGCACGATGATATGTTCGATCATTTCTTTTTCGTTGGGGTCCAGCTTCAGCGCTTCTTCAATGCGGGGGTCACCCTCCACCAGCTTGGTGGCGGCAAACCGCACCGGGATGCCCGCCGCCTTGGCGTGATCCTCGATGAGGTGCAGGATGCCGTGGATGCAGCGGTGCACCGCGCCGCCGTGGTCATCCTCGCTGCAAAAATCCATGCGCCCGGGGCGCTCCTGATACTTTGCCACATGGACGGCGTGGTCTACCAGCTCGTCCACGCCCTCGTTCTTGGCGGCGGAGATGGGGATGACCGGGATGCCCAGCATCGCCTCCATCTTGTTGATGCGCACCGTGCCGCCGTTGCCGCGCATTTCGTCCATCATGTTCAGCGCCAGCACCATGGGGATATCCAGCTCCATCAGCTGCATGGTCAGGTAGAGGTTGCGCTCGATGTTGGTGGCATCCACGATATTGATGATGCCGGTGGGCTTTTCGCCGATGATGAACTGCCGGGTGACGATCTCCTCGCTGGAATAGGGGGACATGGAATAGATGCCCGGCAGGTCAGTGACCTCAGTCTCCGGGTGCCCCTTGATGGCACCGCTCTTGCGGTCCACCGTCACACCCGGGAAGTTGCCGACGTGCTGGTTGGAACCGGTGAGCTGGTTGAACAGGGTGGTCTTGCCGCAGTTCTGGTTGCCCGCCAGCGCAAAGGTCAGGGTCTTATCCTCCGGCAGGGGATGCTCCCCCTCCTTGGTGTGGTACTTGCCGCCCTCACCAAGACCCGGGTGCTCCACCATCTTCTCCGCCACCGGGGCGTGCACCGCCGGGGTCTTTTCGGTGGGGGTCACGATGATCTGTGCCGCGTCGTCCAGACGCAGGGTCAGCTCATAGCCGTGGATGCGCAGCTCCATGGGATCGCCCATGGGCGCCAGCTTTACCAGCGTGACCTCCGCCCCGGGGATCAGACCCATATCCAGAAAATGCTGCCGCAGTGCGCCTGCACCGCCCACAGCATCCACTATGGCGCTTTTGCCGATCTGTAACTCTTTTAACGTCATATCCGTTGCCTTCTTTTATATGTACTGTTCTTATGTGTTAGTCTGTGTTAACAAATGTAGTATAGGCTAACTGACAGCGGATGTCAATAGAGAATATAGACATAAAAAAAGCACCGCATCCTCTCAGGCGAGAATATGCGGTGCTTTGGTTTTATAAGTTACTTCACGGTGTGGTAGCCATCGGGGTTGTTCTTCTGCCAGTTCCAGCTGTCGGCGCACATCTCCTCGATGCCGTACTCAGCCACCCAGCCCAGCTCGTTCTTGGCCTTGGTGGGGTCGGCGTAGCACTCCGCGATATCACCGGGGCGGCGCGGGTCGATGACGTAGGGGATCTCCTTGCCGCAGGCCTTGGAGAAGGCGTGGATGACATCCAGCACGCTGTAACCCTTGCCGGTGCCCAGATTGCAGATGAAGAGGCCGCAGCCGGTCTCCAGCTTGCGGATGGCGCACACATGGCCCCGGGCCAGATCCACAACGTGGATGTAGTCACGCACACCGGTGCCGTCCGGGGTGGGGTAGTCGTTGCCAAAGACGTGCACCTTTTCCAGCTTGCCCACAGCCACCTTGGCGATGTAGGGCATCAGGTTGTTGGGGATGCCGTTTGGGTCCTCGCCGATCAGGCCGCTCTTGTGGGCGCCGATGGGGTTGAAGTAGCGCAGCAGCGCCACATTCAGGCTGGGGTCAGCCTTGCAGACGTCCTGCAGAATGCGCTCGGTGAAGGCCTTGGTGGTGCCGTAGGGGTTGGTGGTAGCACCCACAGGGAAGTCCTCGGTGATGGGCACACTGGCGGGGTCGCCGTAGACGGTAGCGGAGGAGCTGAACACGAAGTTATGGCAATCATGATGGCGCATCACGTCCAGAATGACCAGCGTGCAGTTGAGGTTATTGTAGTAGTACTCGATGGGCTTGGACACGCTCTCGCCCACAGCCTTGTAGGCTGCAAACTGGATGACGGCGGTGATGTCCGGGCACTCGGAGAAGATCTTCTCCACATCCTCGCGGCGGGTCATGTCTGCCTTGTAGAAGCGGAAATCCTTGCCGGTGATCTGCTTAACGCGATCCAGAACCACGGGGGAAGCATTATAATAGTTATCTGCCACCACGATATCGTAGCCAGCGTTCAACAGCTCAATGCAGGTGTGGCTGCCGATGTAGCCGGCACCGCCGGAAACCAAAATTGCCATAGCCGAGTACCTCTCTCACATAGTATTTCTTGCTTTTTCTCTTTGCGCCGGGCGCTGCCCGGTCTGCTTAAAGCATACCGCTTTTTGCCGCCGACTGCAAGGGGCGCTTTCTTTATTCGGATGTAATTTTGTTGCATCTTCGCGCATTGCACTTTTGATTGACAGAGATTTTTCGCACTTTTCACATGGAGAGAATGCGCCGTTTGTGCAAAACATAGAAATGGAGAGGGAAACTCCCTCAGTCGCAGCCTCCCGCCACGCAAAAACGTCTGCCGAAGCAGACGTTTTTGCGTGGTGTATCATTTTTAAAGCTTTCCGCACTGCTTGCCGGTGAAGAACCGCAGGGTAGTGGTGGCGCGGAACACCTTGCCTGCCCGCAGCACCGTGGAGGGGAACTCCGGGTGAGAGGGGCTGCAGGGGAAGTGCTGTGTCTCCAAGGCAAAGCCGCCGTACTTCCGCAGGGGCTCGCCGCCCTTGCCCGGGGCGGGGCAGTCCTGCAAAAAGTTACCGGTGTACAGCTGGATGCCCGGCTGGGTGGTGTACAGCTTCATGCTGATGCCGGTCTTATCGCTGGTAGCCCATGCGCAGATGCTTTGGCTGGAGCCGCGTGCGCGGTCGATGACATAGCAGTGGTCGTAGCCGCCGCCCACCATGGTGGTCTGGGAGAAGCCGGTGTCGATCTCCTTGCCGATGGTCTTACCGGCGGTAAAGTCCATGGGGGTGTTTGCCACGGGCAGGATGTTGCCGGTGGGGCAGGTGGTATTGTTGCCCTCCAGATAGCGGGAAGCGTAGATGCGCAGCTTCTGGTTCAGCACGTCGCCGCCGCCGTCCAGATTGAAGTAGCTGTGGTTGGTCAGGTTTACGATCGTGTCGGCGTCCGAGGACACACGGTAGTCCATGCGGAAGGTATTGTCGTCGGTGAGGGTATAGCGCACCGCGATCTTTAGCGTACCGGGAAAGCCGTCCTCACCGTCGGGACTTACAGCTTCCATCAGCAGGGTATCGCCGAAGTACTTCACCTCATAGATTTTCCGGGAAAAACAGCCGTGCAGGTGGTTTTCGCCGTTGTTTTTTTCCAGCTGGTAGGTCTTGCCGCCCAAGGTAAAGACGGCGTTCTCGATGCGGTTGGCGTAGCGCCCCACAAAAGCACCGCAGCAGGTGCTGCCGGACGAGGTGAAGTCGTTCTCGTAATCTGCCATGGTGTCGTGACCCAGCACCACATCCACCGGGCCGTTCTTGGCCGGGACGATGATATTTTTGATCACGCAGCCGTAATCCAGCACACTGACGGACATACCGCCGGGGTTCGAGAGGATATACTCGGTAACATTAGCGCCCTCTTTGGTCACACCGAAGGGCTTGGAACGGATCTGTGCCATTGGGCCTCGCCTCCTAAAGCTTTTTTCGGAAATGCAAAAGGGGCAGACTGCCCCCTTTTGCATCTTGTCTGTATTTATGATTATATCACAGTTTTACAGTTTTGTGTTGGAATCCTTTTAGAATTACCATCCAATTTTTGCGGCGATTTTTTGTTGGAATCATCGAAAGTGCCTACAATAGCAAAAAGCGCCCCGCACTTCCGGTGGAAATGCGGGGCGCTTTGGTGATGTGGGCGGCAATGAACTCGGCGGCATCGTCCGGGATGTCGTCCAAGTCCTCGTCGCTGCCGATGTCCACGTTGAGCGGCGGCTTCTTGAACAGGATATCGTACAGGATCGGCACGATATACAGGGTCATCAGGGTGGCGTAGCTCAGGCCGCAGATGATAACGATGGCCATGCCGCTCATCAGCTGGCTTGCCATATCGTTGCTGAACACCATTTGCAGCATGGCCAGCACAGTGGTCAGGGTGGTCATCAGGATGGGGCGCATACGGGTCTTGCCGGTAGCCACCAGTGCGGCGCGGCGCTCCATGCCGCCCATGCGCAGCTGGTTGGCGTAGTCCACGAACACGATGCCGTTGTTGACGACCGTACCCATCAGCACGATGAAGCCCATCATGGAGATCATGGTCAGCTGCTGGCCGGTGAGCAGCAGGCCCAGCAGACCGCCGGTAAAGGCCAGCGGCACGGTGAACAGCACGATGAAGGGAGACAGCAGGCTCTGGAACTGCGCCACCATGACAAGGTAGACAAAGGGCAGGGCCAGGGCCATCCACTGGATCATCTCGTCGGTCATATAGTTGACGCTGTCGCTCTCGCCGCCCATGGAGAAGGAGCAGCCCTCCGGCATCTCATCAGTGAGGGCAAAGGCATCCAGTGCCTTTTTCACGGCACGGGCCTGCACCGTGGTGTTGTAGCCCGGGGCAGTCTCGGCAGTGACGGTGACGAACTGGTTCCGGTTCTCGCTGGTGATGGAGTCCGGTGCGGTGCCGGTGGTCCAGCTGGCGATATCCGACAGCTTGCAGGTTCCGGTGGCGGTGGTGCCGTCTGCGGACATGACGGTGGTCTCAAAGGTCATGTCCATCATGTTTTCCTTGGTCAGCGGGTCCAGATTGTTGCTGATCTGCACATCCATGGTGGTACCGTCCACGGTAACAGGGGTCTGTGCCGTGGTGGTGGTGGTCAGCTTTGCAGCGATCTGCTGGTACACCTGCGCAACGGTCAGGCCGTTGGCGCGCACCTTGTCGCGGTCCACCTGCAGGATGATGGTGGAATCGCCCGCACCCAGACCGTTGGTGGCGTTCTGGAAGCCATCGGTGTTGTTCACGATGTCTACCACCTTCTCGGACAGGGCGGTCAGGGTCTCGGCATCGGTGCCGTAGATCTTGATGGTCAGACCGGTGGACAGCTGACTGGTCAGGTCATCGGTCATGCCGTACTGCTGGACGGTGGCGGTGCAGTCCGCAACGCCGGCCACAGCGTCCTCCATGGCCTTGCAGGCGGCGTCGATCTTGGAAGAGGAAAGCTCCTCGCTGAGCTTGACGTTGATCTTATACTTGCCGTAGCCGTTGGCGGCGTTCAGCAGGTCAGTGATGGTGGAGGGCAGGCCGAGGTTGGAGACATCCATGCCCGCCACAGTGTTGTCGGGGGTAATGCCTACTTCCTCCACGCCGTCCACAGCCATCACGGCCTGTACCACCTTACCGGCCACATCGTAGGACTCGTCCTTCGAGAGGGTATCGGTGGTGGAAAGGGTGATCATGGCCTCGTTACTGGTGCTGGTGGGCAGCAGCACGATGCCCATGGAGACCACCCGCCAGCAGCAGAACACCAGCAGCAGCACGGCGGCTGCCAGCGGTATAAAGCGGTTTTTCAGCGCCTTTTCCAGACTGCGGCCGTAGGCGTCCTGAATTTTATCGAACCATGCCAGCTTTTTGGGCTGGGCGTTCTTCAGCACGGTAGCCGAAGCGGCGGGCACCACGGTCAGTGCCACGATGAGGGAAGCCATCAGGCAGTAGCCGATGCACAGGGACATGGGGCCCATCAGGCTGCGGATGAGGCTGGCAGAGAACACCGCCGGCAGGAACACGCACACCGAGGTAAGGGTAGACGCCACAACGGACATACCCACCTGACGCGCACCCTGCACCGCAGCGCGGGCGGCGGGCACGCCGCGGCCGCGCAGACGATAGATGTTCTCGATGACGACCACCGAGTTATCCACCAGCATACCAATGCCCAGCGAAAGACCGGCCAGCGTCATAACGTTCAGGTCAAGCCCGGTGAAGTACATCAGCACCACGGCGCACAGCACCGACAGGGGGATACTGACACCGACCACCAGCGTAGGCTTGACGTCCTTCAGGAAGATGGCCAGCACGACGATGGCCAGTGCGGCACCCACCAGCATACTGGTGAGGATGCTCTTGATCAGGATGCTGATGTAGTTGCCCTGATTGGACAGCACTACAACGTGCAGACCATCGTACTGGGCTTCCAGCTCCTTGAAAGCATCCAGACAGTTGGCGGATACGTCACCTGCGCTGGAACTGTCGTCCTTGTAAATTTTCAGCACCGAAGCCTGTTCGCCATTCAGGCGGGTGTAGCTGTCGGCGGCGTTGTCGATGATCTCCACGTCTGCCACGTCGGAAAGGCGCACATCGCCGTAGCCCTCCACATGGAGCAGCAGTGCGCCCCGGATATCCTCCACGCTGTCGTATTCCTCGCCCACCTTCAGCAGCCACGACTCGCCGCTTTCGTCCTTGACGTAACCGGCGGGCATGGAAAAGTTCTGGGCGTAGATGAGGGTGGCAAGGGTCTTGATATCCAGCTGCTTGGTCACATCGGCGCTGGCAAGCGCCTTTTCCTTGGCGGCCTCGTACTGGGTCTTGGCCTCGTTGAGCTGCTTTTCGTACTCGTTCAGCTGCTCGCGGGCTTCGGTAAACTGCATATAGGCAACCAGCTGCTGCTGGGTAAAGCTGCCCAGTGCGTTGGAGAACTCGGTCATCATGCCGGGCACGTTGTCCATGGCCTTGATGGTGTCCTCCAGCGTCTTGTAGATGACGTTCAGGCTGTCCTGCAGCTGCAGCTCGTCTGCAAGGTCTGCTGCGCCCTCACCCTGCGTGCCGGTCTCGGTGTTGATGCGGTTCTGCAGGGTCTGCAAAGCAGAGGAAAGCTTATCGGTGATATCGCGCAGCTCGGACACGATCTCGATGAGGGAATCGATATCCCGCATACCGGTGCTGTTGAACTTGTCCAGCACCCGCTGCAAACCGGCCTGCACCTCGATCAGTGCCTGCTGCACCTCGGGCTCCTTGACCACGGCGATCAGGTTGTTGACGCTTTGCAGCAGCGCCTCGGCCTGCTTGCGCACCACCTCTACGGCGTCGCCGACCTCAGAGCTCAGGGTGCCCATGACAGTGTTGGACACGGTATTGCCGAAGTTTTTGTACTGCTTATCGTATTCCGCGCGGCCGGCCTTGATCTTGGCCTCGGCCTCCTCCAGCTGGGCGTGTGCCGCTTCCAGCTGGCTGTCGATGAGCTCCATCAGCTTTTCGTTGATGGCGTCCACCTTTTCCTGATTCAGCTGCACCTGCACCAGCTGCTCCACAAGGCCGCTGGAGGATACGCTGGACACACCGCCCTTGCGCTGGACGTAGGGAGTCATGGTGTTCTTGATAAAATCAGAAAGGTCGTACACCGAACTGCCCTCGCGGCTGACAGCCACGGTCATAAAGGCGTTCATGTTCATGCTGTACTGTATCACAGAGGGAGTCAGCACCGTCTCCGGCAGGTCGCTTTTGGCCTGATCCAGTTTGTTGGACACCTGCACCAGTGCGCTGTCCATATCCGTGTCATCCACGAACTGCATCAGCAGCAGGCTGTAGTTTTCGGCCGAGGTGGCGGTGATCTTTGAAACACCGGGCACCGTAAGCGCATTTTGCAGCACGTCCGAGACCTCGGTCTCCACACGCTCCGGGCTGGCGCCGGGATACACGGTGACCACCATCAGGTACGGTGTGCTGACATCCGGCAGCAGGTTGGTCTTCATCTTGGTGATCGACACAAAGCCGAGCATCAGCACCATGATGACTGCAACCAGCACCGTAAATGGTTTTTTGACACTGAATTTTTCCATCTTATCCTACCGTTTCTCTGCCGCACCGCCCGGCGCAACAGTTCCTCCCTCTTTATGGGGCAATGGGTTCCTAACATTCCTATTATACACGCAAGGCGTATGCTTTCAATAGCAGGGCGGCGAATCTTTTGCGAAAGTTCTGTCAAAATCTGCAAAACGCACAACTTTGCCGCCCCAAAACCGGCATTCTGTCTGCTTTCCTCCCTTCTGCCGCCGGACAGAATTCCGACACCTTTCCCGTACTGCATACGGTTGAGCGGGGTGTATCATTGCAGGGGAGGGAAAATTTTACTCCCTCAGTCAAAACCTGACGGTTTTGCCAGCTCCCTCGGGGAGGGAGCCTCTGGCGTGACCGGAAACTGTACCACTATGCCAAAGGCCCCATCTCAGAGGGGGCTGGCACGGCGCAGCCGTGACTGGGGGAGTTCATCCCCCCAAAGACTTTTCTTTTTGCATAGAAATGTGCTTTTGATTATGGTATACTAACAGCAGACTGAAAAAGCTGCCCCCTGCAAGGGGCTTATCCGATACAAAAACGAGGAACACTATGAAAAAAGTCATTTCGGTCCGTTTTAAGGAAAACGGCAAAAGCTATTATTTTGATCCCGGCGATGCTGCTATCCACACCGGGGAATACGTTATTGTGGAAACTGCCCGCGGCGTGGAGTGCGGCGAGGTGGTGCAGGGCGTGCGGGAGCTGGCGGATGCGGCGGTGCCCAAGGCGCTGAAGCCCATCACCCGCATGGCCGACAGCGTGGATATCCGCCGGATGCGCCAGAACCGCGAGGACGAAAAACGCGCCTTCCACACCTGTCAGGAGTGCATCGTCCGCCACGGGCTGGAGATGAAGCTGGTGGAGGCCGAGTACACGCTGGACCGCTCCAAGATCATGTTCTACTTCACCGCCGACGGACGGGTGGACTTCCGGGAGCTGGTCAAGGATCTGGCAGGCATCTTCCACACCCGCATCGAGCTGCGCCAGATCGGCGTGCGCGACGAGAGCAAGATGATCGGCGGTCTGGGCATCTGCGGTCAGCCTTTCTGCTGCAGCCGCTTTTTAAAGGATTTCCAGCCCGTTTCCATCAAGATGGCCAAGGAGCAGGGACTTTCGCTGAACCCCACCAAGATCAGCGGTGCCTGCGGCCGTCTGATGTGCTGCCTTGCCTACGAGGAGAGCGCCTACGAGTACCTGAACAGCATCATGCCCATGGTGGGCAGCACGGTGCGCACCCCGGACGGTCTGGGCACCGTGCTGGAGGTGAACCCGGTGTCCGGCTACCTGCGGGTGCGCTGCGGCACCGAGAGCCTTGCCCCCCGGTACTACAAGGTGGGCGTGTGCGAGTATGTGAGCGGCGGCAAGCGCCCGCCCCGCCGTCCCGACCCGGACGATGATTACTCCGGCGTGCGCAACCCCGCCCCGGTGGTGGCAAGCTCCGACGACGAAAAGCGCCCCGCCTGCCCCCGCCGCCGCGCAAGTGAAAAGGAATGAACATCCGGGCGGTTAGTATTATAAAACTAACTAGGCTTCGTGATTTTCGCTAAAAATCTCCGGCAATTTTGGCTATAAGTTAGGCCGTGCTTTTGTGCAACCCCACAAAATATTTTATTTTGTGGTTGTGGCGGCACGGTTAGTCTTGCCTTTTCCGGCCTGCTTTGTTAGAATGCAGACAAGGATACAAATTCCGGGGGGCGTGCGTGGCCGTGCCAAGGTACGTTTCTTCATACATTACATCGGCACGGGATAAAAAAGGAGAGTTTATTATGGCACACAAGGTTTCTGACGCATGTGTTGGCTGCGGCGCTTGCGAGGGCGCTTGCCCGGTTGGCGCTATCACCATCGAGAACGGCGCTGCAGTTGTGAACGCTGATTCCTGCATCGATTGCGGTGCTTGCGAGGGTGCTTGCCCCACTGGTGCAATCGCTGCTGAATAATCAGTAGTTTTTGCTGAAAACGCATCAAAAAGGACTGCTGCACATCTGTGCAGCAGTCCTTTTTTGTGGTATCATAAAGTAAA
>QWCN01004329.1_pt1 | contig 15206 bp, 19 predicted proteins | sample 1972711 | NCBI WGS metagenome assembly QWCN01 (sample SAMN09866707, study PRJNA288562) | Human gut metagenome isolate term1_stool, whole genome shotgun sequencing... | isolation source: gut | host: Homo sapiens | place: USA: California | reverse complement strand
TATAATATACTCATCAAAGGAAATGAGCGCTCACCTTTGAACCAAAACAAAACTAATCTAAAACAAAAGGAGAAAATTATGGAAACAACCGCATTGATTGCAAACGCAACAACTCACGAAAGCAAAGTAAATCTTTTTCGAGCACTAACGAACGCAGCCCCTTTCAGTGAAGCAGTAAACAAGACCTTATCTGTTGTGCAGATCATTGATCAGCCTGCTGTCAATGATCAGGGTGAGCCGGTCAACCGGTATTTCTTCCTCTGCGAGGACGGTTCCGCATACATGTCTATGGCATTAGGTGTGGATAGCTGTGTCAAAGCAGTTAGATCAATTTGGGGATCGGATTTTGCCGAACCTTTGCAGATCGTTCCTTGTCAGATTAAGACGAAAAACGGCCATACTTATAAATTTAATGTTCTGTAAATTTATTAAAACTCAAAATTATAGCCCGGTATATCCGGGCTATAATTATCTAACGGTGAATGTATATGAAAAAATTTATCCATACGAAACAACGAAAAGCGGCACTTGCAACAGTGATCCGCGGGTATAATTATAATATACGGCGAGCCGCCGCCCTGAAAGCACATGAAAAATATAAGGGAGTTGTACTTCCTAAAATATTAAATGTTGACAAAGAATTTGCGAAAATAACAACATTAGAGGAATACAACGAATTGATTAACAGACTAAGAGAAACATCGAGGGCAACCCGTGAAGAAAAAATAATTCAATTAGGCAAATACAAAACCATAGAAACCCAAACAACACGAATAATTAAAAAACAGCAGGAAAGAAGTATTCAGGCGTTCATTCAAAATGAAACACCTGCTAAAACGGAATTCAAATCTGCGAAAACATTAAAACAATTTATGTATGATTATCAGCAAGAAACTTTTGAATCATTCAAAGAAGCGCGGGCAGAGGTATTCAAAGATAATATTGTGATCGCTTTGACAACGTTGGACTTTATGGATTTAGTTCATGAATGGCAACAGTTATCACTTATTCAGGTAGATTCAGTTAACCGTGCGTGGCCTGAAGCGGTAGAAGTGATGTGGGCGGCCTATGAGTCTAAGGACGAAACCATGTACCAAGAAGCGTATGACAGAATGCGAACGGCAATCAATGGTGTAAAAGGTATTGTAAAATACTCAAAAGGAAAAGTAGTAAAATGAACGAATATATTTCCGATTTTGAAACACAAAAAGATCCTGACACAGGTATCATGACTGTATGGGCGTGGTCTATTGTTGAAGTAGATGATCTTTCCAATATTCAATACGGAAATAATATTGAAACTTGGATTTCAGCGGTTCAAGGACTTCCGAACGGATCCTTGATCGGTTTTCATAACTTAAAATTTGACGGTAGTTATATTTTAAGCTATTTATTAGGCGTAGCAAAATGGGAATATAATGACAACCCAAAAGCAAGAAAAGCAAAAACAGTTGAGTGCTTAATAAGTTCGATAGGCGTACATTACAATTACCGAATAAATTTTACAAAGAGAAAATATGTAAAAATTTATGACACACTAAAAATTTTCAACATGAGTGTTTCGCAGATTGCTAAATCGTTCGGAATCAAAGAGCAAAAAGGCTCCATAGACTATGCAACCTTTCGCGGGTATAACTATACTATGACACCGGAAGAAGTCGAATATATTACCAATGATGTAATAATTGTAGCGAAAGCAATAAAGCAATTCCGTAATGAGGGACACGAACGAAATACCATAGCTTCAAACGCCATGCGCTACTATAAGAAAAATAGTTACTATTCAAATTATGAATTTTTAACATATTTCCCGCACCTTGACGATGATTTGTACCACCTATTAAAGCGCGCCTATAAAGGCGGTTATTGTTATGTCAATCCAAAATTCAAAGGTAAACCGGTAGGCCATGGCCGGGTATATGATGTAAACAGTTTGTACCCCTCTGTAATGAGCGATCCTAAAAATAAATATCCAATCGGCACCCCGGTATTCTTTGAGGGAAAATATAAAGACGATCCAATTTACCCTTTATATATACAGTTCATAACCGCACAGTTTGAATTGAAAAAAGGAAAAATCCCAACAATACAAATAAAGAATGATAAACGCTTCAACCCTCGAGAATATATAACAACCACCGGTTGTTTAATGGTGAATTTGTATTTAACTAATGTTGATTTAGAAATGTTCTACGAGTGCTACAATATAAAAGAAATACAATATATATGCGGCTATAAATTCATAGGCAGATCAGGAATTTTCATTGATTATGTCAATCATTTTAAAGAAATGAAAATGCAGGCCACCATTGAAAAAAATGCAGGTAAAAGAAGCATTGCAAAATTGTTTCTTAATTCACTTTATGGAAAATTTGGTGCCAGCAATGATAAATTTGTCAAACGCCCATATATAAATGATAAAGGAATACTTGCATACCAAACAGTAGAAACCCCGAGGCCTGCCAAAACAGTTTATGTACCTGTGGCCGCGTTCGTGACAGCTTATGCCCGGCGTTTTATTCAAACTCTTTTCATAAAGAATGTATATCGTTGTTGCTATTGTGACACGGACAGCCTACATTTAATAGGTGACGAACCGCCAGCAGGTGTAAAAATCAGTGACACAGAATTTAATTGCATGGCTCATGAGTCCAGTTTTTCAAGGGCTAAATTTTTGGGTGCAAAACTGTATATTGAAGAAGATGAGCAAGGCAATCTTGATGTAAAGGCCGCAGGGCTTGGGCAAAATGAAGTAGTAAAAAATCAAATCACATTTGACAATTTCAACACCGAGCAAGAATATTTCGGAATACTGAAAAGTAAAACTGTGCAAGGTGGTGTAGAGTTAAGCGAATCCACATTTAAGATACGCGAGCGCGGAACACGATTTTAATAAACAGTGTCGATTATTTTAGCAAATTTGCTCAATTTTATTTACAGGTTTTGGCATTTGTGGTATAATTAAGGCAAGAAATGAGGAAAGAAACAACTTAATTAAATGGAGGTATAACAATGAAAGAATTTAGGTACATTTCTACAATGAATGTAAGACTGGTTTGTATTAAATACGATTGGTTTACTTGCGGTGACAATGACGCATACAATGATCTTTTCGAGTTTATAGGAAACCTTACCCGTAAAGGAAAACATGTAAGCGTTGAAATGCTTAGGATTATCGCGGAAATGATAAAAGAAAATAGCAACACAGACGAAAGCATTCCGGAAATTATGTTTGTGTTGAACGCGGAAGCCTGTACAACCATATTTGAATAAATCAATGGGCAGGGGCTGATTTACTCAGCCCCGCATAACAACTAAATTAAAAGGAGTAAAATTATGAACATTAAAAAAAGATGGGGTCGTCACCATGGATACGCAACTGCCTATTGGGTTGATCTTGAAAAACCGATTATTATTTTTGATTCCAGTTTTAATGAGATTGTAAAATACAATGAATTACCGGATGATTATCAAAATGTATTTAAAAGGGCTATTGATGAATTTGAAGAGGGTTATAATAATGTGATCCGTTTGGGTTGCAAATTATATGAGTGTTTTAATTACACGCGTTTTTCTATTATGCGAGAGATTGAAAACTTTGATGAAACAATATATAGCAACAACAATTTTAAGGAGGTGTAAAAAGTGATCCGCTTTCTAATTAAACAACAATTCGCTTGGGCTGAAAAATGTTTTGACAGGGAGGGAGAAATAAAAAAGCCATTTGAGAGGTTTTTTGCTTCATTCATCAATCAGGTGTTAAAAGGTCAAAAAATAATAACGCTAAAAGCGCCAAATACATTGACTGGGGTGCGTGGTCTTATTTACTTTTCAAACGCTTTGGATTTAATAAGGTATTTAATTGAAGTTCACGAAGAAAACAATTTTGTTGCTTTAACTTTCAAAATGAATGCAAATGCAAAATCAATGCACGCGGCAAGAAATGTAATAGCGAGGTGTGAAAAATGACAGAAAAAATTACATTACGCCCGTCATACTGGGCGACTGTTTCCGGCGGCAAAGATAGCTTGTATATGCTAAATTTGATACTACATAATTTGGACAGATACCCGTTGGATGGAGTAGTTCATTTTGAATTAGAGATTGATTACCCATTTATTCACGATGTTATTGATTATATGGAGTCAGAGTGCAAGAGGGCGGGCATTCGATTTGTGAGAATTAAACCCCGAAAAACTTGGGAGGAGTTATATTATTCAAAATATAAATCAGGTAAAATGTGGGGTTTCCAACAAATAAGGCAAGGTGGTGCAACAGTGCATACAAATTGGATTCAAAGCGGCAGTTAGATGAATGGATGAATTCAGCCGGGTTTTATGTTATATTTTATATCGGATATTGTGCTGACGAGGAATACCGGTTTAACAAGCGTGTTAACAAACAAATGGTGGAAAGATACCCACTTGTTGAAAACATGATTACCGAAGATGAGATATTGGACTGGGCGAAAACGCAACCGATTTTTAATAACTACTATAAGGTAAATAAACGCTGCGGCTGTATGTACTGTCCATTCGCTTCCCGTATTACCTATGCCTATTTATATAAATATTACCCTGAGCATTTTCAATATATGATTGAGAAAATGCGGGAAACTGAGATGATCAGAGAAAAAGAACTCGGTCGTCCATTCTCTGTGACTTCCTATAACCCAAAGTATAATGCTGATTATTTGGAAAACATCATTAAAACAAAATGGTTAAAAAGGCTAAATGAAATGGAGGAAAAATAAATGCAACCCGCAGTATCAACCGCGTTACAAGCAATCCTTGCAGATCGAGGTTACAAGGTACTTGAAATAAAAACATTTTCAGGTGCTACATTTGTCGGAACGAACATTCAAATCAAATTCAACGAATTCCTTTTAACAAAATGTGTATATTGCAATGACGAATTGTTTTCAACGATTCAAAACATATCGGAAGTGCGTATCTTATTTTTCAGTTAAAATAAAAGAACCCGGGGATTTCTCCCCGGGTCTTTTTATTTGTATCGTTTACAAGCAATATTATAATCATAAATGCAAATCCACCCGGAGGGGATCCGCGCCCAAATATTTTTATTACCCTTGTAAACCAATTCAAGAATAGTGCATTTTGTGCCGCGTTTCAGGTAGGCAATGTTATTTTTTTCATCACGATTCAAACAATGCTTTCTTCCGTCCGAAGTCAAATCCTTGATCTTTTTTCGCCCTGTGTTCGCGCCTGCACCCTTGTAAACGCCGCGCACATAGGTCAATGTGATTGTTGATCCGATTTTAGGTTTAGGGTACTCAAAAAGAACGCCGCGCACCTTAGGCCGAAGCACACCAAGTACTCCCTTGTAGGTGTGCTTTACTTTTTTACATTTTGAACCCCTCGGCCAATTTTGATCGAACGATTCAAACCAACTTGTATTCCCGTTTCCTGTAGCTATGGCTATATGACCATAAGGTGATATTTTTGTACCCCATACAACAATGTCACCTTTTAAGGGTACGAAAGTAGGGTTGTTTTGTATTTTTTCAAATTTTTCAACAAGCGGTTTTCTTTTTTCAAAGTTCGTGAAATAGTCAACTGCATTTCCCCATCCTCCGGGTTTAATGCCAAAGCAGGAATTTAAGTAAACTTTTGCAAGGTCTACACATTGGGAATCGAACACCCGGTCATAATCAATCAACTTTCCCTTGCATGAATTATAAAATTGATCGAAAGTCATTCGGTGTACCACCTTTCCTTGGCTTCATCTTTAACAATATCACCGACAATAGCCGCAGAAGTGAAGCTATTATTCTTCCACCAACTCCAAATTGTGGAAAACACTGTTAAAAGTGTGGAAAAGAATAAATACACTTCATCGTCCGAAAACGGAAGCGGATTTTTGCCGATCATAGTTAAAACCGAATTTATAAGCGCAACAAAAGTTACGATAGTGCGTATAATGGTATCTTTTGAAACATTTTTCATTTTAATTTGTCCTCCAAATCTTGAATGCGGTGATCTGCTACTTGCTGTCGCAGTTCTTGTAGTGCAACTCTTTGTTGCAAATTGTTATACTTTTCTTGCTTTTTTTCAAGCTGTTTAATTCTGTACAATGTCTTTGAATTTGCAACCCACGCGGTGAGCGAGGTGCCCACCAGCGTGACCGCAGATGACAGAATTATAGTTAACTGTTCAACTGTAATTCTAATCACCCCTCGAAAACAATACCGTCAACAACAAGTCCGTTTGCGTCCGAAATCGTGAAATTTCTACTTCCGTCAAATGCAACTTTAATTGAGTTTGACCCCTCGGTGACTAACATTGTAAAAGCTGATCCGGATTTGAACCCATAGAAATACTGGATCCGTTCAACCCCGGAAGCACTGGAATGATAACGAACGCCAATCCGGCTGGAATGCTGTACAAGATTTGAAATCATTTCAGCAGACCAAACTTGAACTCCGCCATCGGAGCGGGTGTCAATCGTTCCGGAAGTCCTGTTTTGTGCATCGCAAATTTTACGCTGACAAATAATGGTATTATCGGATTCAAGATTTACGCCAATATTGTGTTTTTCGTAACCGTAAAGTTGTGATCCGCGTTGTAATCGAATACAAGGTGTATTCGGCCATTCTTTCAGGGTTCCGGAGCCTGCACCGGAAAGAATTAAGGTTGTATTCAGCAAATTATAAGCGGTTTTGCCGGAAGAATAAATCAACTCAACATCGTTACAAAGTAGCTTATTCACATTCACCGCGCGGATTGTGTGTGGTAGATTTGCTTCATTTGTATTTGAGCAAGTTATATTCAAATTATCCAATGTTACAGAGTTGCAGTTGTGCATGACCAACCCTTGAAGTCGCGGCATTGTAGCCGGTGGGTTTGCTGAATCATAACGCCCCGTGATATACACATTCCCACCATTCGCAATATTAAACCACCTGTAAGAATTCGACCCTGCTTTAACATGAATCTCTAATTCTTGGTGATAAATCGGACAGGCTAACAAGTCCATGGCCTGAAAAATTTGAATAAATGGGTTGTCTTTCGTTCCGTCAGGTGAACGGTTCATGTGATATACTCCGCCATTATCAGCAGTATTGTTTACATATACAATATTATTAATGGTGGAATAGCCAACACCCTGCCCCTGCGTGGTGGTTTGCTTGATTGAAGATTGTGAACCCTGCAACAGTGACCCGCGCCAAATTGAAACCATTGAATCGATGGGGTTTACAGCAGTAATTCCCTGCGAATTTGCGAACACATAGAATTTATCATTCACTGTAATATCTTCAAATTCGCCAGACCAAAAACGCTGATTATCCAAATACTGCGGAATTATGAATTGCCGAATATAAACCCCTGCTTTATCATAAATACGAATCATATTAGGCGAATAGGTCAGCATGATGAACGCGGTTGCATTTGCCTTGACAACCTGCATGATATAATCAAATCCCGGATTTGAAAGAGCAACCATATTTGAAGCGGTATTTGTTGCCGGATCCCATTCGTAAACATTCAACCCCTGTGAGATATACATTTGATCGTTCGTTGCGTCATAGGCTACGGAAGAAACAGCGCTTTCATTGTAACCGGCAGGTGCAGAGTATTTTTGAATTGTTGCAAGGGTGGTTGGGTTCAATTCAAATATTGTCTTAGAGGGCGTGCCGTTCAATTCGCTTGTGGCAACAAAAAGGCTATTTCTTTTTGAATTATAAACGATTGAATTGGCATGTCCTAAACCCTCAATGTCACGGCGCGCGACTTCTGCACCGTTGGAATAGTTGAAGATAACAACCGCCGCCGTGGTTGGGTGCAATTCAAGGGTATGCCCGCGAGGAACAAAAGCACATGCGTAATAATGATTACTTCCGATTGTATACCGCGCCCCGCCTTGGTTCACCGGATAGCGATTTGTTTCATTTTCGGCGTTTGCAAGGTTTTCCCCTCGATATGTGTACCCTACAAGCCAGCGTTCAAAATCAATATAAGTCGAATGGGGCTGATTCTTAAAGGTTACAAAATCCTTTTTCAGCTGGGCGATTTCCTGCCGGAATTCATCAAAATAGGGGTCGCAAATAACGGCAAGAATTTCTTTCAATGTGCCGTCATCGTACCATTTTTGTAACTGCTCCGTTACTGTTTCTTTGATATGTTTATCAAGGTTTTCAAGTAAATCAATTACATAATTTATCAACTCGTCATAACTGTTTACTTTTTCAATCACTTCATTCATCTTTTTCAACACACCGTAAAGCAGTTCTTCAAAAGACAATGAATCGTCGTAGACCTGCGGCAAAATTCGGTTGCAGTAAAACCGCCTAAGAACCGCGATAGGGTCAACATCGGGTTTTGGATAATTCATAAATTTCCCTCCTTAATACCATAATGGCATGAATAGGTCTTTATATTCGTCAAGCAATTCCGAATAAAGGCCGTTCACTTCATTTTTGAATTGCCGGAATACTTCCCCGGCAGGCATTGTTAAGCCGGTAATTGTTTCGATTTGGTTTGATTTGGTGGTTGTATCGTTTGCGGTTGTGTTTGATCCTTTGTCCGTTGCTTTATTTGAAGCAGTGTCAAGGTTGGCGCGATCTGCGTATTCAATAGAATTGAAGTCCTTAGCTTTAATCATGTTGCCGGGAAGATCGCTTGCCGCACCCCGCATTGTTGAATTTGAATCGTTTTGATTTGAAAAAGAACCGGTTGACTTGCTTTTACCTGTGGCGTTTGAATCCGTTTTGCGATTAAATTTTTGATTTGCAACCGCCAAATCTGCGGTCATCTGTGTAAATCCGTCAAAGGCTTTGGCATAACCTGGCATGACTTCCATACATTTCGCTTGTAATTTTACTTTCCAAAGATTGTAAGTTTCAAAAGCAAATTCATCCGTTAAGTAATGAAAAATAAAAAGGGTTTCAAAGTATCGTTTGAAGTCCTCTATTTTTTGCGGGGTTTGATACGAAAAATCAAAAATTTTCTTTCGCGCGGATTCAACACGAATATTCAAAGTGCTATTTCTGTTTTCACATAAATTGTTTACAACAACTTCCAAACTTGTGGTATACCGCGCCATTACTCCACCTCCTGCGGTTCATCGTCAGTATCAAAGTGCAAAGGGTTTTGTACGGGTTTATCCTTTTCAATGATTTCACTTTGTACTCGCGGCTTTACAGAAATATCCAAGCCGAACCGTTCATTGATCTGCTTGCAAGCGTTTTTTCTTTCGTATAACATTGTTTCTAAATTAATTGATACAAATTGATTATTTGCGTTGACTTCATCGGTAATAAGGCGCTCGGCTTTTTCGTTCTGCACATTATTCACACCAAGGAACGAAAGAAATTCCGCTTTGTAGCTTTCAAGCAATGTATACAGATCCTTAGCCACAAACGGCGCACCTGTGTTTACACTCCCAAAGCAATCGTTAAAATCATTGTCTTTGTCAATGAAAATATACCCCTGCGAACCGTCATATTTTGAAAAGAGATTTGCAAGTGCTAATTTTTGGTTTGATGTACCTTTTAGAATTACCGGCGTTTTTTGGGCGTTCACATTTATATCAATTATTTGTTGAGTTTTTGCGATCTTATCCACAAAATAATTGATATAAAAAAGGGTTGGTGTCCACATCGGATTGTTTTTTATTAAAACGAAATCGTCTGCGCTGTATTCTTGATTGAAATTTATACCGTATCCATTTATTTTAACCGGGTATCCGTACAGATTCAACACGGATTGATCTGCCGCGCGTAGCCCTAAAAATCCTCTGTCGCGATCATTGCAGAACGCGGCCTTACCGTCTTGAATCAATGCAAATTCTAAAAAATCAGCGTCCACCGTTTCCGGGAGGTTTTCCCATTCAAAAACTGTGACTGCGATATTCATAAAATAGCATTGATAAATTTGATTCAGCTGTGTAGCAGTTAAGATTGAATTGAATTGACCGGCAAATGTGCCGTTTGTGGCTGGACTGTGATAAAGTGCAAAGGGTTTTGTATTTGCGGGATTTTCCATTATTATCACTCCTTTTTAATCGTTATTTAGGGAATAATTCCCAAAATCTGAAATGGAATGCCAAATTGTAACACCAGTGTTAAACATACTACGGATTGAAGAGGCTTCCGGTGCAGGTGCATTTACTTTGATATTGCAATCAACAGTCTGTAAATAATTCCATTTACTGCGGGTATCTTTCCACCTGGATATTTCCCCCCACTCATTAATTGCATAACCATACAGATCCAAAAAATCATCAATTGGAGCACATTCATCGTATAGCGGTGAACAGTCTACTAATCGGAATTTACAATTTTCACTTGAAATAGAATTTGTATCGCTTTGGTTGCCTTTACTTGCTACCTTAGAATTGAACGCATTTGCAATATCTCTTGAAGCATTAAAAATAGAACTAACTGCACCAACTCCGGAAGTGATCGCCCCTGCAACATTACCGGTTGCAATATTTGCACCAAGACTTACGGCACCACCTGCGACAGCCCCGGCCGCATTCAATACAGAGCCGACACGGTTAAGTGATCCTTGTACACCGCCGTTTTCATTATAGCCAATTTGCATTTCAAAGGAATATGGAACATCAAAAACAGATTCAGCAGGTTTTGCATAATTTTTTATCTTCAACTTAAAGCCGTTTGAGCCAATCGGCCGCATTTCTGCGGTCATTTTAATTGAATTTCCCTTAATGAATTCAGGTCGCAAGGGTTGACTAAAGCCGTTATAATTGTAAACAACATAGACCCGGCACATGGAAGTTAGCATTTTTTTGTTTCGCGGAGTATATCCGCATGCTAAAGTGTTTCCGGACAAATTAGCACTCATTTCTTGTGTTGCAACAAGATTTGCGGAACAGTATGGAATTGTATATCCGTCAACCGTTACATCTGTAAGGTACCTATTTTTTCGCAACCATGTTTTAACCCAAAACGGAACGCACCTAAAACCAATTATATCTTGCCGCCGGTCTGTTTCTCCTGCATATCTATCAATCAATTTTTTAATTTCTACATCAAGCGAAACAAAACCCGCGTATTGACCGGTCATTGAAGATTCGTTGCCATATCCACCGTAAATCCAATCTGATTCACCTGCACCGGGTGGGCGTGAAACCGACAACATTTGCCATGAGGGAAACCAATCATCGCCATTGGTGAATGATTCTATTTCCTTTTCGTAGTCGGCAGGTGCCCCTACCGGTTCCGGCTGAAGCCAACGGCCAACGGTATCTTCACTTTTTTTCACATGTGCGCGGGCAATTAAAGATTTGTAGTAGGTAATATTAAATTGATAGGTTTGCCAATAATCGGTTGTAATATAAATCATTGCAATATCTTGTGCGATATATTCAACACGATCAATGAATGCATAATACCATTTTTTGTTTCCCTGACGGTTTACAAAATCACGATTTTGATAGCGGCAATAATTGAAAGCTTCAAATCGTGCAAAGTTTCCCTCGATCCTGAAAGCCTGATCTTTCTTGATATAATTAAACTTTGTTGCGCTTACACCTTTTTTCGCTAAATCGTCAAAGGCGGCGACTTGCGCCGCCGCCGTTGGGAAATCAACAATGGCGTGGCATTCCTCGGGCTTACCCCATGGAACTGTGAATAAATCCAACCTTGTAGTTGGGTGAGTTACTGCCATTGCTTTTACTCCTTTATGTTTTACTTGTTACCCTTATGCTGAAAACATATTTACCGATAATATTTGCTTTATTGTCATATACATATAGGCAATAAGTACAAATAAGCGGTAATTCAAGAAATCCAGCAGTGCCGTGCAGGTAAGTTGATTTAACTGTTACCTTGAATTGATCCTTGTTTTCACCGGTGATCGACACATCTAAATCGTAAAACCCTCGATTGATCCAATCATTGGCGCTCACTGACATAAGCGCTGAATACCCAAGCGACTCAATGATTCCCGTTTCAGCATTATCAAATGCAACATCAACAAGCTGTAACAATCCATTTATATTTTCTGCCGTTCCGTATGTTTCGGACGAGAAAACCGGAACTGTTCTTGTATCGCTTGCTTCTGTTTCGGCGGTGGTTTCAATGAAATTTACGCCATAATCACCCGCGGCAGGGCAATCAAATTCAAGTGATCCGTCATGATTGAATTTCTTATATTCCAAAATAACGGTTAAATCGTAAAATTTACAACAACCGCAACCGGAGTTGCTACACCGTCAGCAATAATATTGCAAAGTACGGTTGCCGTGTGCGTTGTATCAGCTGTAGAATGGCCGGTGAAAGTGATTGTCTTTGCGGTGGGGTCAAAGGCGATCGTCACATAATCGGCCAAGGTGTCAGCGGTGATTTTATCCTTGGCGGCACTTTCAAGCACCTGCTCAAATTCAAGGGTCATGTTATTCACCTTGTAATCGGCGGGAGTTGTTGCATAGTCAACAGTCTGCGTTGCATTTTCCGATCCCAGTTTTACAAAATTTTCCCCGGTGCTTTCGTGGAAATCGGTGATTGTCAAATCCTGCAACGCGTCCGCTTTCGGAACTTCAAAGACCATTGCATTAGCAAAGGGACAAATACCGTAAATTTGCCAAACATGAAAGAAGTATTGCCAAGTCAGGGAAGAGCCGATAAAATCCTCTGCCGCCGTTTGGATATTGTCATACACCTGGAACAGTGCTTCATCACAAATAACAAAGCCAATATCGGACAGTGTTTTCCCTGTGCGCTTTCTGTTCTCCAAATCGTAGTTATCATAGTCAAAAGAATCAACTATAACAAGATTATTGCGGAAATCGGCTTCAGCCATGTTAAAGGCCATTGCAAGCACCTTAACGCCCAGCTTGTTAATCAAATCGGAACGGATAATAATTACAATTCGGTCAGCTTCCGACCATGTTTCAACCGGATCACCGACTGCGCCGGGCTGATTGATATAGTTGTTATAGGCAGTAGACGGAAATGTCATATTCATAGCGGTTTCGCGAATGGTTGCAACCATATCTTCCGCTTCATCTTTCGTGGCAGGCATTGCCAATTTACGGCCAAGAACAACATTATTTGCATATGCGTCAACAATAGACTGCTTGAACAAATTGAATTCGCGAATTTCATTACCGGAGAAAACGGAATTGATTTTGGCAGATACAAAACGGTTAAAACTCTCGTATGAAACAAACGCGCCCATCAATTCCTCACGGTTAATAGACAGCGGGAAAACATCTTGCCGGTTTCTGCTATAATAGGCTACCTTGGTGTCGCCCTTGTATAGCTTCAAAATTCCTGAAAGATTTTCGCCGCTGTAGCCCATAGGGTTAACAGGATTTTCATAAATCTGCTGTACATCGGTACCCAACGGATAGGGTCGGCCTTTTTTCAGGCGGGCAAGCCGGTTATAATAGCGCTTTACTTCAACAGCAGTGAACATAATTCTATCTACCAAGACAGAAATAAATTCATTCGTGTGCGCCTTGTAATTCAAAATCGGGTTTGCAAATTTACTAATGTCGTCACCCTCGGCAAGCACAGGTACATCATTCTGCGCGGATTCACTCATCATAGAACGAACCGCGTTCAATGTTGTTTGTGCTCTTGCCGCTTCGGTCATCTTTTTAGAACTCATTGAAAAAATCCTCCTCCTTTAATTCCTCGATCACTTCATCGGGTGTCTTTTCTTCATTGGCAGGCGGGGTGTCCTCGGGTTTATCAACTTCGAGCTTCTCGCCCACTTTCATCATCAAATTGCCGTTGATCTCGCGAATGCGATTATTGTCCTCGACAAGTCTTTCGTTGTCTGAGGTCAACCGTTCAATCTCGCTTGCATAGTCAACAAATGTGTCCGTTATTGTTGCAAGATCGGGTCCGATCTCGGTTACATCTTCCGCGCTTGCGACACGATCAACAATTTCTTTGATTTGCTCAACGGATAAACTCATTTTGTTTTACTCCTTTCATAGTCTATTATATATAACTTTCTCTACTTCACTTTTAATCTGTAAGTTTTCAAAAAACAATCTACCCACCACTGCAAAGGACTTTATCTTCTTTAATTCGGCTCCTGCGTGCGGTCGGTTGCTTTCTGCTATTTTGTTTACAGTCAATGGATTTGTCTTAGGGTCGCCTGTTTTGCAGGCGTATAATGCTTGCGAACTGGAAGCAAAGAAAAAATATATTATATTGTTATTGGTTTTAATATTGAAAAGTTGGATTGAATCTTTTGGCTTTCGTTCGATTTGTGAATAGTCATCGTTTAGGAATGATTCATTGTTAGCGTACTCGTTATATTCAGGTAGATATTTTGTTGCTAATTTGTTTTGTGGCGTTGTGGCTTTCACGAATGCTAATTCATTTGTGGTTGATAACATTTCAGCGTATATTAAATCGTTTTTGAATAATGGACTATAGTGAAAGTTTATTCCAAAGGCTAAACAGTAAGGGTTTACCATTGACAAGGCATTTGCCAACATGAATACCTTACCGTCTTGCCGGGTTCGGAATATTGTTTCTTGCAGGTCGGTAAATACTCTTAATTCATTCGGTAAGTAGCGCCGGAATGATGATTTATTGTCAATGATAAATTCGTCATATACTATTGTTGTTACTGCTGAAAAATCGTCGGAGCCTTTAAGAATATCGGCGTTTGTCAGTGCGATAAATCGCCCTGCCTGCTCGCCGTCTATGTAGGCGACTTTGCCTTTGATCTCAAATTTGTGATCAGGGTAATTATTTTTATGTTTTGTGAAAAATCCGTCTGTGGCTTCTTTTATTTCCGTTTTGTAACGGCGAAGCCATACGAATTGCTTTTTACTTTTTAGGTACTGTTCGATCACATACTTTTTTAATTGGTATGTTTTTCCTATACCTCGGCCGCCTATTAAAATGTTAAGGTATCGATTATAGGATAGACATTTTCTTAAACTGTAATACTTCATAAATCGGTCGGCGGAGAAGCCGCACCCCGGATCCACCCGGTGCAGTTTGGCGGCCGACTCCTCGCCGGTGGCTCCCACCTTTACTAATGCGCTTTTATTCTCCGCCGCCTTTACAAATAAACAGAAAGGTTTATGCACCTTTCATTTTTAATGATAGCAAATAAAGCTTGTTTTGTCAAGGATTTTCTATAATCACTTTCTGTATATTTTCATATTACATTTTGTATAGAGCAGAGACGGAGTTGAGTTGGTTCGATTGGGGAAAGTTTATTTGTTTACTACAATGACAATACCATACC
>QWCN01004302.1_pt1 | contig 15275 bp, 13 predicted proteins | sample 1972711 | NCBI WGS metagenome assembly QWCN01 (sample SAMN09866707, study PRJNA288562) | Human gut metagenome isolate term1_stool, whole genome shotgun sequencing... | isolation source: gut | host: Homo sapiens | place: USA: California | reverse complement strand
CGAAAGCATTTCGCAAAGCCACAACGGTTTTGCCAAACTTGTTTTTATTTCCATAAGCCACACGTCACTGTCTAAAAGTCTTTTTCCGTGGTCGCCCGACTCCAGCAATAAATCACTTCTTCTTGTACGAATGTTTGTATCAAACGATATTCTCAAATCGTCATTGCCTTTTTCAAAATAAGCCAATCTGTCATATGCGATATAGACTTTCGGCTCAAGGTCGTACAAATTAAGGCAATATTCAAGTTCATTTAAAACCTGACCGTTCATATAATCCTGTAATTCCGGTTTCACTCCTGTTTCAGTAAAATCATATGCCTCTCCAAGTTCCAATGTTGTACGGCGTTTATTCACAAGACCTCTGTATTTCTTCTTTATTTCAAGAAACACCTTTGAATCCATATCCGGTACACCGTAAGAACGAAGTCTTAACTTTTCCTTATATGCCGGTTTTGAAAGCGACTCTCTTATAAGAGAATTGTCTTTCGTGTCGTAATAAATATTTGCTATGGTATAAAGCGAATGTTCGCCGCAATGCGAATCAAGTTCCATATGCTCATCCATAATCTCCAAAACCTTATTAAAAGTTTTCGTGTCGAGCTTATATTTATGCTCATAACGATTAAAAATCTCTATTGCCATAAGTCCTCATCTCCTCTTTTATCCTTTCGTTGATTTCATTGTACGGTATAATCCTTAAATAAACCTTAAAATGTAAAATTAATTTCAGGAAACTTTTCTCCGGTGAAATTTCTACTATATAATACGTAAAAAAACTTTTAAAATTAAGGTACATTTAAGAAAACTATGCTATAATATAGATATAAAATGATAAAAGAGGGTGAGCGAATGCGAATACTGGTTGTAGAGGACGAGCTTCATTTATCAGAAGCTTTATCACATATATTAAAGAAAAACAATTACACCGTTGACGTTGCAAACGACGGTGAAACAGGACTTGACGACGCATTAAGCGGTATATATGACGTCATTGTCCTTGATATAATGTTACCTAAAATGGACGGTATAACCGTTTTAAAAACCTTGCGTTCGGAGGGTTTTGACACACCTGTTATACTTCTTACCGCAAAAAATGAAATTTCCGACAAAGTTCTCGGACTTGACAGCGGTGCAGACGATTACCTCGCAAAGCCGTTTAACACCGAAGAACTGCTTGCAAGAATAAGGGCATTAGGCCGCAGACGCGGTGAAATAGTTTCAAACACAAATACTATCTCATACGGCGATATAACTCTTAACACTTCTTCATTAAAGCTGACGGCAGGTGCGTCGGAAATAACTCTTACATTAAAAGAAAGCGAACTGCTTGAACATTTAATGTTACACAAAGAAATGGTTTGTTCAAAGGAACAGATTATAGAAAAATTATGGGGTTTTGATTCTGAGGCTGAATCCAATCACGTTGAAGTATATATATCATTTCTCCGCAAAAAACTTGCGTTCGTACATTCAAAGGTGTCCATTAACACCATAAGAGGTGTCGGCTACACTTTAAGCGAATAGGGGGACTTGGGTATGTTTAAAAAACTTAGAAATAAACTTCTTATAATAAACACGCTCATAATTGCGGCACTTGTTTTATCGAGTTTTTCCGTTATTTATATTATGACGGCTCAAAACGTAAACAAAAGCATATCGCAAAAACTTGACAGAGCGATTGAATTTATTCGTCCCGACCACAATCCGCGGCAGAAAGACAATATGCAAAAGCCGATTGACGATGTACCGCCCAACCAAAACGGCGATGTACCGCCCAATCCGAATACAGTCGACCCAAATGCGGACAACATAAACAAAAATGACAAGCAAAAGCAGGAATTTTCGCTTACTTTCACTGTCACAACCGATACGGACGGCAATGTTGAAAAAGTCAACGCACCATTTGATTTAACCGAAGATTTCTATACAGACAAAATAAACGACATTATTTACGGTTCGGAGGACAAAGGACAAATCCGTTCGTCAAACGGTTACTGGTCATACAAAGTTGTACCGCTTGATACAGGTTTTATAATTGCATTTACGGAATGTCAAGCCGAACACGCAATGCTTAGAAATTTATTTTTGATACTTCTTTTAGTCGGCGTAGTTGCACTTACGGTAGCATTTTTAATCAGTCTGTCGTCCGCAAACCGTTCAATCAAGCCGGTTGAAGAATCGTACAACAAGCAAAAACAGTTTGTCGCAGACGCGTCACACGAACTGAAAACACCGCTTACAACAATTAACACAAATGTTGACGTACTTCTGTCACATCAGGAAAACACTATAAGCGAAGAAAAAAAATGGCTTGATTACATTAAAACAGAGACTGAAAGAATGACAAAACTCACAAATGACCTACTTTATCTCGCAAGAATTGACCACGACGACGGAAACGTGATTTTCAGCAAGGTTTCATTTTCGGAGGCAGCCGAAAGCGTTATACTTCTTATGGAGGCAGTCATTTTTGAAAACAACGTAAACCTTACTTACGACATCACTCCCGATTTATTCGTAAACGGCTCGACCGAACAGCTTAAACAGCTTGTTATGATACTTCTTGACAACGCAGTCAAATACACACCGAAATCCGGCGATATTAATATAACTCTTACTCACGAATCATCTGATGCGGTATTGACAGTCAGAAATACAGGTGTCGGAATTTCTGAGGACGCACAAAAACAAATATTTGAACGTTTCTATCGTGAGGACAAGTCAAGAGCAAGAGAAAGCGGCGGTTACGGGCTTGGTCTTGCAATAGCAAAAGCTATCACAACCGCTTGCAAAGGCAGTATTAAGGTTTACTCAAAAAAGAATGAATATACGGAATTTACCGTTAAAATACCTGTGGCGAAGTAAAGCCCCCTCCGTCACTCGTACCTCGTGACACTTCCCCTCAAGGGGAGGCAACAAAAAAGACGACTTCTCAGTCGTCTTTTTTTGTTACTCAACGATTAACTTATTTATATTAACAACGTCACCTGCACCCATTGTAAATACAATATCGCCCTCTTTGACGTTCTTTTTCAAAAACTCGGCAATATCCTCGAATTTATCGATATACTGTGCATTTACTCCGCGTTTCTTAATATCCTCCGCAAGATTTTCAGGTTTTGTAACACCGTCAAACTTTTCACGTGCAGCATATATATGTGTCAAAATCAATTCGTCCGCATCATCAAATGCACCGACAAATTCGTCCCACAATGTTCTTGTTCGTGAGAAAGTGTGCGGCTGGAACACGCACCAAACTTTATTGTGCGGGAATTTTTGTGCCGCATGAAGTGTCGCTTTTATTTCTGTCGGGTGATGTGCGTAGTCATCAATCACAACCGCACCGTTTAAAAATCCTCTTTTCTCAAAACGTCTGTGCGTACCCTTAAATGTTTCAATCCCCTTTGCGGCAGTTTCCGCGTCAACGCCCATAAGATTACATACCGCAACCGTGGCAAGCGAATTTAAAATATTGTGTTCGCCCGGAACATTAAGTTTTATATGACAAACCTTTTCACCGTTTTTCATAACGTCAAAGCTCGGAAAACCTGCGTGATACACAATGTTTTCAGGGTAATAATCAAACTTGCTTTCCATTCCGTAAGTGATTATGTTAAGGTCGTCTGCGTTTTCAAGCACTTTTTGAACATTCTTATCTCCGCCCATTGCAACGACATAACCTATATCCTTTGTCAAGTACGCAAACTGTCTGAAACTTGCGATTATTTCGTCAATTCCCGAAAAGAAGTCAAGATGATCTTCCTCAACATTTGTTATAAGGGCGATTGTAGGATAAAATTTCAAAAAGCTGTTTGTGTATTCACAAGCCTCTGTGACAAAATAATCTGATTTACCCGTTCTGATATTTCCGCCGATTAAATCAAGCTCACCGCCTACGCTGATTGTAGGGTCAAGATTTGCACCGATAAGTGCGTGTGCAAGCATTGATGTTGTCGTTGTCTTGCCGTGCGTTCCGCTTACGCCGACGGCGTGCTTGTAATTTTTCATTATCGCACCCAAAAACTCGGCTCTGTCTATAAGGCGAATGCCCTTTTCCTTTGCAAGCACAATTTCGGGATTATCGGCTTTTGCCGCCGCCGTATATACAACAAGCGATGCCTTATTTATGCCGTCCTCGTTAACGGCACCGTGACCGTACACAATATCCGCACCCATATTTTCAAGCTTTTCGGTTATAGCACTCTTATTCCAGTCCGAGCCGGAAACGCCGTAGCCGTCTTTAAGCACAATTTGTGCCAAACCGCTCATACTTATTCCGCCTATACCGATAAAATGTATATTTGCCGTCTTATCTATATCAGACATTTGAAATCTATTCATCATATATCCCCTCGTATCTCATATTAATATATTAATTATATACCTTTATCAACAAATTGAAAACCCTTTTTTATAAATTTGCCCAATTAAAAATCATATCTTGTAATTTTTTCGCCATTTTCACCATAAAATCTGTGCAAAGCACTTGACAAATTGAGCGAATTGCTATATGATTAAATTAGTAAAATTTGTCGGAAGGTGATGAAAAACATGGAAATTACAGACATCAGAATTAAAAAAGTAGCCAGCGAAGGAAAAATGAAAGCTGTCGCATCTGTTACATTTGACAATGCGTTTGCTGTCCATGACGTAAAGGTTATTGAAGGTCCGGAAAAGCTGTTTGTTGCTATGCCAAGCAGAAGAACTCCTGACGGTGAGTACAGAGATATTGCTCATCCGATAAACAGTGATATGAGAAATATGCTCGAAAGCAAGGTTCTTGCCGCATATGATGCGATTGAAGACGAGCCTGCTCCGGAAACAGCTGAATAATATAAAAGACAGATTACTTTTTGTAATCTGTCTTTTATATTATTTTATTCCAAAGCATTTTTTTGCATTTTCATATGTTGCACTTTCGATTTCTTCAACAGAAATACCCTTTACCGCCGCAAGTTTTTCGGCAACATAGTGGATATAAAGCGAACTGTTTCGCTTTCCTCTGTGCGGTTCCGGTGTAAGGTACGGCGAATCGGTTTCAATAACAATTCTGTCAAGCGGTACATACTTCGCCACTTCAACAGGTCTTACCGACTTTTTAAACGTAAGTGAACCGCCGAACGCGATATACATTCCCCAATCAAGTATTTCCTTTGCCATTTCAACACTTCCCGCATAGCAATGGAATACTCCTCCGACTTCGCTCACCTTATGTTCACGCAAAATATCCATACAATCCTTATGCGCTTCTCTGTCGTGTATAACAACCGGCATTTTAAGCTCTCGTGCAACGTCCACTTGTCTTGCAAACCACTTTTGCTGAATATCACGCGGTGAAAAATCATAAAAATAGTCAAGTCCTATTTCACCTATCGCTTTAACTTTCGGATTTTTTGCATATTCCTTCAGCTTATCCATATCCGCCTCGGTAAGTTCGGAAACCTCGTGCGGATGTATTCCGACCGATGCATAGACGAACGGATATTTTTCACATATCGCAAATATATCCGGCACCTCGTCAAGTGACGAACACGAATTTAAAATAAGTCCGACATTATTTTCATTCATCGCCGACAGCACTTCATCGACATCATCTTTAAATCTATCATCATTATAATGTGCGTGAGAATCAAACAACATAACTTTCACCTGATTTCTAAAATTTCTTTTTCCGTTATCACAAAATTCATCGGAACATCGTGAATTTCCGTAGGTATTTTTTCAAGTATCTGAAAATCATAGCAAAGCCCTATTTTCACTGCTTTGCTGCTTTCAAGCAGTCTGTCGTAATACCCTTTTCCAAATCCCATTCTTCCGCCGTTACGGTCAAATGCAAGTCCCGGTACAAGAATAACGTCAATATTATTTTCGTCAGCCTTTCGTACCGTTTTCGGCTCTAAAATGCCATATGCACCCTTTTTCATATCGTCCATACTGTTTATATACGAAAGCGACAACGTACCGCTCTCAATATCGGTTATCGGCACAATAATTTTTTTGTCCTGTTCCCAAAGTTCTTTGATTATTTCAACGGTATCAGGTTCTTTGAACGCAGATATGAACGTACATATTGTTTTGGCTTGTTTCACACGCTCAACCCCAAGCAGCCTTTGACGAATTTCATCACTTTTAATTTTAACCTCGTCCTTAGATAGCGCACGACGTTTGGCACGCATATCTTCCCTTATCTCGTCCTTAATCAATACTGCATTGTCTCCTTTACTCTGTCGGCAGTTTCCTTGTCCTTTAGAATAGCCAACATGGCAAACCCGAAATCAGCCGCCGCGCCTGCGCCCTTGCCGGTTATAAACTTACCGTCAACAACAACTTTATCCGACTTTACGTCTGCACCGTAAAGATACTTTTCGTAACCCGGGAAACAAGTCGCTTTTTTATCCTCAAGTAACATTTTCTTACCCAAAATTGACGGTGCGGCACAAATTGCCGATACATAAATACGGTTTGCAACCGCATAATTCAAAAGTCCGTGTACATCGTTTGACGCGTCAAGAATTTCGTGACCGATACCGCCCGGCAACATTAAAAGTTCCATCTTTTCAGGCTCAACCCCGTTAATCTCAATATCGGCTGTCACCTCAATACCGTGTGCGCCGGTTACTGTCTTGCTCTTTACACCGACTGTTGTAACATCAACACCGCCTCTTTTCAAAATATCTATAGGCTCGATTGCCTCAACTTCCTCGAAACCGTCCGCAAGCATTACATATACCATAAAAATCTATCCTTTCATCTTTTTTTACTATTATATCACGCCTATCAACAATTCACAATAAGTTTACATAATTTTTGTTGTTTTATATTCAAATATCTGGTATAATATTAATAAAGTTATATGGAGCGAATTTTTTTCATATACTAAATTTAAAACAAACGGAGGAATATATATGCGAGAGAAAATTGTACCTATCGAAGTTACTCCCGAAATGATGAAAATGCTTGAAATTTGTAAAAAGAATAAAAGCATTAATCCTGAGTTATATACCCAATATGACGTTAAAAGGGGGTTGAGAGACATTAACGGTAAAGGTGTTCTTGCCGGACTTACCGAAATAGGCGAAATTCATGCCTATGATACACTCTCTGACGGATCATCAAAACCTTGTGACGGTAAACTTTATTATCACGGTTATGATGTCGAGGACCTTATTAAAGGTTTTATCCGCGACAAAAGGTTTGGCTTTGAAGAAGTTACATATTTACTTCTTTTCGGCGAACTTCCGAACAAAAATGAGCTTGATATTTTCACAAAGACACTTTCACATATGCGAACTATTCCCCCGTCATTTGTGCGTGATGTTATCATGCAAGCACCGAGTAAGGATATGATGAACGCACTTTCAAGAGGTGTGCTTACGTTGTATGCTTATGATGATAAAGCCGACGATGTGTCACTTCCGAATGTTTTAAGACAGTGTTTGCAGTTAATCGCACAATTTCCGTTGTTGTCGGTTTACGGCTATCAGGCGTTTAAGTATTATCATGAAAACGACAGTTTTATCGTTCATGCACCTAAACCGGAGCTTTCGACTGCGGAAAATATACTTCATATGTTGCGTAACGATAGTCAATATACAGAGCTTGAGGCGAGAATTCTTGATATTGCGTTGATACTTCACGCCGAACACGGTGGCGGTAACAACTCAACATTCACTACTCACGTAGTCACTTCAAGCGGTACGGATACTTATTCAACTGTTGCCGCGTCTTTGGGTGCGCTGAAAGGTCCTAAGCACGGCGGCGCTAATATTAAGGTTACGCAAATGTTTGAGGATATGAAAAAGAATATTAAAAACTGGAATGACGATAAAGAGATTGAGCAATATCTTTCTGATTTGCTTAATAAAAAAGCGTTCGATAAATCTGGACTTATTTACGGTATGGGTCACGCGGTTTATTCACTTTCCGACCCGAGAGCGAATGTTTTTAAGTCATTCGTTGAGAGCCTTTCAAAAGAAAAAGGCAGAGAGGACGAATTTAATTTGTATTCAAGGGTTGAACGACTTGCTCCGCAGGTCATCGCAAGTGAACGCAAAATGTATAAAGGCGTCAGTGCAAACGTGGACTTTTATTCGGGCTTCGTTTACAGTATGCTTGACTTGCCGATGGAATTGTATACACCTATGTTCGCAATCGCAAGAATTGCAGGTTGGTCGGCTCACAGAATTGAGGAACTTGTCAATCCGGGTAAAATCATTCGTCCCGCATATAAAAGTATCGCACCTCACAAAGAATATGTTCCTCTTGACAGCAGAGATTAAAAATAAACAATCCCAATGCATTGCATTGGGATTGTTTATTAGTTGCATAAAGTCAATATCCAATGTATTAAAAAACCAAACATTATAATTGATAATATTGTATAATCAATTTTTTTGGATTTAAATATTCTGCCGTCAAACAGAATATATGCAAAAATAATCGGCAAGCTTATAAACATATAATTATATTCAAATGCCGCTTTAAAGTCACCATGCACCAAAGCCACACATGCACGGGTTATTCCACACCCCGGACAAGGATAATGAAAAAGGAATCGCCAAACACAGCCCACACCCGAGATATAGAGAAATGCCAACAAGGTAAGTACTACCGCCATATATAACATCTTTAAAAGCGGTTTTTCCACGAGCTTTTCTTTGTGTAAAAAAACAGAGTCCCATTTTAATTTGAAACTCTGTTTGTCCATCAACTTATTCATTACTCCTTAAGAGGAACTCCGTTAGCATCTTTATTAATTTTACCCGTCAAAATCATAATTCCTGTAATAAGTCCCCAAATAGCTCCTGCACCGAAACAGATTGATAATGCAATTTGAGCAATAGCCTTACCGGTATATCCAAGATAAAAATTATGAATACCCAATCCACCAAGGAAAATTCCTAAAAGACCCGCTGTCATTTTTGACTTTTGAGTTTCCGGATTAATATTTGGAGTATTATCTATAGCAAATCCGCAGTTTGTGCAGACATTTGCACCCGGTACAACTTCTTTTCCGCAGTTCGCGCAATATTTTACACCAGTCCCCTTTGCAAATCCACATTTAACACAGATAGCAGCATTTGAATCTATTTGTTCCCCACAATTTCTACAATACATATAAAACCCTCCTATAAAATATTCAAACATATAGTAATATTTTTTATACATTATAAACAATTATAGGAGTGGAATTGAATTAATCTTAAAGATTATTGTATTGTAAAAATTCATTCAATTTTATGTTTAAATTCCGTTATTTTGACATTAAACAAACCGTTTCCACATGACTTGTATGCGGGAACAGGTCGAAGGCGGTGGTGGCGGTTATGGTATAGCCGTTATCGTTAAGAAAACGTGCATCTCTGGCGAGAGTGGCGGGGTTACAGGAAACGTACACTACACGTTTGGGTTGTGCTTTAATTATTGCTGTGAGTGTTGATTCATCACTGCCCTTACGCGGCGGATCGAGAATAACCACGTCCGGCCGTTCGCCTTTTTCTATCAATTTCGGCACGATATTTTCTGCGCTGTCTGCGTAAAAAATTGCGTTCTCAATACCGTTTTTCACTGCATTTTCTTTTGCGTCTTCGATTGCACGTTCAACAATTTCTACACCTACAACGCTTTTTGCGTTTTTAGCGGCACACAGCGAAATTGTACCGATACCGCAATAAATATCCATCACGCTTGTATTTTCATCAATATCCGCATACTCCAAAGCTTTACTATACAGTTTTTCGGTCTGTACCGGATTGATTTGAAAAAAGCTTTGAGGCGAAATATCAAATTTCACTCCACAAAGTGTATCTGAAATCCTATCCTTACCCCAAAGAATTACATTTTCCTCCGTAAGCACAAGATTATTTCTCTTAGTGTTAATATTAAGCACGATGCTTACAATTCTATCCGAAACCTTTCTCAATTTTGAAATCAATTTTTCACGTTTCGGCAAACTTTTTGCATTAACGGAAACGACAACCATAATCTCATTTGCAGAAAATGATTTACGTGTAAAAACACGTCTGACAATGCCTTTATGCGACTTTTCATCATATGCACTGACATTATTTTCATTCATATAATCAATTACCGCATCATTTATTTCCTTATTAATTTCATCACCAAGGCTGCAATCATCAAGCGGAATAATGTCATGACTTCTCATTGCGTAGAAACCGCAAATATTTTTACCATGCACGTTTCCGACAGGAAAAACCATTTTATTTCTATACCGTTCCGGCACATCCATACCGACAATTCCGTCAACCTTAAAATTCTCAAACTTGCCTATTCTCTGCATCGCATTCTCAACAATATCACGTTTTATATCAAGCTGTGCGTCATACTTTATATGACGAATTTGGCAACCGCCGCACCTTTTATAATGTTGGCACATAGGCTCACAACGTTTATCCGACGGTTCTATAATTTCCAACGCCTTACCGTATGCAAAATTTTTCTGCACTTTGACAACAAGCATTTTAATTTTATCGCCGTCCACCGTTTGCGGTACAAAAACCGCAAAGCCGTCTATATGCGCAACACCGTTACCGTCCGAAGAAACAGAATCTATACAAGCAACGTACTCTTTATTTTTTTCAACAGGAATCATAATTTACCTCTTATTTGTTTTGTATAATAGTTTTATTATATCATTCATTAATGGTATATGCAAGATTTTAGCAAAAAAAAGAAGCGGCATAAACCGCTTCTTTTAAAATTCTTATTTAAGAATTAGTCGTTATTAACGATTAGGTAGATTTCTTGAGCTTCGTCCTTATCTGTAGTTCTAACTACTGCGAATACTACATCGTCGATAACATCTTCGTGTTCAAGGTTAAGAATATCTTGACCACCTACTGTTGTCTTAGCAGCCTTAACGTCAGGTGTTGATGCAATACCTTCGTCAAGAAGAACTCTTGAGTTCTTTGAGCTTGCTGCGAAGTCATATGTGTAGATCTTAGCGTTGCTGTAGTTTACTTCAAGACCTTCGTCATAGTTTACTACATACTTACCCTCAGCATTTGTTGTAACTGTACCGATTGTGATGTTGCTACCGCTCTTATCAACAACAGGACCGAATACAACATTTACATCGTTGTCATCATCTGATAGAAGATCAGCGAACTTTGTATCTGCAAGAACTGATGATTGCTTCTTGAATGCGTTAGTTCTGAAGTCTTCAAATGATGAACCGTTTAGAACATTCTGAGCAGCGAATACTGAGTAGATTCTTGAGATGTAGCCTTCTGAGTTAGTAGCGTAAACAAGTACGTCACCTTCGTCAAATGCGTTATCTGCTACTGTTTCACCCTTGTTACCTGTGATTACAACGTCATCATCAAGAATGAATTGCTTTTCTTCACCGTTTACAACCAAGTTGTAAGCTGTCTTATCGCCGTCATTGTCGACTACTTCACTACCGTTGAAGATAGCAAGCTGTGTTTCTGAATTGAATACGCTTGATGTACCTTCTGTAATGATTACGAATCTGTATGTGTTGTCTGACTTAGACTTATCATAACCGTAAGCTACATAGTTGCTACCGTCGTTTAGAGATGAAACAACTGAGTATGTATCCTTTGTATCAACTTCTGATAGGTCAAGGATTACTGTTGAGTCAGCCATCTTAACTGAACCAATCTTGTTACCTGATTCTTTGTATTCAGCATCAGCAGTTGTTGGAGCGATTACGCCACCATTCTTAATTGTGATCTTGTTTGAAGATGAGCTTACTGAATATTCAACAACCTGTTTTGGGTAAGCATCTGTCTTCTTGTTTGTGCTGTCGTATACAGCACCGTCAGCGTCTGACTTAACAAGGTATGACTTGTAAGCTTTTACGTTGTCGCTGTCTACTTTGTACTCTTCTTCAGTACCTTTCTTAGTAATGATTTGAGCCATGTAGTCGCCGCCGGCCTTCTTGTAGATGTTCTTCAATACGCCGTAGTTCTTTGATACTGAGTTTTCGTCAGCCTTAGCGATTCTGCCGAAGTGATCAAGGTATAGGCTATATTCTGTTGATGTTTCAACATCGATATCCATACCTTCAGCAGCCTTATACTTTGTACCGCCGATTGTGTATTCACCCTTTGTATCGTTTCTGCTTGTGCACTTAACGCCGTCAACAACGTTTCTTGTAACGATTACATCATAGAAGTTTGAATCCCTGAATGAACCTGTTGTATCGTATGCAATGTTAAGTACGTCATTTTGTTGAAGATCTTTAGCTTCGATATCTTTACCGTCAAGTTTGAATGAATATGTGTAGTTATCATCATCCTTGTTTACTGTCATCTTAGCTTGGATACCTGTTGAATATGTATCGAAGTTTACTGATGTTTCGTTTGTCTTGTCGATAACTTCATCAACAATAGCTGTTGCATATGAAGAAATCATAACTGTGTTGTACTTAGCTGATGTGCTTGTTGAACCAACTTCTGTTTCCTTTTGAAGTGTTACAGATGCTGTTTCATGGTTCTTTAGATAACCGTACAATGTCTTGTCAGATTCAAGATCGTTTGCATCATAGATAGCCATGCTATCTTGCTTAACGCCGTTTACATAGATTGTAACACCGTTTGTTGTATCAAGTTGATACTTTGTTGAACCCTTTGTTGTACCTGCAGGGAAGAAGTAAAGAGCTTCGCCTGTTGACTTGTTTTCATCAAAGTCTTCTGAAGCAACTGTTACGCTCTTGTTTGCAGCAGCAGCAGCGATTGAAAGAATTGTGAATTCATCATCGTCATTCTTTTGGATAAGTGCCTGAGAATATGTTCTTAGGTAGTTATCAGCCTTTGAATCGCCGATGTACATATCTTCTGAAACAGGTGAATCTGCCTTAACTTCTTCATCGTCGAAGTTGTCAGCTTTTTCAACTTGGAATGTAACCTTGTCGTTATCAACTGAACCAGTCTTGCTTGTTTCTGTTACACGACCGTATACTTTGTATGCGTCATGCTTTTCTGTGAATAGAGTTTCGTATGCTCTGCCTTCTTTACCGTCTCTTACTTCAAGATTAGGTGTCTGTGTACCGTTCCACTCTGGCTTCCAGCCTGCAATTACGCAAAGAGGAGCGTCCATAGCGTTGTCGATCATTTGAGCAACCTGAGCTCTTGTAAGTTCTGTGCTGTCTTTGATACCTGAGATACCCTTTGTGATATCAAGTGATGCAGCGTATGTCTTGTAGCCTGTTGGCCATCCGCCTTGACCTTGTGCAAATGTTTCGTAACCGATAGCACTTACAAGCATCTTTTGAGCCTGTACATATGTAACGTTAGCGTCAGGATCAAATTCTGTATCGCTCATACCTGCGATGAAACCGTCAGCAACACCTTGGTTGATGTAGCCTTTAGCCCAGTGATCTGCTGAAACATCAGCGAACTTTGTTGATTCTGTTGATGCCTCTGCTGATGAACGTTCTGCAAGAGCGTCAACGATCATCTTTGTGATTTCAGCTCTTGTTACAAGCTTATCCGGACCGAATGTGCCGTCATCGTAACCGCTGATTACGTCAAGAGCTGAAAGTTCTTGAACAGCCTGTGCGTAGCTTGCTGTAGATTCTACGTCAGGGAAATCAACTGCGAAAGCGGCAACTGAAGATGCTACCATAGTAAGAGCAGCAACTGATGAAATTACCTTTTTGAGATTCTTATTCATAGTCTCAAATCCTCCCTTTTTGATTCTTTGTTTGTGAAGGGTTTCCTTAGATGTTTTGTATGCACCCTTCTTTGCATTACAAAACTACATTACACATTGATTATACCACGCAAACTGTGTATAAGTCAATGACGTATTACAGTTGTAAAAAAACTGTAATTCTTGTCACATCTCGGCTACAACCTGCTTTGCCGTTTTGTGACTCATATTACGGTAACAATTTTCAACTAACGCTTCTACCCTATTATTCGAAAACTGCTACTGAATATTTTACTCTTTCATAAAGCTGTTGTCAACTACTTTTTTCTGCCAACCCGATCTTTTTCACAAAATTTTATAATTAGCACAAAATCTATGTCCAATTCACGGACTTTTTGGTCAAATTGATTATGTCAACCAATGCTTTTATGTTTTACAATAGATTAGACGTATGTTTTCCGAAAAAGTTCCGCTTTTTTTGAAAAAATTTTAAAAAATTTATTGAAATCATTATTTTTTCTTAATATAATAGTGTAAACAAACTGAAAGGACTACACATATGGCTAAATATTATGCCGTCAGAAACGGCTATCATACAGGAATTTTTAACACTTGGGACGAATGTAAAAAGGAGGTTTCCGGTTTTTCGGGTGCGGAATATAAAAGTTTCACAAAGCTTGAGGACGCAAAAGCTTTTTTAGGCGAAAACGAACAAATCAGTTTATTCGATGAACCGAAAGAAAGAAAAAGCACCGCCGTTGCATATGTTGACGGAAGCTACAACATCTCCACAAAAGAATATGCGTGCGGAGTTATTATTTTTTATGAGGGGAAAGAAACGACATTCAGCCGAAAATTTTCAAATCCCGAAAACGCATCAATGAGAAATGTTGCGGGTGAAATTGAGGGTGCAAAACTCGCAATGCAGTTTTGCATTGACAATCATATAGAAGAAATAGACATTTATTACGATTACGAAGGTGTCGAAAAATGGTGTACGGGTGTTTGGAAAACCAACAAATCCGGCACAATTTCTTACAAGCAATTTTATGACGAAATAAAAAAATCGGTAAAAGTTTCATTTAACAAGGTAAAAGGTCACTCCGGCGACAAGTACAACGATGTCGCCGACAGACTCGCAAAAGACGCTTTGGGAATTAAATAGTTTTTTGCTTTTATATTGACAAAATCTTGTTTCGGATATATAATGATAATAGAAAAAGGCAAGACTTTAAACGGTTATGCCATTAGTGTATTATTTATGAAAAATAACGCTGACTTATGGCTGAGTGGGCGTTATTTTTTTATGGAAATTACTAAAAGTAACAGAACTATCATAAAACAAATTATGTATTCATTATCCATAGCTGTCACCTCCTTTCTCGGAGATGATGGCATAACCGCCCAGCTTTTACACTGTTTCAAATCTTACCTTTATCGGATTGCTCCGACTTCGACATTATATACTATTTACTTATACATTTCAAGTAAAATCAACAAAAAATGTCGATAACGTCAAAACAGACAAGTCATTTTCAGACTTGTCTGTTTTTCTTTTAATACTTTTTCAAATCACAATACACTCTTATCCAACCGGTGTCAAGTTCTTTACTGCTCTTTTCCTGCCAAATATAGAT
>QWCN01004298.1_pt1 | contig 15293 bp, 33 predicted proteins | sample 1972711 | NCBI WGS metagenome assembly QWCN01 (sample SAMN09866707, study PRJNA288562) | Human gut metagenome isolate term1_stool, whole genome shotgun sequencing... | isolation source: gut | host: Homo sapiens | place: USA: California | reverse complement strand
TTCTTTCCGCTCCACGCTCTCTGGAAGTAGTCTTCGGGGTGGTAGTTCTCGGGGTGCTTGCTCCGCTCCACGATCTCCTTCTTCCACGACCGCATCAGTCCCTCGATCGGCCAGATGGCAGCGTCGGCAAGACCGCAGATGGTGTGCAGCTCGATCTGCGTGCCCACCTCCATCATCATGTCGATCTCGCGCTCCGACAGCTGGCCCTTCTCCAGACGGCACATCATGTCGTACACCCACGGCAGACCCTCGCGGCACGGCGTGCACTGGCCGCACGACTCGTGCATGTAGAAGTGCGACAGGTTGCGGATCGCCGCCATCTACGCCTCACGCACCCCCGCCGTCAGCACCATGTCCGTGCTCTTGTCCATCACGATCACGGCCGCGGAGCCCAGACCGCTCTTGAAGCTGCCCAGCGAGTCGTAGTCCATCAGCGCCTGGTCGCACATCTCCTACGCCTCACCGCCGCGCCGCTCGCCCACATGGTTCAGCGCGCGCGTGGACGCGCCGCCCGGAATGACGGCCTGCAGGTTGTCCCAGCCGCCACGCACGCCGCCCGCGTGCTTCTCGATGAGGTCGCGCAGCGGGATGCTCATCTCCTCCTCCACCACGCACGGGTTGTTCACGTGGCCGCTGATCGCGAACAGCTTCACGCCCGCGTTGTTCTTGCGGCCCAGGCCCGCGAACCACGCGGGGCCGCGGCGCAGAATGGTCGGCGACACGGACACCGTCTCGCAGTTCGTCACGGTCGTGGGACAGCCGTACAGACCCGCGTTGGCGGGGAATGGCGGCTTCAGGCGCGGCTTGCCCTGCTTGCCCTCCAGCGACTCCAGCTGCGCCGACTCCTCACCGCACACGTACGCGCCCGCGCCGCGGTGCACGAACACGTCGAAGTTGTAGCCCGTGCCGCAGGCATTGCGACCCAGGAATCTACGCATCAGCAGCGACGCCTTCTTCGTACCCCTTCTCGTACGCCTCGTGGATGGCCTCCTCCAGGTGGATGCTCTCGTTGTAGAACTCCCCGCGGATGTAGATGTACGCCGCGCGAGCGTGCATCGCGTAGCCAGCGATCAGGCAGCCCTCCACCAGCGCGTGGGGCTCCTTGCGGATGATCTCGCGATCCTACGCCTCACATCCCCTCGCCTCCCCCACCTTGCAGGTGCCGGGCTCGGACTCATCGCAGTTCACGCAGAGGAAGTTGGGACGACCGTCCTTGGACACCTTGGGCATGAAGCTCCACTTCAGACCGGAGGGGAAGGCGGCGCCTCCACGGCCACGGAGACCGGACGCCTTGATATCCGCAATGATCTGGTCGGGACCCATCTCCAGCAGCTCCTTCGTCTTATACCAGAAGCCACGCTTCATGGCGCTCTCGATGTGCCAGTCGTAGTTGCCATAGAGGTTTGTGAAAATACGATCTTGGTCCTAGGCGATGACGCCGCGTCCGGAGGAATTACAGAAAGGCCTCCGTGGACTCTCTCGGGAATGGGCTGCTGGGGAGCGGCGGGCTTCGCGGCAGCGGATGGAGGGGGAGCCGCAGCGAACGAGCGCACGATCACTCTGGACAGCTCGGACTTGTTCACTACGCGAATTAGATGCTCCAATCCACAGCGCCCCACAACACTTTCCGATTCCTCTTGTTACAAATGCCTGCATGAAGAGAACTCTGGAGAAAACGGCGAAAAGACGATTGCATGTCGTTGTGTGCGGCGGACACAGCATTTGAAAACAAGAAGGAACCCCTATTAGCGGCCTTGCTTGCTTGCTATTTCTTGCCAACACAGAGTTCACTCGACTTCGAAGGACATCAGGGACTGAACAGGTAATCGCGATTCGGTTTCTTTAGCGCTAGAACACAATATGTATCAGAGCGCATCATCGATTGAGAACAACCCGGCGCGGTTTTACCAAGTCTGGCTTTGCTGTCCACCTGAGGGGTAGGCGTTTATTCACGATTTTGTGGAGTGGGCGCAGTCGCTCTTGGGAGAAGTCCCAGAGGGCGACATATTCTTCATCTTGGGAGATGGAAAGGTGGTCTCTCTCTCGTCCATTCATCGTGCAGGTGATTTGCCGCATCATCCTCCACATCTTTCCATCCAGTTTTTACGTGAACGAGAGCGCCTTGAGTGAATCTGTCCGTTGGGCCTCATGGATAGACGATCCGCAGCAGAACATCTGCGCGATCTACGAGCAGCTGTGCAACGGCATCCAGCTGCCTAAGGAGTATCAGCTGACGGGAGACATCATCAGCAACCGGAATGTCGTTGTTCCAGTTTGACTTGACGGGTAGATGCAGAAGCTTGTTTTTTGTCTTGACGAATTGATTCGCACAATTCTGCGCTACCGAAGTCCCCAGGACATCAATCTCCCCTACCGTCTCTGTCAGCGTTCCCCTTTCATTGCCATTTCACCTGCAGGATACGCGTCTTCAACAGCATCCCTTCCCAATCCGGCTATGATGCCTCCTCCCATGTACACCACGGGACCGTCTCCCTACTACGCAAGCGCTCCAGCCGTGTCGAAACCCATGGAAACGGGCTACCCGGAATCCGTTTGTTCCTCCATTCCGAGCCTGGACTCCAACGCTTCCTGCGAGTCGGGACAGGAGCGGTCCGTTCTCCAGGAGAGCGTGTTTAGCCGCGCCGAACAGAACAAGCAGAAGGACAATCAGATGCAGTTTTTGGATCAGCTGGAGGAGGAGGAGAGAAAGGGCAAGGAGGCTGCAAAGAAGGAGAAGGAGCGATTAGAGAAGAAGGACACCGGGAATGACGGAGCGGACACAACCATTGCCGATCTTCCCATTCACGACGACCAGGCAAATCAGCAGGGCATTGCAACGGAGTACATCGAGCCCGTCGATAAGCACGAGGAGAAGAAGCTGAAGAGAAAGAAGTTCTGGAGTGGGATTGGGATCTGGGGCTGATCGCTAGAGAATATCGGGGCCGTCGCCGGCGTGGTGGGAGCGACAATCGCAACAGCGGCCGTCGGCATCGCAATCGCCCTGAACGATAAAGACAAAGACAAAGACTGATTTGCGATGCTCTTTGTTGACAAGAAACACAGCACATTCCCACTTCCCTCCACTGGTCATCCCGGATGCGCGTCGGCGCGGAAGTCAGCGGGTCCATTCCGGTGATGCTCTTCGGGAAGGCAATGACGTCGCGAATCGACGCCTTGTCCCGGAGGAGGGACAACAACCGATCCAAGCCGATAGCGAAACCTCCGTGCGGCGGACAGCCGTGATTCAGTGCGTTCAGGAGGTGCGCGAACTACAATCACACGCATTGCCCTGTCCCTACAACAGATACGTCCTTTATGCCCAAGAGTTCTTGCATGATATAGAGCTGCAAATCGTGGTTGTGAATTCGGAGCGATCTACTCGTCACAGCGCGATTGAAGTCCTACCCTCCTCCCACCTCACATCCATTGAGCACGAGGTCACAGCTGTTGGAGAGAAGCGACATCACGTCCTTGCAGCTGCGCATCTCATCGCACGTCGTGATTCCCATCGGCGAGGTGAAGGGATGGTGTGTGGGCTTGACCTCCCCATTTCCATCATACTCGAACAGCGGGAAGTGCTCCACCCACAAAAAATCCAGGGGTTGAGAAGAATGGCTCAATCGCTGGAATGGAGGGAAAAGTCCTTCTTTCTGGCCGAGAGAATACAGGCTCGTCCGGAGCATTCCCATGAGCGACTCCAGGGCGTAGGGGTTCTTTCGTGTCGGATTCGCCGTTTTCCCCTCCACACCCACAAGCAACACGTCCTTGTCTCCAAACACCTCTCCCTTCTTCTCCAGCTCGCCCACGAGCTTCTTCACGGCAAGCAGATTGTCGGCACTCGATGCGTACACCGACTTCCCCTTTTCGAAGGAACACTATTCTGAAACACAATTCCAAAATGAACCTTCACGATTCTCGCCTGCTTGGCGAAGTCGCCCTCGAAGGACTTCTGGATCTGCTTCAGCTTCGAGTTCGACACGGCCGGCGCCATTCCCTTCATATGCAGGCAGCTACGCTCAAACGCAGCACCGAGACCTACACGGCTCTGCTTATGGAGGGCGAGCACACGGCCTCGGAGGCGGGGATCAGAATCGCGGGAATGCGGAGATCGGGCTTGTCCGAGCCATACTGCTGCAGACACGCCGTGTAGGACATGGAGCGGAAGCGGAGCGGTCTGGGATCATCCAGTGCGCGGAAGGTGGAGGTGAGCAGACTCTCGACCACGCGTTTGATGTCCTTCGTGTTACGACACGAACTTGAGCGTACGGTCAGCTTTGTGACGAACGCCATCTCCAAGTCCAGCTGCGTGAACTCCAGCTGCCGGTCCTTGCGACCGCACTCGTTGCGGAAGCACCGAGCGATCTGGTAGTACTTGTCGACGCCCGAGGCCATGAGGATCTGCTTGTACTGCTGGGGCGACTGGCTTAGCGCGTAGCCGCCGCGGGGCAGGAGAGCCGTCGGCACGAACAACTCATGCGCGCCCTAGGGTTGAACAGAGGAGGCGGACGCACTTCGGGAGACGAGCGCGTGAGGAGGGGCGTTTCTACCTCTGTGAAGCCCAGAGTCTCCATGCTATTGCGAAGGGAGTGGAGGAAGGAAGAGCGGAATCGGATCTCCTGCTGGTACTCGGGGTGGCGGAGAGACAGATGGCGGTATTTGAAGAGCACGTCGTCCTTCGGCAGCTTGCCGTGGTACTAGAATGGACGGCGCACACAACACATACGGGGAAAGGAAGGGACGAAGAGGGATTGATGAGGAAGCACTTGCTCCCCTTGATTTCGATCTCGCCGGTATGCATGCGAGGATTCACTGCATCCGCAGGGCGTGGCCGAACCTTTGTAATCAGTGAAAACACGAGCAAAAACGGTTCCTTGGATGCACACGACACTCTCCAGCGGAATCTTCTTAAGCACAGCTTCGACTACACGTTAGCACAAACGAAGGGGCAAACCATCCCCATCACAGTCGAAAAGGGTCTGAACGGACCCCTCTCCATCTCTCACAACAATAAATACAGAGTCCTTCATGATACGAATGGAATCAACCCATCCGGACACAGTCACTTCCTCCCTGTTGTTTTTGGCTGTGAGTGCGTTGCAGGAGTGCGAGCGAAGACTCTCTGGCCAAGACGAAGGGTTCTTGGACACATCGAACGCATCGGACATGATGGAGAACGAACGACGAATCGTCCTTTTCATCGGAGCAAACATGGACCGCGCGAGCATTCTGCCTGTTCCAAGTCCGAATCGGCGAAGAATAGGAAGTGCACTCCGAATTGGGGGATCCCCCGTTTCAGAAGAGCAGTCGGTTTCTTGCGGGAGAATGGCGATTAAGGAGAACGAGCTGAGGGAAGTCGTGGTGCACTCCATAGGAGACAGCTTGGGTCTCTTGAAATCAACAAAGCTGTGGGTGTCTGCATGCATTTCTGAGCATCTAGAAACGACAGCGATTATTCCTTCGTCACGGCGGTGCGAAATGGAGAGCGAGTTTCCTTCCATGTACAAAAGGGGTCTTTGGAAGCAGGACTGCAGGGTGTGCGCATGTGGTATACTAGGGAGATTGGGAAACGGAAGGAGGAGGAAGTGTTGCGCGATTTGCTCCTTCCGTTATTGAAACCGCTGCTGGCACCCACCACAGTCCTTCCATCTCGTGTGTATTACGAGTAGAAGGTAGTTGGACAACTGGTTCATGTGTACCGACGCATTGCTCTTTGGATGCTGGTGTGCTTGAATCGCCTGGATCTCAGCGAGCTGTACACGCGGTGGATGGCGCTGTACGGGGACGATAAGTACTGCTCCTTGCCATTCGATTCTCGTTAGGGTGTGGATGCACGGATGCTTCACCCTTCTCTGCGTGCTCTACGAGAATGCACAGTTCGTGGACGACCTTCTGCGCACTCCCTCTCCCGCCTCTTCTCTCATCGAAGAGATCGGCGACACTGCGGAACAGAAGCCAGCATTCCCTCCCAGCTTCTTCGTCCACCCGCTCGCCGGGTTGTGCAGCCTGCCCCCGCGCCTCGTCTCCACCTTCCTCCAGCCTCACCTGTCCAGTACTCTCTGCCCACGCCTCTGAAGCGTAGAAATGAACGTCCGATGGCTGGTTCCCGTGTACCATGCGACGCTGTACACCGTCCAGCACGCCTACCACGAAGAGGCGGGGTGTGAGAAGGTGAGCAGCGAGGACTGTATGACGTGCCTTCAGGCCTTCGCTTCGTTGTGCGCGTTGGACGGAGGTGTGAAGTCTAGAGTGCGCTCGCAACACAATCCCTTCGTGAGCGTGGTCTTGAAATTGGGGGACCACACCCGCGCCTTCTGGACGCGGCTGCTCGACCTCGCGCGAGACCAGCTGGAGGCGTGCGAGCGCCAGCTGCGACGGTGCGAGCGCGACGGGCTGGACGGGCGGCAGTGGCAGCTGCAGTGGACACAGTGGTGGCGTGTGAGTGTAGGCGGCGCGAGGTCCAGAGCCACATGCAGGCGGTGCGACGCAGTCGGCTGCAGGAGTACGCGGTACTGCTGGACAGCGTGGGGCTGCGCGTGCCCTCCGAGGAGAACCTGGCCACGGCGGCGGAGGTGGCAGGTGCGTTGGCGGGAACGGTGGGTGAGTCATGAGGATGTGAGAAATAGACGCAGTGTCGAGAAGAGAAGGAGAAGGGCATGTTCTATTCCTTGCTGCGCGTGCTGGTCTGTCGGCTCGCGCGAATGAGCGCCGCGGACTTGGAACGGGTGGCCACTCGTTTTCGAGATCACGGGTAGTTCGCCACGGCGCAGCACCAGGCGCTTCTGGCGATCAGCATGAACGCGTCGCGGGCGTTCAAGGAGGTGCCCCAGCTGCCCTCCAAACAGGCGGCGGAGGTGTTTGGCGACGTGCACGCGGTGGTGGAGGCGTTGTCGCGCGAGGTCCTTTTGTGTTCCACGTCGAAGGGAGAGGTGGCGGACGTGTGCGAGGAGATGATCGGCGCCCTCCGCGATCCGGACGCGTTGTTGGCGCATCGCACGGCGGTGGGTGCATGGCGGTGGGGTGAGGGCTAGACGGTAGTGCTGGCACTGTGCGTGAAGAAGCACCCTGCGACGGTGTATGCGGCGCTGATGGCGGAGCTGTCGAAGGACACGGCCTCCAACATATTGAGTGTGCTATTGCAGTACGCGGAGGAGGAGAAGGGAGTATGGAACGAGGAGCTGGCGGCGCTGGTAGCACATGACCTGGGGCGTTTCGTTGGCTTGACGGATCACTGTACGTGCAATATGGAGGACTCGATCGAGGCGTTGGTGCGAAGCTTGCGTGGGGAAGGAACGAGCGAGTGAGTTATAGCCGTTGAGAAGGCGTACCACGCGGTGGGGGAGTGCGCTGGGTGGAAGAGGGAGAAGGGCGAGGCGCGGACGAGGCGACAGGGCGAGCTGCTGCGGCGATGCATGCAGGCTGTTGTGGGGCGTGTGGTGGTTGGGCAGCAGCCGGATCTGTTGGAGCGGCTCTTCAAAGGGGAGTTGTAGGAGTGGTGTGGGCGTTTCAGGGTAGTTTCTTCGAGCGTGAAGCCTGCGCCGCCTGGGCCGCTGCCCACGCCGAGCAGTCACCATCACAGTCATCGTCTGAGCAATCAGCGTCTGAGCAGTCACAGTCACAGTCTGAACAGTCACAGTCACAGTCTGAACAGTTGCAGCCACTCCACACGGAGGAACTGGCAGAGGTACTGTGGCGGTACGCGCAGACCCACGACGCGGCCTGCGTCGATCCTTGTATCCACTCCCTCTCCCACTCACTCGCAGGGCTGCCGTGCGTGGCGACGGCGCTGCGCGAGCGCGCGGAGGTGGCGGCGATGGCGGCGGAGGGCGAGCTGAACGAGATGAACCCCGCCTTCGCGGCGTTCACGGTGCTGGGCCGTCTGGGCGTGCTGAGCTGCGAGGTGGAGGTGCCGTACGGCCTGAGCCACCTGGCGGGCGTCGTGAAGGAGGACGAGGCGTCCGTGCGAGCAGCCGTCGCCGCGTACTGGCGTGACTTCCCCGCGGTGATTCGTTTCCTCGTCCAGTATCTCACGGAGCAGACGGAGGAGGCGGCGAAGAAGCGAATCATGCGATGTCTGCTGTGCTACGCGTGGCCGCTGCAACAACATGTCTTCTCCTTCTTCTACTGGGTGTACTTCCTTCTTCTGGAGGAGTGCGCGCCGCCGCCGCTGTTCCCGCCTGCTCTGCCGCTCGCCCAACTGCACTCCATAATTCTGCACTATTTCCAATGCGTCTTTTTCACCAACCAGCCCTCTCTGCCCGCCTCGCTCTTCTCCTCCTCCTTCTCCTCTCTTCTCCGCGCCCTTGCCTTCTACTGCAAGCGCTCTTCAGCCTACGAGGACTCGGCGCCCACCGACTTCTCCTCCATCTCCGCAGCCAGCCCGTACCTGCGGACGGGTACGACGATGGTGCTGGGAGAGTGCATGATAAGGGAACTGGAGAGAAAGCGGCCGCAGCTGCCGAAGAAGATCGAGGTGGTGTCCGAGGCGGAGGCGTGCCGTTGTGTGGAGGCGTACGTGGAGGTGCTGCGGGAGGTGAGCGAGTATGAGAGAGTGCGCGATCATCCCGATCAACTGTTCCTTCTGTATTCGGTGCTGGAGGTGATTGCATTCACTGCAGAGAGGGAAAAGGAATCACGGGCGTATTTGATGTACCGCTTCTACAACTGGATGGTGCTCATTCTGCGCACCGTTCCGCAGACCACGCCCATACGCTGTGTTGGAGGTGTAGTGATTGTTGCGTGTGTATCATGTGTAGTTCCTTGATTCCTACTACGAAGGAACGGATGGACTGAAACTGACAGAAGATCAGGCAAGGGAAGTAGCCACTATTTGCTGCAGAATCTACGACAGCGATAAGAGCCAAGTGGGACAGACTGAATGGGGTGAGGAGTAGAAGAACGCGTTTGTGCTGCATATTCTGAAGCTCCTCCTCGCCCATCATCCTCACGTCCTCTCTTCGTTGGAATCCGGTGACTTGCTCCGATTGCGCAAGGAACTGGGTGGGGGAAACCGGACCCTCGTGCAGGAAATGAATGGCCTATAAATCAAGTGTGGAGGAAGGCTGTTTGTTGTGAAAATACAGTAGAAGAAAACCGAGGGGATCACGGACAACGAGTTTATACAGGAATCCAACACAGGCGAATGGCGTGAAACCGCCTCCTCACCATTCATTCTAAGACGGGCTGATTCTCACAGTTCCTGTTGATATACCAATTCTTTTATCTCAGAATGAAGTTTAAGTATGTTTCTGTCTTTGTAGCTCATCTGCAACCCCCAGGAGAGTGCGCTCTATGTAGTGGACGAATAGCGTCTCTCCCTTTCATCCATTCAATTCATTTCGACTCATGAATGCAATTGGAACGCATTTAACCGTTGTGTAGTCCTAGCGTCTCATCTTCCCGCCGCACGACTCGCAAGGCCCACTTCTCTGCTCCCTCGAGCGTCCGCCGTGTGATGATGTCTTCTCCTCTCTGCGAGGCTCTGAAGAACAAGTACAACGTGAGTCTCGCCTAATGATCATAACGCGCAGGTTGGTGCCATGCCCATCGTGAAGGGCGATAAGGTGAAGGTGCTGCGCGGCAGCAACAAGGGCAAGGAGGGCAAGGTCGTGGAAGTCTACAGAAAGAAGTGGGTCATCCACATCGAGGGCCTCACTCGCGAGAAGGTCAACGGCTCTTCTGCCAAGGTCGGTATTGACGCCTCCAAGGTGGAGATCACCGAGCTGAAGCTGAACAAGGACAGAAAGAACATCCTTGAGCGTAAGGGTCGCAAGGCCACTGGCAAGTACACGGAGAAGGACGTCAACATGGCTAATCTGGATTAAGTGTACTGAGCTCATGAAGTGGTATATTACTCGACGGCTGTTTGTTAAATCCGCGTGAACGAGTTCTGTGTTGCTACCTTCATCTGGCTACGGCTTTCAGTTAACTAGTTTTCTCTTATCCCAACATGGCTACTTGCATTTTCCCAACATCGGAAGTGGTCTACGCCGCTGCCATCAAGGACGGGGTCGTTCAGCTCTTAGGAAGGGGGAATCAGCCCATTTCTTCCTCCACGTGCTATCTCCCCCGAAATGCAACGAAGGACTCGATCAAGACGATCTCTCCCTTCAAATCCATGGAACAAGACCTGCCCTTTTCATTCGCGTTGTTTGGGCCGGGACTCGATGGGAGGTTGGTCCGTGTACTGAAGTCAGCATGCAGCGTGACTGCCCAGCAGAAGGCAAATGGCGACATTCAGTATGTCCATAACGGACGTACTATTGATGTGGAAACCGTCGTGAATACTGTATTCTCAAATATCGTGTCAAAAGTGAGGGATGCTCAGGGATCGATTCGAACCCTTGGCTTTGTGGTTCCCGATCATTTCTCCGTGCTTAGGCGCGCTGCACTGTTCCGAATGGTGAAGGGGAATCTGCTGAACGAAGACGTGAAGGTGAAACTGGTGAATCAGTCTGCGACGATTGCTGCATCCTGCATGAAGCATGTCCCGGAAAAGTGCAACATGCTCATTGTCCGCATTGACACCGAAGGCCTGACAGTGAGCATCTACAGCATCGATCGAAAGCAAGCGACTCCAGTTATCAGCGTGTCGGATACATCCGTTACAGAGGTCGATGTGCTGAAGGCCACGCTGGATGCCTTCGTCCGCCGCGTTGAATCGGCGGGTCTTGCTCCCGAGTTCAAGAAGATGGACGAGAACATGAGAATCCGAAAGGAGTGTCGCTACCTGGAGATCATCCGCAGTCTTTACGCGATGACGAATGAAGATGCGACGATCGAGCTGAGCGACGGAAAGGAAGAAGAGATCGGAGAGGACGACTGCGGAGAGGCCGTCCGGTCGCTCGTCGCGCCTGTCTTCAATATGATTGAAAACTGCCTTCTCCTGAGCAACATGTCCTTGGCGATGATCAACGGCATCGTTGTGTCTGGATGCACGACACGCTTTCCCGCATGGACTGAGGCTCTGAAGCAGAAGTATCGCAAGGAAGTGACCTATGTGAGCGATTCGGACATGTGCTGCGAAGGAGTGGAAATGGTGTCTGGCATGGTGTCCTCCGTGAAGCAGTGCTCCCAGGCCGCATACAGCGTGGGACTGGACAGCGATCAGGTGCTGTGCATTCCCAGCGGAACGTGTTTCCCTTCGTCGCGACTCGAGAAGAAGTGCGCGCTTACGTACACGAGTGGCGTGAGCTCGAAGGATTTATTGGTGCTGGAACAGCGATTCGGCGACAAGAGCCCGAGGGTGGTGGATCGGAAGAATCTGAATGAGCTCCGCGAGGGTGATGTATACCAGCTGCAGGTGACAATGAACTTGGACGAGAATGGCTTTGTCATCACGGATGTGAAACGGAATAAAACGAGTACTGAATTGTAATTGCTGTATCGTGTTTGTTGGACTCACTGCACCTGCACACCATGCTCCAAATAGGTTGCTGCCACTTCCGTTGCATAATACTGCTTAATCACACTCTTCCTTTTCTTCGTGACACGGATCGCGGAAGCAATGAACATCATCGCAGATAGGTAGATGCGCATAGAACCATCCATGATAGGCCCGTTGACACGGTAATCGACGGCGATCAGCTGATCATCCGTCCTTTGGGTGCTGGAAGAGAAGTCGGAAGGTCCTGCATCTATCTGAGCTACAAGGGCAAGGTCGTTCTGTTTGATTGTGGTATTCTTCCAAAGTACCGACTTTCTCCCTCCCCTTACCGTTAGTGGCGTGGGCAAGGGATCCTTACCCCTGTTAGATGCTATCGAAGATGATTATGTGGATCTGGTTCTGATTTCGCACTTCCACTTGGATCATTGTGGCGCTCTCCCCGTGCTGCCTCGTACGTTTGAAATTGCATCCATTACGCACAGAGCGCAGTTTCTTCCACAATGGTGAAGATGGGAAGAAGCGCACTCGCATCTTCATGACGTACCCCACGCGCGACATCATGAAGAGTCTTCTGACCGACTACCTGTCCATTTCTTCCAGCGAGAGCGAAGCGGAGACCATCTACACGGCGCAGCAACTCGAAGCGTGCGTGAACTCGATCGAGACCATCAACTACCACGAGGAGCGATGGCACAACGGAATCAAGATCACCTGCTTCCAAGCCGGACATGTCCTCGGAGCGGCCATGTTCTGCGTGGAAATCGACTCTGTTCGTGTCCTGTACTCCATTTTTTATCTCGTTCACTCTAGATACACCGGCGACTTTTCCCGCGAAGAGGATCGCCATTTGCCTGCCGCAGAGATTCCTCCGTTCCACCCCAACGTGGTCATTGCGGAGAGCACCTACGGAAAGACGACCCACGACAATCGCAAGGATCGCGAGAACGAATTGGTGAGTAATGCTGCATTGGCATAGTCACTCGCAGCAAAGGTGGTGGCGACGCTGAAGAAGCGCGGCAAGATCCTTCTGCCGGTGTTTGCGCTGGGACGCACGCAGGAGCTGCTGCTGCTGCTGGACGAGTATTGGGAAAAGCACCCCGACATGAAACGCCTGGGTAGTATTATCTACCTGAACCAGTTGGCAAAAAAGAGCATGAATTTGTTCAAGGTGGGAACAGGGCGGGCGTTTCATCGTAGCGATCGATTGACATGATGAACAACACCATTCGATCGCGTGTGAGTGACCACAACCCTTTCGATCTTCGTAACGTCACCATCCCCAACAGTGTGGACGAGGTGGAGATGGCGGGAATTGTTGAGGCGTAGTGGCTGGCCACGGAGTTCAGCGCGATTCCGCCGTGAGTGATTCTGTGTTCTCCGGCGATGATGGACAACGGAACGTCTCGCATCGTGCTGGAGAAGATGGCGGGAAACGAGAACAACCTGATCATCCTGACGGGCTACTGCATGGCGGTGGATTCCCGCGGGAGGCGTGAGGCGTAGAACACGGTGGCGCGTCGGCTGAAGGACGGCGAGAAGATGATTCAGATCATGAACGGCAAGATCTCGGAGCAGATCGAGGTGCGCTGCCCTGCCACTACCATCTCCTTCTCCGCGCACTCCGACTTCCCCGGCACGCTGTCCTTCATCCGCGACACGGAGCCCGAGCGTGTGGTGCTGGGTGAGAGAGAAGTGAGCGAGTGAGTTGTAGTGCATGGTGAGGTGTCGAAGATGGACGCGCTGAAACAGGGACTGGAGGAGGAGCTGGCGGAGCGCATCAACGAGGGGTCGTTGACGGTACGCGCAGGCCTTGATGATCATGGGTAGGTGTACACGCCCGAGAACCAGAAGGCGCTGAAGTTCCGGTTCAACTCGCCCATGTTTGTGCGGATTGTGGGGCGCGCGGCGGAGCAATCACTGAACGTGCATGACGAGATTCGGGGCGTTTTGGTGAAGAAGGACTTCCAGTATCAGTTGATGAATCCGGAGTGGGAGAAGGAAGGTGTTTTGAATGGTAGGGATTTGTGCACCTTCACGCAGCTGAAAGTGCGCCGCATTCTGTACCGCGAGCACTTCAAATCGCGGCTCGACTTGGCGGGAATGGCGTCGCTGTGCGCGTTCGTGTCATCCAAGGTGGAGCTGGTGGAGGAGGCGTGAAGGAGTGATGAATAGAACGAGGCGAAGACGACGGTGGTGTGCGACGGCAAGATCACGGTCACCCTCCTGCGCCAGCAGAACTGTGTGGCGGAGTACGTGATCGAGTGGATGAGCGACTACGAGACGGACGTGCACGTGGACTCGCTGCTGATGCTGGTTCTCCAGCAGGACGCCAACATCCTGTCGCCGCTGGTGCGCGTTGAAGGGAAATGTGAGTGGTAGAGAGCGCAGACGCTGTGTGACTTGCCACAGGAGGGAGAGACGCCGATGCCGAATGCGTGCGCACCGGGTCTCCGTGCGGAGGGAAAGGAGGCCGTGGTGAAGGAGGTGTTGGAGGAGCAGGTGAGGAAGAGAAGAGGGAGTGAAATGTAGTTTGGTGCGGTGGAGGAGGAGGAGGGCTCGCCCTTCTGGAAGATCGTCATGCCGGAGGGAATGGAGGTGTTCGTCCACCGCCAGAATTGGAGCGTGGAATGCGAGGATGACACGATTGCGGAGTCTGTTCGCGAAGTTGTTCGTATGGTTTTAGATATCATGTAATCCCGTCTGTTTGTTTGAAAGCGCTTCTTTTCTGCAGTGTAGAAAAAGGGTTCGTTTTCTGTCATCGTTGGATCGCATCATTTGAGCTTCCGTTGTCCCATCTGCAGATGAATGGTGCGAGTGTAGAACAGGAGGCTGCGGCTGCAGACGCTGAAACGAAGAAGGAGAAGGGAGTGAGTAAAGCCACTGCACAGAAGCTGCTGGCCAAGTACAAACAACTCCAGGTCGCTATTTCAGTCGTATTGTGATGGATAGGCCGCACATGACGCACTTCAAAAGACATACGATGCGACTGCCGAAGAACTGAAGCAATTGAAAGCCGAACTGGGCGAGAAAGGAAGGGGGGTGGAGGAAATGAAAAACGATCATCAGGAATCATTGGCGTTGATAGAAGACCTCAAAAAGGTGGCAGCGAATGCCACTGCGGAGAAGGAGCAATTGCAGCAGCAGTACGACTCTCTAGTGAAGGCGAATGCCGGTTTACAGGCGAGAGCTCAAGAGAGCGAATCTAAATGGAATGCATTGGCGGAGGAAAACAAGAGACTGAAGGTGGGAGTGCCGAAGACGCCGGAGAGCAAGCAGCTGGCGAAGTGCCAGCAGCGCATTGCCGAGCTGGAGGCGGAGGTGGAGGCGGCGAACAAGCGATCAAGCGACGTGTTCGAGGAGGGAAAGGCGCTGGCGAAGAAGCAGCTGGAGATCGAGACGAAGGATCGAGCGCTCAAGGCGAAGCTGCGCGAGCGGAACGAGGAGCTGGCGGCCGTGAAGAAGCAGCTGAGCGAGACGTCGTTCAAACTGGAGAAGACGACGGAGACGGTGATGAAGCTGCAGGACCGTCTGGAGAACACGTCGTCGAGTCATTCAACAAACAGCAAGAAGCTGGAGGAGGTACAGCGCGATTACGACAACCTGAGGCAATTGCATGATGAGCGCGAGAAGCTGTACACATCGCTGAAGGAGGAGTCGGCGGGCACGGCCGCGGCGCTGGCGCACGCCACGTCGGAACTGGAGTCGGCGAAGAGCGAGCTGAGCGCGCTGGAGTTGGAGTTGTCCCTAGCGCAAAACCACGAGAAACAGCTGGAGGAGGCGGCGACCCAAAGCTCCGAGGCGTACGCGCAGCTGCAGAAGGAGGCGGCGGCGCGGGAGCACGCGCTGGAGGGCGCGGTGGAGCGCGTGGAGGAGGAGAAGCGAGGGCTGTTGGAGCGGCTGGCGCAGGCGG
>QWCN01012066.1_pt1 | contig 15309 bp, 9 predicted proteins | sample 1972711 | NCBI WGS metagenome assembly QWCN01 (sample SAMN09866707, study PRJNA288562) | Human gut metagenome isolate term1_stool, whole genome shotgun sequencing... | isolation source: gut | host: Homo sapiens | place: USA: California | reverse complement strand
GACCATGCCGTCTTCCGCCAGATGCTTGCGGTCGCGCAGCACGACCGCGCCGACGTCGCCGACGCCGTAGCCGTCGACAAACACCTCGCCCGCGGGCGCATAACCGGGCACGCACTTCATCGAGCGCGCGCCGATCTCGACGGCGTCGCCGTTGTCGCAAATCACAATATTCTTGCGGTCCATGCCCATCTGGAGAGCGAGATCCTTGTGCAGCTGGAGCATGCGCTGCTCGCCGTGCACGGGGATGAAATACTTGGGCTTTGTCAGCGCGTGGATGATCTTGAGCTCCTCCTGGCACGCATGGCCCGAAACGTGCAGCATGTCCGCGCGGTCGTAGATGACCTCAACGCCCTTGCGGAAAAGCTCGTTGATGACACGCGAGACCGTGTTTTCGTTGCCGGGGATGGCGCTCGCCGAGATGATGACGCGGTCGCCGGGGCCGACCTCGATCTGCTTGTGCTGGGAGAACGCCATGCGGTACAGGGCGGACATCTCCTCGCCCTGCGAGCCGGTGGTGACGATGACCTGCTTTTCAAGCGGCATCGACTTGATCTTGTTGATGTCGACCACGGTGTTTTTCGGCGGCTTCATGTAGCCGAGGTCCATGGCGACCTTTGTCACATTTTCCATGCTGCGGCCCGTCACAGCGACCTTGCGCCCGCACTCCGCCGCGGCGTCCATGATCTGCTGGATGCGGTGGACGTTGGAGGCGAACGTCGTGACGATGATGCGCTGTTTGCAGCCCTGGAACAGGCGGTTGAAGGTCCGGCCCACCGTGCGCTCGCTCATCGTGTAGCCCGGGCGCTCAACGTTCGTCGAATCCGCGAGCAGCGCCAAAACGCCCTGCTTGCCGAGCTCGCCGAAGCGGGCAAGGTCGATGACCTCGCCGTCGATGGGCGTCGAGTCGATCTTGAAGTCGCCCGTGTGGACAACGGTGCCAAGTCCTGTGTGGATGGCGAACGCGACAGAGTCCGCGATGGAGTGGTTCACGTGGATGAACTCCACGCTGAACTTGCCGGCCTTGACGGTCATGCCGCTTTCCACCGTGACGATCTTCGTCGATTTGAGAAGGCCGTGCTCTTCGAGCTTTAAGCGGATGAGGCCCGCGGTCAGGCGCGTGCAGTAGATGGGAATATTCACCTTTTTGAGGATGTAGGGCACGGCGCCGATGTGGTCCTCGTGCCCGTGGGTGATGAACATGCCGCGGATGCGGTTCTTGTGCTTGACAAGATAGCTCACGTCGGGGATGACGCAGTCGATGCCGTACATGTCGTCGCTGGGGAACGCCATGCCGCAGTCGACCACGATGATCTCGCCGCCGTATTCGTAAACGGTCATATTCTTGCCGATCTCATTGAGACCGCCGAGGGGGATGATTTTTAACTGTTCAGCCAATGCTGGATCAACTCCTTTTGATTCGTTTCACAATAGAATAACGATAGATTTGTTTTGATTTTGTCATGTGCGTCCGGGCCAAAAAGCGCAAAGCATTGGAGACGTCCGTACTCTCACTTCGCCCTGCTTCACGAAGCGATCGCACCTGCGGCGCCTTTTGGATCCCTATGGACTTTCTATGAGAACCGCGAAAATGCGGTCAAAACCCGTTGTCGCGGAGGCTCTTGCGCGTATTTTTCCAGCGCGGCCATCCGCTATTACGGGATAGTATAGCACGTTTTCCACCAAAAGTATACCACATTTTTTGTCGACGCCGAAAAATAAAATATTGATATTGTATCCGCCCGCCCCGCCGTGTTATAATGAAATGGATTATTCCCGCGGTTTGCCGCAGTAATATCGATCATAACGGGAGGGCAGCTTCATTATGCGGAACAAAAAGATCAGCAAACTGGTAGACCCCAGCTTCCGGCTCTACTTTCTTGTCGGCTTTCTCTTTGCCGCCGTCACGGTGCGCGTGAGCATCCCTCTCGCGATCTGCGAGGCTGCGGCGATGGCGTTTCTCTGGTGGTACTTCCGCCACACGGCGCAGAAGCGCCGCGAGGGCATCCGCCAGTACATCGACGACGTGACCGACGACATGACCACCGCCGACAAGGCCTCGATGCTCTCGGCCCCGTTCGCGATGATGGTCTTCCGCCCCGACACGCAGGAGATCCTATGGAGCAATGACAGCTTCATGCAGCTCACTGGCGTGCGAGAGGATATCTTTGACAACCGCATCGACGATATTCTCCCCGATTTTCCGACACACTGGCTGCTCGAGGGCAAAAGCGAGTGCCCCGAAACGGTGCTGATGGGCGGGCGCCATTTCCGCGTGTTCGGCAATCTGAGCCATCCCTCCTCCCGCCACGGCGGACAGAGCCTTCTTGCCACAACGTACTGGACGGACGTGACCGAGCAGGACTCGCTGCGCGAGGAGAACGAGAGCCGCCGCCCCATCGTCTCGGTCATCGTGATCGACAACTACGAAGAGCTGATGAAGGCTGGCAGCGAGGCGTCGCGCAGCGCGGTGCTCGCCGCCATCGACGAAAAGATCAGCACATGGCTCAAGGATTCGCACAGCCTGCTGCGCAAATTCGATCGTAACCGCTACGTGCTCGTCACGACCGAGCAGGAGTATCAAAAGCTGCTTGAGGGTAAATTCTCCGTGCTCGACGCGGTGCGAAGCGTCGTCACTGAGGACGGCGTCGCCGCAACGCTCTCGATCGGCGTGGGCAAGGACGTGGATGACTACGAAACGCTCTATCAGAACGCCATGCTCTCGATCGAAATGGCGCTCTCGCGCGGCGGCGACCAGGTCGTCGTGCGCAACCGCCTCGACTTTGAATTCTACGGCGGCAAGGCCAAGTCCCCCGAAAAGCGCACAAAGGTCAAATCCCGCGTGATGGCCAACGCCCTCGGCGAGCTCATTTCCGACGCAGGCCAGATCTTCGTCATGGGCCACGCGCACGCGGACATGGATGTGGTCGGCGCAGCGGCCGGCATCTGCTGCATCGCGCGCAAGCGCGGCAAAAAGGCGCAGATCGTCATCGACATGGAGGACAACGTCGCAAAGCCGCTGCTCAGTAAGCTTGCGGCTCTTCCGGAATACAAGGGCGCCTTTATCTCCGGCAACGACGCGTTCATCTCCGCCCAGCCGGGCGCGCTGCTCGTCGTGGTGGACACGAACCGCCCCGACTTTGTCGAATCCGAGCAGTTGCTTGATGCGTGCAACCGCGTGGCGGTCATCGACCACCACAGAAGAGCCGCGAATTATATCGAATCCGCCGCGCTCAACTTCCACGAGCCCTACGCCTCGAGCGCGTCCGAGCTCGTGACGGAGCTGCTGCAATACCTCGCCGACCCGACCGATTTACTTCGCGCGGAGTCCGAGGCGCTGCTCGCGGGCATCGTGCTCGACACGAAGAACTTCACGATGCGCACCGGCGGGCGCACGTTTGAGGCCGCTGCGTTCCTGCGCCGCGCGGGCGCGGACACGTCGGACGTACAGCGACTCTTCCAGAGCGACCTTGCCGGCATGGTCGAGCGCTATGACATCATCCGTCACGCCGAGCTCGTGCACGGCGACATCGCCGTGGCCGCGGTTGAAAAGGAGATCGACCGCGTGACCGCCGCCAAGGCGGCCGACGAGCTTTTGACGCTCTCCGGCATCCATGCCTCGGTCGTGCTCTATAAGCACGGCACGGGCGTGAACCTGTCCGCGCGCTCGCTTGGCGAGATCAACGTGCAGTTCATCATGGAAAAGCTCGGCGGCGGCGGCAATTCGACCACCGCGGGCGGCCAGGTAAACGACGCCACCGTGGACGAGGTGCGCGAGCGTCTGCTCGCCGCCATCGACGAATATATGGAAGAGTGACGCTCTTCCTCACAACGTAAATCACCCCACAAGGAGGAAACAGATATGAAAGTCATTTTAACGCAGGATGTGAGAGGTCAGGGCAAAAAGGGCCAGCTCATCGACGCAGCCGAGGGCTATGCAAGAAACTTCCTGCTGCCCCGCAAGCTCGCCGTGCTCGCCACGGCTGACGCCATCAACACCATGAACCTGAAGGAAAAGGCCCGCCGCGCCGAGGAGGCCGCTTGCGAGCCAGTTCCAGCTCGACGTGCCCAAGCAGAAGATCGTGCTCGACGAGCCCATCAAGGCCTTCGGCACCTACGAGGTCAAGGCCAAGCTCGGCTACGAAGTGAGCGCCAGGTTCTCCGTCAGCGTGAGCGAGGAGTAAGGCGCAAGATTACGCAATTAAGGAGGTCTTCTCGTGGAAGATATCTTCTACCGGCAGATGCCTCATTCGCTCGAGGCCGAGCAGTCCGTGCTCGGCTCGATGCTCATCGACGCAAACTGCGTCAAGGACGTGATGGAGCAGCTCCGTCCCGATGATTTCTACTTAAAGCAGAACCGTGAGATCTTCGAGACGATCTACTCCATGTTCGTCTACTCCAAGCCCATCGACGGCGTGACCGTCGCGGGCGAGATGGAGAAAAACGGCACCTATGAGGAAAGCACGACGCGCCCGTACCTCGCTCAACTGATGGACGTGACGCCCACGAGCGCAAACGTGATGGAATACGTCGGCATCGTACGCGACAAGGCGCTGCTGCGCGCGCTCTATACCGTGGCGGGGGAAATTTCCACCATGGTGCAGGACGGCACAGGCGGCGCGTCCAGCGTGCTCGACGCGGCGGAGCAGAAAATTTACGCCGTGCGCCGCGGGCGCAGCGCGCAGAGCATGGCGAGCATCGGCGTTGTTTTGCAGGGCGTTCTCGACCATTTGAGCGAGCTGAGCGCTAACGGCGGCAAAACGCTGCCCGGCCTCCCCACGGGCTTTGGCGTACTGGACGACAAGATGAATGGTCTCAACAAATCGGACCTTGTGCTGCTGGCCGCGCGTCCCGGTATGGGTAAAACGAGTATGGCGCTGAACCTTGCGCTGAACGTCGCGCGCTCAAGCGGGCAGGCCGTGGCCGTGTTCTCGCTCGAAATGTCGCGCGAGCAGCTCGTGACGCGTATCTTATCGAATCAGGCGACGGTCGAGAACCAGCGTCTCGTGACGGGCAACCTGCGTGAGCAGGACTGGGTCAACATCGCAAACGCCGCGTCGGTCCTCTCGGGGCTCGACATTCTGATCGACGACAATCCGCTGCTCACCGTTGCGGACATGAACGCCAAGTGCCGCCGTATCGACAATTTAGGTTTGGTAGTCATCGACTACTTGCAATTGATGGCGTCCTCCGGCACGAAGGGCTACAGCGGCGAGAGCCGCCAGCAGGTGGTCAGCGATATTTCCCGTATGCTCAAGATCATGGCAAAGGAGCTTCAGGTTCCCGTGCTGTGTCTTTCCCAGCTCTCGCGTGCGAACGAAAAGCGCGAGGATAAGCGCCCCATGCTCTCCGACCTTCGTGAATCGGGTGCCATCGAGCAGGACGCGGATATCGTCATGTTCCTGTACCGCGACGATTATTACAACGAGGACTCGGAAAAGCGCAACATCGCCGAGTGCATCATCGCCAAGAACCGCCACGGCGAAACCGGCAAGGTCGAGCTCGCCTGGTCGCCGCAGTATACGACGTTCTCGTCGCTCGACTACCGGCATGAAGAGGACTGAGCTGCCGCGCGCGGAAGCACTCTGCGCGCGCTATCTCGACAAGAACCGGCCCGTGCTCGCCGCCGTGTCCGGTGGTTTGGACTCGATGTGTTTACTGCATTTTCTGCGCGGGGAGGGGTATGACGTCTCCTGTGCGCACTTCAACCACCAGCTTCGCGGCGAAGAGGCTGCGCGTGACGAAGACTTCGTCCGCGCGTGGTGCGAAAAAGAGGACATTCCCTTCTATCTGGGCACCGGTGACGTGCGTGCCCACGCGCGCGCAACCGGCAAATCGGAAGAGGAAGCTGCACGCGACCTGCGCTACGCCTTTCTCCGTGAAACAGCGCAAATGCTCGGCGCCCAGATCGCGCTGGCACACCATGCGGACGACAACGCGGAAACGGTGCTCTTAAACTTCGTCCGCGGGACGGATCTGCGCGGCCTGTGTGGTATGCGGCCCAGGCAGGGCGACATTGTCCGCCCGTTTTTGGAGCAGACGCGAGAAGAGCTCGTCACCTATGCGCACGCTCACAACATCCCGCATGTCGAGGATCACACGAACGCGGACCCGAACGCCGCCGCACGGAACTACCTGCGGCTTGAAATTCTGCCGCGGCTCAGGGAGCTCAATCCCCGCGCGCCTCAGCATATCGCCACAACGGCGCGTTCATTGACTGCGCTCGACGATGCGCTTGAGCAGGCGGCGGAAGCCGCACTTTCCCATGCAAAAGCGCAGGACGGCGGTATTTCGCTGTCGCTGGACTGCTTTCTTGCCGCCGATGAAGTCGTGCAGCCACGTATCCTGCTGCACTTGGCCGACGCGCTCGGCCTCGGGCGCAAGGACATCGGGCGCAAGCAGCTCGACGCGATCTGCGCCCTTGCACAGAGAGGCGGCAGCGCCGAGCGGCGCTATACGCTGCCGCAGAGCGCGACTGTCCGCATCGCGGACGGCGCGCTGACGATGGCGTTCTCCCCCGCCGCGCTGCCAAAGGCGGCGCTTGTGGAAAACGTTCCCCTCCCATGGGGCAATTTCGAGCTGACGCTGCTGCATAAGCCCGACGGCGAGGGCATTTCGCTCCGCGTGCCGGAAGACGGTGAGATCATCACCGTCGCCCCGTGCGACCTGAACGCGCGCTTAATGCTTCAAGGCGCGAACGGCGCGCGCAGCGTCAAGCGGCTGTGCGTCGACCGAAAGCTCTCCCTCACCGAGCGCGACGCGCTCCCCGCCCTTTATGTGGGCGGCCAGCTTGCCGCCGTGTGGCGGCTGGGGACGGACGTTACTTTCCTGCCGAAAGGCGGGAACATGGCGTGCTTCGTGCGCGTCATCCCCCGATAACGCCAATTTGTGCGACCTGCGGCGGAATGCCGCATCAGATACAATAAATACGAATAAAAAGAAAGTGGAGAAAAAAGCTATGGCTAAGAGCAATATGGATCAGGATATCCTGAAGGTACTGTATTCCGAGGAGCAGCTCAAAACGCGCGTGCAGGAGATGGGCGACGAGCTCTACGAGCGCCTCAAGGGCAAAAATCCCCTGTTTCTCGGCGTGCTGAAGGGTTCTTTTATCTTCATGGCCGACATCGTGCGCGCCTGCCAGCTCAAGAGCGACATTGAATTCATCGCCGTCTCGTCCTATCAGAACGCGACGACCTCGTCCGGCGTCGTGCAGATCACGCGCGATCTCCAGCAGGACATCACGGGCCGCGATATCGTCGTCATCGAGGACATTCTCGACTCCGGCAACACGCTCTACTTCCTCAAGAATTACTTTATGACCAAGGGCGCTTCCAGCGTGACCGTCGTAACGCTGCTCGACAAGCCCGCCCGCCGCACCAAGCCCATCGCCGCCGACCTCGCAGGCTTCGAAGTGCCCGACGAATTCGTCGTCGGCTACGGTCTCGACTACGCCCAGAAGTACCGCAATATGCCGTACATCGGCGTGCTCAAGCCCGAGGTTTACGCCAACTGATTCAAAAACAGCAAACGCTGTTTTTTGAGAAGGCTGCACTCCGCTGCAGCGCACTCGCTGTCGCTCGCACGTTTGCGGAGCGAGCGGTGTTATTTCCGACGCACTTGTCGTCGGAAATAACGATCTCACATTTTTTCACGCCTGCGGGCGTCTGGACAGCCGTTAGCAGCTCTGCTGCTCTACGGATGTCGCGTGCCCCTTGCGGGCGGAAACTCTGCGAGGCTTTTATCTTTGCAGTGCAAGGAGGATATCCCATTGACTCAACAGACCAAGCGTCCCAATCTTTTGCCGTATCTGCTGGTGCTGCTGGTGCTCGTCGGCGTCTACGGCTTTATGAACAAGCCGGTGGAGGCCGAACCGTCGTATGCCGAGGTGCGCGAGCTGTTCGAATCCGAGCAGGTCTCGGCCTTCACGGTGACGGACACCACGCTGCGCATGAAGCTGCGCGAGCCCATCGACGGCAAAACGGAGCTCAAAAAGGACCTTTTCAGCGTGACGCTCTTCTATGACGACTTAGGCGAGCTCATCGAGCAGCAGAAGGCCGACGGCATCATCGAGGACTACGACTTCACCGCCGACCACTCGATCAACTATGTCGCGATGTTCGCGCCTTATATTTTAGCGGTGCTCGGCATTTTCGCCATCTGGTACTTCCTCTCCGTCCGCTCCGCGGGCGGAGGCGGCGGCGACCGCATGGCAAAATTCGGCACGGCGTCGTTCAAGACCGGCGGAGACAACAAGCGCCCCACGACGTTCTCTGACGTCGCCGGTGCGGATGAGGAAAAAGAGGAATTGCAGGAGATCGTCGACTTTTTGAAAGCGCCGGGCAAGTTCATCGACCTCGGCGCGCGCATCCCCAAGGGCGTGCTGCTTGTCGGCCCTCCGGGCACGGGCAAGACGCTGCTGGCCCGCGCGGTCGCGGGCGAGGCGGGCGTGCAGTTTTTGTCGATCTCCGGCTCTGATTTTGTCGAGATGTATGTCGGCGTCGGCGCGAGCCGCGTGCGCGACCTCTTCGAACAGGCGAAAAAGGTCGCCCCCGCGATCATCTTCATCGACGAGATCGATGCCGTGGGCCGCCAGCGCGGCACAGGCCTCGGCGGCGGCCACGACGAGCGCGAGCAGACGCTCAACCAGCTGCTCGTCGAAATGGACGGCTTCGGTACGAATCAGGGCGTCGTCGTCATGGCGGCGACGAACCGCGCCGACATCCTCGACCCCGCGCTGCTGCGCCCGGGCCGCTTCGACCGTCAGGTCTACGTGGGGCTTCCCGACATCCGCGGCCGCGAGGAGATCCTGAAGATCCACGTCAAGAATAAGCCCCTTGCCGAGGATGTGGACCTCTCCACCGTCGCCAAGGGAACGCCCGGCTTCACGGGCGCGGACCTCGAGAACCTCTCGAACGAGGCGGCGCTGCTCGCCGCGCGCCGCGGCAGCAAGCTCATCACGATGTCCGACTTCTCCGAGGCGGAGATCAAGGTCATCGCAGGTCCCGAGAAGAAGAGCCGCGTCGTCAGCGAGCACGAGCGCAAGCTGACCGCCTATCACGAGGCCGGTCACGCCATCGTGATGCACGCGCTGCCGACGCACGACCCTGTGCACCAGATCACGATCGTTCCGCGCGGCGGCGCGGGCGGCATGACGATCTCGCTGCCCACGGAGGACCGCTCGTACCAGTCCAAGCGCTATATGGAAGAGCAGATCGTCTCGCTGCTTGGCGGGCGCGTGGCGGAAAAGCTGATGCTCGGCGACATTTCGACCGGCGCGTCGAACGACATCCAGCGCGCCTCGCAGATCGCGCGCAAGATGGTCACGGTGTACGGCATGAGCGACAGGCTCGGCTCGATCTCGTTCGAATCCGGCCACGATGAAATTTTCATCGGCCGCTCGATGGCGCAGGCCAAGCCGTATTCCGAGCAGGTCGCCGCACAGATCGACGAGGAGGTCAAGTCCATCGTCGACGCGGCCTACGAGCGCTGCGAGGACATCCTCTCGCGCGATCAGAAGCACCTCATCGCCGTGGCGGAATTCCTGCTTGCGCACGAGACGATGAGCGCTGAGGAATTCGAGGCCGTCTTCACCGACGAAGCCGTCGGCCATGACAAAATCTAATCCTGCTATGAATAAAATATCTCACCAGCAAGCCGCTGGTGAGATATTTTTTCACATTTTCGCAAGAATTCCTGCATTTTCAGCGTCTCTCCCCTTGCCAATTCGGTTTCTTCTGCTATAATGGGGCATTAATCATTCCATTTACATGAAAGAAAAGAGAGAATCGAACATGAAAAAAAGCAGTAGTTTCAGCGGCTCGCTCGGCTTTGTGCTGGCCGCGGCGGGCAGCGCGGTGGGCGTCGGCAATATCTGGCGCTTCCCCTATCTCTGTGCCAAGGACGGCGGCGGACTGTTTCTGCTCGTCTATCTGGTGCTGGTGCTGACATTCGGCTTCACCCTGCTGACGACTGACGTAGCCATTTACCTCACCTTCCTCGTCCCCACGCTCATCATGACGTATTACTCCGTCATCGGCGGCTGGATCACGAAGTATTTTACCCTCTACCTCGTCTCAAGCGGCGATGCCGCCGCGCAGGACGGGTTCTTCACCTCGTTCATCACCTCCCCCGTCTCGCCCATCGTCTTCATGCTGATCTTTTTGGCGCTGACGGCCTGGGTCGTGTACTGCGGCGTTGAAAAGGGCATTGAAAAATACTCCCGCTACATCATGCCGGGTCTGCTCCTTCTCATCATCGGCATCGCCATCTTCTCGCTCACGCTCTCTTACACCGACGAGAGCGGCAGTGTCAGCATGGGCATCATGATCACCTACGGCAGCTACGTCAAGGACGACGTCGACCTCAACAAGGCCAACAACCAGATCGAAATTTTCGACACGGGCGTCGCGTTCCTCGCGGGCCTCATGATCATCCCCGCCGTCTATGTCTTTCTCGGCACTGACGGCATGGCCAGCGGCCCGAGCCTGACGTTCATCAGCCTGCCGAAGGTCTTCGCCGCGATGGGCGGCGTGGGCCGCGTCATCGGCGCGGTGTTCTTCCTCGCGCTCGGCTTTGCCGCGCTGACGAGCTGCGTGTCCGTCATGGAGACGCTTGTCGCCAACTGCATGGAGATTTTCCAGAAGTCGCGCAAGGAGATGTGCGCCGCCGTGGGCATCTATTCGCTCATGACGGCTGTGCTCATCTGCCTTGGCTACAACGCGCTCTACTTCGAGCTCCCGCTGCCCAACGGCTCGACCGCGCAGCTGCTCGACGTGATGGACTACATCAGCAACAGCTTCCTGATGCCGTTTATCAGCCTGCTCACGAGCATTTTGGTCGGCTGGGTCGTGGGTCCGAAATGGATCATTGCCGAGGTCGAGAAAAACGGCGAGCACTTCGGCCGCGCCAAGCTCTACAGCGTGATGATGAAGTATGTCGTCCCTGTCGTCATGCTCATCCTGTTTTTGACCTCCACGGGGCTCGGCAGCCTGATCTTCGGCGGCAGGTAAGAAATTTTGGCAAAAAAGGGAACGCTTGCGCGTTCCCTTTTCTTTTGCTCTCCCGCCTTTTTCTCCGTTCAAAGTACGCAAAATATGTTTTTCCGCCGCGCGTTTTTTTGTCAAAAGCGCAAATTTCTTTTTCCCTGCTTGACAAAGCGGGGGCGGGCGATTATAGTAGCATCATTAAATCTCATAGTTCACAAATACCATGACGGGGAAAAATTCGTCCTACAGACGCTTCAGAGAGTTGCCGGTCGCTGCGAGGCAATGCAGAGCGGGATGATGTCACTGGCCCCTGAGTAGCTCCGCTGAGACGATTTTCGTTTAGGCGCAGCCGGATCTCCTCACCGTTACCAACGAGGCGCATTCGCTTGATTTTCAAGCCGATGCAGAAAGCGGGCATATTTTATGCCAACAAGAGTGGTACCGCGGAAGTTTTGAGCTTTCGTCTCTTCAAGGGAAGAGACGGAGGCTTTTTTTGTTGCTATGCGAGAGAAAAAAGAGCAGGAGGAACACCCCATGAAACGCATTAAAATTTTTGACACGACCCTGAGAGACGGCGAGCAGTCCCCCGGCTGCAGCATGAATCTGACGGAAAAGATCGAAATGGCCCGCCAGCTTGAAAAGCTGGGCGTCGACGTGATCGAGGCGGGCTTCGCCATCGCGTCTCCGATGGACCACAAGAGCGTGCAGGCCATCGCCGCCGCGGTGACGAACTGCACGGTCGCCTCGCTCGCGCGCTGCGCCACGGGCGATATCGACGCGGCGTGGAACGCCGTGAAGGAGGCCAACCACCCCCGCATCCACGTCTTCCTTGCAACGAGCGACATCCACATGGAGTACAAGCTCAAGATGACGCGCGAGCAGGTCATCGACCGCATCCGCGAGATGGTCGCCTACGCCAAGAGCTATTGCGATGACATCGAGTTTTCCGCCGAGGACGCCTCCCGCTCCGACTGGGCATTTCTGGCCCATTGCTACTCCACTGCCGTCGCCGCGGGCGCGACGACGCTGAATGTGCCCGACACCGTCGGCTACTCCACGCCGCAGGAGATGTATGACCTCATCACCTACCTGCGTGAAAACATCGAGGGCGTCGAGCACGTCGACATCTCCGTCCACTGCCACAACGACCTCGGCATGGCGGTGGCCAATTCGCTCGAATGCGTCCGCGCGGGCGCGACGCAGGTCGAATGCACGGTCAACGGCATCGGCGAGCGCGCGGGCAACGCGAGCCTTGAAGAGATCGTCATGGCGCTGCGCACGAGAAAGGACTTCTACGACGCCGAGACCGGCGTGAACACCAAGCAGATCTACCGCTCGAGCAAGCTGCTGAGCAACATCACGGGCGTGCCCATCCCGCCGAGCAAGGCCATCGTCGGCGCGAACGCCTTCGCGCACGAGTCGGGCATCCATCAGCACGGCGTCATTGCCAATGCAAGAACGTACGAGATCATGAACTCCACCGACGTCGGCATCCCGCAGAACACGATGGTGCTCGGCAAGCACTCCGGCAAGCACGCGCTGCGCGAAAAGCTCGAATCCATGGGCTACGAATTGAGCGACGAGGAGCTTGAAAGCGTGTTCACCCGCTTCAAGGATCTCGCCGACAAGAAAAAGAACATCACGAGCAGCGACATTGAGGCGCTCGTGCTCCACCGTCAGGCCGCGGTGCAGGGCAGCTGCCAGCTCGTGAGTCATGTGGTCAACACGGGCCACGGCGTGCCGAACATCTCGTGCATCAAGCTCCAGCGCGGCGACGAGCAGATCGAAGACGTCGCCATCGGCACGGGCCCGCTGGACGCCTCGTTCAAGGCTATCAACCGCATGCTTCATATGGACGTGAAGCTCGAGAGCTTCAGCCTCAACGCCGTCACGGACGGCGAGGACGCCATCGGCGAGGCCGTGGTCAAGGTCTCCGGCCCCGACGGGCGGTCGTACACCGGCTCGGGCCTCTCGACCGATATCATCGAATCGTCGATCCGCGCCTACGTCAACGGCATCAACAAGATCATGGAATCCGGCAACTGAAAGGAGAAACGCGACATGGGCATGACAATGACGCAGAAAATTCTCGCCAAGCACGCAGGACTTGAGAGCGTGCGCGCGGGCCAGCTCATCCAGGCAAAGCTCGACCTCGTCCTCGGCAACGACATCACGACCCCCGTGGCCATCAACGAGTTTGAGTCCGCGGGCTTTGAAAAGGTCTTCGACAAGAGCCGCATTGCGATGGTGATGGATCACTTCGCACCGAACAAGGACATCAAGTCCGCCACGCAGTGCAAGCAGTGCCGCACCTTTGCCCGCCGCTTCGACATCGACCACTTCTACGATGTCGGCACGATGGGCATCGAGCACGCGCTGCTGCCCGAGCAGGGGCTTGTCGCCCCGGGCGAGGCCGTGATCGGCGCGGACTCTCACACCTGCACTTACGGCGCGCTCGGCGCATTCTCCACCGGCGTCGGCTCGACCGACATGGGCGCGGCCATGGCCGCGGGCGAGACGTGGTTCAAGGTCCCGTCCGCCATCAAGGTGAATCTCACCGGCAAGCTCCGCCCGTTTGTCTCCGGCAAGGACGTCATCCTGACGCTCATCGGCATGATCGGCGTGGACGGCGCACGCTACCAGTCCATCGAATTTTCCGGCGAGGGCGTCAAGAACCTCACGATTTACGACCGCCTGACGATCTGCAACATGGCCATCGAGGCGGGCGGCAAAAACGGCATCTTCCCCATCGACGACGTGACGCGCGCCTATGTTGAGGGCCGCGTGGACCGCCCCTGGACAGCGTTCGAGGCCGACCCCGATGCAGAATACGAGCGCGTCATCGACATCGACCTTGGCAAAGTCGACTGCACGGTCGCCTGGCCGCACCTGCCCGAAAATGCGCACAGCGCGCGCGAGGGCAGCGACATCGCCATCGACCAGATCGTCATCGGCTCGTGCACGAACGGCCAGCTCCCTGACATGGCCGCCGCCGCCGCGATCCTGAAGGGCCATCACCTGGCCCCGAACGTCCGCGGCATCATCATCCCCGCCACGCAGGCAGTCTACCGCGCCTGCATGCACGAGGGCTACACCGACATTTTCCTCGACGCGGGCTGCATCGTCTCCACGCCCACATGCGGGCCGTGCCTCGGCGGCTATATGGGCATCCTCGCCGCCGGCGAGCGCTGCGTTTCCACCACCAACCGCAACTTTGTCGGCCGCATGGGCCACGTCGACAGCGAGGTCTACCTCGCCTCTCCGGCTGTCGCCGCGGCGTCTGGTATTACCGGCCACATTTCTCATCCGGAGGAGGTCATGAACAAATGAATGCACACGGCATTGTCCATAAGTATGGGGATCACGTCGATACGGACGTCATCATCCCCGCGCGCTATCTGAACACCCAGAGCCACAAGGAGCTCGCCTCCCACTGCATGGAGGACATCGACAAGGACTTCATCCACCGCGTCAAAGACGGCGACATCATGGTCGCGGGCGTAAACTTCGGCTGCGGCTCGTCGCGCGAGCACGCGCCCGTCGCCATCAAGGCGAGCGGCATCTCCTGCGTCATCGCGGCGAATTTCGCCCGCATCTTCTACCGCAACGCTATCAACATCGGCCTCGCCATTTTGGAGTGCCCCGCCGCGAGCGCGGAGATCGAAAACGGCGACGAGGTAACGGTCGACTTCGACACCGGCGTCATCACAGACGTGACAAAGGGCACGACGTATCAGGCCGAGCCCTTCCCGCCGTTTATCAAGGACATGATCGCGCGCGGCGGCCTGATGGCCTCGCTCAAGGCAAAGGAGGCGACGAAATGAACAAGACCATTGCCATCATCAAGGGCGACGGCATCGGCCCCGAGATCGTCACCGAGGCCATGGGCGTTTTAGACGCCGTGGCCGCGAAGTTTGGCCACACCTTCACCTACGTCGACGCGCCGATGGGCGGCAACGCCATCGATAAATTCGGCGTGCCGCTGCCGGATTCGAGTTTAGCGACCTGCCGCGGCGCGGACAGCGTGCTGCTCGGCGCGGTCGGCGGCCCGAAGTGGGACGACCAGCCCGCCGCCAACCGTCCCGAGCGCGGTCTGCTCAAGCTGCGCGAGGGCATGGGTCTCTATACAAATGTGCGCCCCGCCAAGATGTTCTCCGAGCTCTCCGCCGCCTGCCCGCTGCGCGCTGACATCGCGGAAGGCGGCATCGACTTCGTCGTCGTGCGCGAACTCATCGGCGGCGTGTACTTCGGCGAGCACCGCACGGAAGAGGCGAACGGCGAGCAGAAGGCCACCGACATCATGGCCTACTCCGAGCACGAGATCAAG
>QWCN01004287.1_pt1 | contig 15318 bp, 18 predicted proteins | sample 1972711 | NCBI WGS metagenome assembly QWCN01 (sample SAMN09866707, study PRJNA288562) | Human gut metagenome isolate term1_stool, whole genome shotgun sequencing... | isolation source: gut | host: Homo sapiens | place: USA: California | reverse complement strand
GGAGAAGAAGCAGGTGCGGTTTTTTGCCAACGTGATCTGCCACGAGTATAGAAGTTATTAGTTGCTTCCTAGTTGAGTAGCTGCTGCTGTGGTGTTTGTGGGACAAACAACTCCTTATTGAAGCTTGCTCACGATGAACTTGAGGTTGGGGTCCTTGCCCTTCTCGGTGAGCGCCTCGTCGAAGCTGGTCTTGTCCACGAAGCCGCTCTCCGTCACGTGCTTCATGATGCTCTTGTAGATGTCGAAGCGCAGCGGCGCATCCATGAAGTCCAGAATCATCAGACAGCCCGTGGCTCTACGCGTGACGTGCCGCCCTCTCCCTCACCCCTGGATGAACTCCTCGCCCGTGACGTACTTCTGCTCGAAGATGTAGTCGATGTGCTTCAGCAGCGCCTTCAGCTCCTCCGACTCCGGCTTGATGTTCTCCGCGGCGTACACGATGATCGAGGCCACCACCTGCTTGTTCGTGTCCTTGCGGTCCTCCTTCTTCGTGTTCACGTTGTACCAGAAGTCCTCGCTGTCGCGGCTGCCCTTCGCCTCCTTCAGACCGCTCTTGATGCTGTTCTGGTACTACGCCTCACCGCCTCGTTTCATCCTCACCTCGTCCACCACGCGCTGGTCGATCTGCACCTCCGCCACGGGCACCACCTCCGACGGCACCTCCTCCGCGGCGGGCTCCTCGTCGCGCGGCGTGTGCACGCGCTGGCTCTTGCGGTGCGAGGTCTTCTTCTCCAGCATCCTACGCGTGACGCCCGCCCACCGCGCCGACTCGACAATGCTCTCCAGCTTCTCGATGGTCTTCTTCATGCGGATGTCGCTCAGCTTCTCCAGCTTCTCCTTCTCGTCGCTCTTCCACATACCCTCCGCCAGCTCGATCAGGTCGCGCACGGCGAAGCGCACACGCGACGTCAGCGACTTGCTCTCGCACAGCGGCGCGATCTTGTCCATGGTGGTCTCCAGCAGGTCGGAGAAGCGCGGGTTGTCGTACATGGTCTTGCCGACGGTGGTGAGCAGCTTGCACAGCGCCTCCGTCTTCTCGTCGTCCGCGTGCTCGGGGTCGGTGATGAGCGTGTCGAAGCAGGACTGGATGACGTCCTTGAAGCGCAGCAGGCCGCAGTTGAACAGCTCGCCGATGAACTGCACGTTGCCGAAGGTGCGCCGGCGGATCGTGTTGATCTGGAACTCCACGTCCATCAGCTTCGCCGACAGCTCCACGAACTTGGGGCCCTCCTCGTACTGCTTCAGCTCCTCCTTCAGCGCAGCGCGCTGGCCCTCCAGCTTCACCGTCTTGCCCTCGCTCTCCAGCTCCTACGCCTCACGCCGCGGCGACGCGCCCACAGTCTGGCACTTCTCGGCGAGCATGCGACGGACGGACAGCATCTTCATGGCGTTCTCCTTGGCCTCTGCCTCGGTCTGCATGGGCTCGAAGAGCGGCTCCGTCTTGCCCAGCTCACAGCAGGCGAACTTGCCGTCCACTTCCACGAAGCGGATGATCTTCTCGATCTTGGCGGGGTAGTCGTGGTTCATCTTGCGGCAGAGCTTGGCGTACATCGAGGAGAAGTGCGGCTCCATCACCGCCTTGTCGTACACCAGGTACACCGTGTCGCGGTACTCCTTGATGTTCTGCGGACTGCGGAGCAGCAGCTGCTTGTAGATCGACGCGAAGTTCTCCAGCGTCAGCTTGTTCAGCAGCGACTGGATGTCGCCGATGATGCCGTGCGCGTTCGTGTTCTATGCATCACCCCGCGTCGCGGCGCGCACCGAGCGGATGGAGATGTTCCAGAGGAAGGAGTTCACCTCCTCGTTCAGCGCGATGTTGTGGTCGCACGCGCTCCAGATGGCGTTCAGCACCGCCGGCGTGTAGATCGTCTTCTTGCTGTGCGCGTACGCGCTGCCGTTCTACGCCTCAGCCCCCGCGCACGCGCCCACCATCTCGCGGATCTTCTCGTCCGTCAGGCCGCGCGGGCGCTCCGCGATCGAGCCGCGGCGGCTGCTGCCGTGGGAGCGCGGGTTCAGGTTCAGCGTCGTGTGCTTCGCCGGCGCGGGGGTGGCGGGCGGACAGGCCAGGAGGGCCGCGACCATGCCGCGGTGAATGGAGAAGGTCAGAACGGTGGGCTCGAACACCTTCTTCTTCTTTCCCGCCACATGGAACAGCATCTCGGACTGCGTCGCCTTCAGGTTGCTCGTGAAGCTCAGGCGGCGGCTGAAGTGCTTGCCCTCCAGCGGGAAGTCCTGGACCACGAAGGAATCGCCCGATTCCAACTTGCCCGAGGCGATCGTGTTTCCCTCGGCCTCTTCCTTGGGCGGCGCAAAGATCATGATTTGCTGGCTGCCGTGCGTGGGGAGGAAGTTCGGAAGGAAATCGCGCACATCGCTCTGCACCGCCGCGTCGTCGATTTCCCTGTTGCGCATGGGCGAGCCCTGGCGCGTGATGACGACCATGCGGTCAGCGCGCACACTCTCGATTAACTGATGGACACTCTCCGAGGTCGTAAACGAGGGGGACGACTCGTTGCCAACAGGGACGATGAGCGCGCAGGTCACGGGAGAGGCCTTCCCCGAATTCGGGGAATCCCAGACATCGAACTTGTATTTGTTCTAAGCCATGAGATGGGGTGGTTGTGGAGTTACGGCGATGGCGGAACTCCTGGATTTGCTAAGCGACAGCGTGATGGACAATACGGGCTCGGCAGCGGCCTTCTCAATGGCTCGCAGCTTGTTTCGTCCGATGAAGAAGTGGCGCGTCTCCGTGATGCGCTCCGTGAAGGCGGTCGCGGTAATCTTCTCCGGAGACTCGGCCGTGTCGTTTGCGGTGGTGCCTCTGCTACCCGTCATAGAGAGGAGACGATCCGCACAAGAAACCGTAGGGAGGCTGGAAATGGAATTGGAAGGGCTTTGGATTGGCCTCCTTGATCGTCACATAGAGGAAGAGGGGGTTTGTGAGGGGCGTGGTCACTGGCTGCGGCAGCAGGTACACGTGCGTGAAGAAGGGACTCACGACATCTACACATCACAGCCCTGCAGCAGCGAGCACCGTGGAAGGCGGAGCAGATGAAGTCCTGCGACATCGAAATCGTGAAGAGCACTCCGCTGGGCTTCAGGACGCGCAGGGTCTCCTTCATGTAGGTCACGGCATCCAGTTTGCATTTCTCATTGTCTTCGGCGTAAATGGCATCGAGACACGCCTACGCATGAGCACAGCGGAACACTCCCCGCCTTGTCGATGACCACATCGAATGAGGCATCATCGAAGGACATCTTCGTTGCGTCCATAACCATGTACTGCAGACTCTTCCTTCCTCCGCGACGCTTCATCATGGTGGCAATTACGGTCTCGCTGTAATCGATGCAGATGACGTCGTGATAGCCGTTGTCGTAGCTAGGAGATCACCGGAGGTGTAATAGACAACAGTTTCTCGCCGAGGGAGCTGTTTCCGCAGCCAACGAGCAGAATGCGGCTTCCCTTCGTCATGTATTCCGAGAAGTAGCGCTTGAAGTCGGTAAAGTTGCCATACCAGTCGTAGACGCTCTTGTATTGCTCAAAGGCTTGGTCCCAGAACTCCTTCTTGTTGTAGTCCTCAATGTTCTCCGGACTCAGGTACTTTTCCATCCTCAATTCGCTCGCAACCAACGCAGTTGTGCTGGATGGGCTTGAAGGAGAGAACCGCGGGTCTGGGGCGAAATCGCCCACTCTTGTGCTGAGCTTTCTTTTCCTGTTTTTGAATCAGATTGAAGCTCGTTCTCCCAGCAAATGCCTGAATCCCATTCGAGAAGCCGATCGAACACGAGTGAGCAGTCCCTTTTCCGATTTGATGGCTAGGAAGCCGATCTTCAAGCCGTTCCATGTCTGTGGAAAGAAATAGAAAGTGGGTGGCTGCCAAGCCTCGCCTCACCAAAGTAGGAATCAAAGCCGGAGCCGCAGCCCACGGAGAGAGGAGGCGAAAGCGTAGGGGCTTTTTCGCTGATGCTTATGGATAGGACGAAGGAGACGCTTCCAAACGGCACTATTTTGCGGATTCGGAACCTGTCTATGTTCATTTCGCTTCATCGTGTGAGCTGTAGAAATGTGAACGAGAACCACCTTCGGGAAATCTTCGGCTGCTTCGGCACGGTCGACGCTGTGGCGATCGAGTTCCACAATGGAACGAAGGTGCCCACCTCCGTGGCAACGGTGACGATGCACTCCGTGGAGGACAGGGACGCGGCGTTTAAGGGAATGAACAAGGGACAAATCGATGGTTTCCTTGGTGGGTTGTTTTGACTGTAGGCAAGCATATCACTCTGGAGTGCGTTGCGGAAAGCAGCAAGAAGTAGAGGCAATCGCCTGGGTGTCATCGTAGGGAGGAGAAGCCCGCGACGTCACACAAACGCCTGCTGAAGCCGCTGCTCCGCCGCCGAAGCGTCCACCAGTCGGCCGTTTGCCTCTTCCGTGATTTCTAGCGATCGCCGCTCGAGACACGCATCGCGACGTTCTTCCAGACGCTCGTCGAGCCGCAGCTACAGCCGATCTCGGAGCTACAGTCGCTCGCGAAGCTACAGCTACAGCCGCTCGCCGAGCTACAGCCGCAGTCGTTCGGGGAGCTACAGCCGCTCCAGTTATAGCCGCAGCCGTTCGCGCTCCACCCGTAGACGATAACCTGTATTAGTGCCGTGTTTGCTCCCAAACAAAGGATTAAACAGTGCTTAAACGTCATCGTCGGACTCCTGCTGCTTCTTGTGATGGCGTCTCTTCTTCTTGGGAGCCTCCTCCTCCGACGACTCCGCGGGAGCCGCAGCGGCAGCAGTCACGGGCTCGTTGTCGCTGACCTCCGAGCCGGAGGTGGCGGCGTCCTCGTTGCCGAGCATGCCCTGACCCTCGCCGGCGGTGAGCGACTTGCAGTGCATACCGAACACGAACAGCCAGGCGGTATACACGATCAGGAACATGTAGTAGGTGTAGTCGGACTCGTTGTCGAAGAAGCCGTAGTTGAACACCTTCAGGAACTCCATCACGGTGTTCAGCGCACCGCAGATGGCGGTGATCCAGCCCAGCACTCTCCAGGTGCCACCGATGACGTTGGCCTCTCTGTCGTACACGGCGGAGATGTACACGCCCACGGCGAGAATGGCGTCACGGAAGAAGGTGACCCAGGTGAAGCAGTTGCGGAGCATGGAGGAGGCCATGGCCATCGCGGGGTCCACGTTGATGTTCTTGCCCTCATCGGGAGCGAAGAAGTAGCCCGTCACGCCCGTGGCGCTGCGGATGCCCACCTTGAAGGCGGAGCTCATGATCTCCAGCACGGTACCAGCAATCAGGCAGTTGCGCATCACAGAAGCACCCTCGTGGACGCTGAACAGATCCTCCATAGCCTACAGGTTAGTCCTCCAATTTAGTAGTACGAAGAAGGGAATGCAAGTGATGATGCCGAGGAGCATGACTAGGAGTGAGATCCGTCCTCCGAGGCTCACTGATGAGGTTGGAGAACTGGCTCCACCACAGACCCTTGCCCATGTTTCTGATAAGGATGCGCAGGCACTTGGCGTCCAATTGCTAGGGGTAAGGCGAAAAGACGGACGGGTACCTGGATCTTCTGCCAAGTGCAGTCACCCCAGTCGGTGGTGGTGTTCGAGGAGTTGATCAGGCTACGGAGGAAGGACGCGATGAGAACACCGAGGGAACTAGGCGTGATTGGGAGTGCTGAGCCCTACCCGACCTCAGCGCAAATAGAGGACAAAACATAGACACCGTTGGGATCATTAGGCGAAAGGAAATACTTAAAAGCACCCATGTCTACAGAATCATCACACAACGCTTCCGGAACCAGTGAATGAAGTTACGATACTGTAGAATAAACACTTCTGATAGAAAACAGAGAACACAAAACACAGGTTCCGACGCACCTGGAGCAATGTGGCCCTTTCCCCTGTGTCTTCCGCGGGACGACACGGTCCTAGCGTATCTGTGCTCTCTTGTAGAAACGAGTCTTTGGAACAGGGAGTAAGTTGGGAGTGATTGTACCCAGCACGACAGCAGATGGGAATGCTCTCGTAGCCTTCGCCACCCCACTGGAATTGGAGGGATTCCTCCCCCCGCTTCCATTTTCTTGACAGGAACGAGATACTCTGCCGTTTGAGTGGATAGAGAGAGGCCCTTTTCATGTGACCCATGGTCCTTCCCTTTTGCAAGTATACACTGTGTTCATCCCCAAATCCCATTCTGTGAGCATACACTGGCTCTGAGCCGGTGTTCATCGATGGACCCACACAACCACACAAACCACACTCCCCGCGTTCACACCATCGATTCAATGCAAATGAGGGAAGGGAAGAGGTACCAAGGCCATCGCATTCTTCTGTTGCTTGCTGCGTCCAAATACGATGAAGAACCGCACGAAGGCATCTGGATCGAAGGAAAAGAAGAGCATGGAAAAGAAGAGCGTCTTTTCCGTGATGGCAAGAGAGGACACCAAGAAGACGAAGGCGAAGCCGAAGGAGGAGCTGGTGGTGCGACTGAAGGCGGACGTGAAGAGCATCAACGACAACATCATGAAGGAGGGCGAACGCTTGTTCTTCACGCGCATTCCCGAGAAGGTGGTGGAATTGACGGAGTACATGGACGTAAGTGACTGTGGCGCGAAAGGAGCCCCTCATCTCACTCTCTGTAGAAGGAGCCTCTTTTCAAGAAAACGTTCCAGGAGGTGCGACAGGAAATCTCCGTGGACAAGTACGTGATGGCCTACATGGCGGAGCGCAAGGAGAAGGTACTTTTGAAGTACGTTGGCGAAACACACAAGAGCTATGACGACTGGAGGAAGACGCACAAGCATCTGAGTCTCAGCGCGGACATCGAGCGGGAATTCAAGGTCGGTGCGAAGAAGGAGAAGGACGACAAGAAGGACGACAAGAAGGCGCCCATTCCGTTTCCATCGGACTGCGTTGTCCCCATCAACAAAGTGGGGTCAGGGGGGCGTATTAACGCGTAGCACCTGCACTCCATGCTGGAGTTCCTCAAGAAGGAGGTGAAAGAGTGCGTGGTTCTCTGCAGCGCAATCAAGATGTGGATCACACTCAAGATTCCGCGGATGGAGGACGGGAACGATTTCGGCGTGGCGATCCAGGAGGAGTGCGTGGATACCATCACCGATGTGGAGGACGAGGCCTACAGCATCCTCGACTCCATCTCGAATTACTACACGACGCGCGGCAACTACATCGTGCAGATGGTCTCGAACCCCTCCGTGATGGACTACGCGAAGTGCATCTGCCAGGTGGACGAGACGCAGTTCTTCAACACGAAGCTCTCGATCCAGAGCTTCCGCAACAACTACGCGCTGCTGTACGACCTCGTGACAAAGAACCTGGAAAAGCTGCAGGCGCCCGTCTCCCACGTGGATTCTCTCTCTTTCTATTAGTTTTCTATTTAGCCCCTTCTGTTTCCACCAAACACTCCAAACTCGCATTTCTAAATCCGAACCGGCCTCTTGTCCTGCTTTTCCGCCTTCACGCGGTTTTCCTTGGCCTGCTTTCCGCGCACGCCTCCCACCGCCTTCGCCTTGCGCGAGGACCTGACTATCAAGTAAATGACCACGGCGATGATGATGATGGCCACCACCGCTCCCACCACCACCACCGACACCGACACGCAGCTGCCCCTCACCTTCTGCCACTCGCCGTCCTTCTCGCCCAGCACGCACAGCCGATGCTGCGTGCCGACGTAGTTGCCCTGCTGCGAGCACGCGTACGCCACGTCCTCGCCCACCGGCGTGCGCTCGAACAGTCCCTCCGGCGGGCAGTACCCCAATCGCGCCGCGATGGAGATCTCCGCCAGCGTCTCGCCCGACGGGTTCTTGCCGCGCACCACCACGCGCACCGCGTCGAACTCGCTCGTCGCCACGCCCGTGATCTCGCCCGTGGCGGCGTCGATCGCAAAGCCGGCGGGCAGCGGCGTGTCCTCCTGCACGTAGAACTCCGTGATGAGATTGCTGAAGGAGGGCGCGCCCGAGGAGGACTTCACGTCCTTCACGAACACGAAGGTCGCCGTCGCGTACTCCAGGTTCGCCGGCTCCTTGTACGCGCACCGCTCCGTGTGCACGTCGCTCAGCTGCCCGCCCGTGCACTCTCTGTACGCGTAGCCGTAGAAGCCCTCGGGGCAGGCGCCCGGTGAGATCTCGCCCTCGCCCACCGCGGGGAAGTCGCCCACCGCGGGGCAGGCGCCGGAGCCCGAGGCGCGGCAGTACTGCGGCACGAAGGCGTACATGGTCACCGTGCCGCTCGCCGCCACGTCCACCTCGAACTTGAACTGGCGGAAGCCCGCGATGCCCACCGGCATGGGCCACGCCGCCCGCCCGCGGTTGGGCGTCGCCTGCCCGGCCACGGACACGCCGGTGGTGAACTCGTCGGCCTCGGCGAAGCGGCCGTAGACGGAGAAGCCGTAGCCCTCGCGGTCCAGGATGGTCTGCATGGCGAAGGAGTTCCACTTGGAGCCCTCCAGGTTCTCCACCGTCCACTGCGCGTAGGCGTGCGCCGCGTTGGCGAGGTACCCGTAGGCCGTCGTCTTCAGGTCGAACAGGCCCGCGATGGTGGTGGTGGTCACAGTGCTGCTCTCCAGCGCCGCGAAGCTGTCCAGCACCGGCGAGCAGTCGTTCACGCCGAACACGCCCGTCGCGTCGAACACCAGCTCCGACTGGTCCGCCGTGCGGTGCACCTCGAAGGCGATCACATTCTTGCCAGCCACAGCACCCACCGTGGACAGGATCACGTGGAACGTGGAGAAGGCGGAGGCGTCGTGCATCGTCGTGGCCTCCGTGGCGGCCGTGAACGGGTCCGCCAGGTTGAAGCGCGCCACGGTTCTGCCGTTGAAGTAGGCCGCCACACCTCCAGCGTACTTCACGCGCACGTTCAGCACGTGGTAGTCCTCCAGAGACGGAATGCTCACCTCGTGACGGATGTACGCCGTGGTTCCGACGTGGTTGCCCATCGCCGCCGCCTTCACGCTCTGCCACTCCGCATCATCAAACTCCACCGCCCTCCAGTTCTCGCTCACCGCATTCTCGCTGTTGAACAGCTTCCACTCGTCGTACTCCACCTGGAACGGCAGCAGCGACGAGAACACGGTGGACACGGACTCCACACCGCGCGGCACCTGCCCCGTCTCGAACACCATCTCGCCCACGTCCACGCTCAGCCACCAGCCGGCCGGACTACCCCAGCCCGACTGCGCGGAGTCGAACATCTGCGCCGTGTACAGCCCGTGCGGCAGGCAGAAGTCGCCGTAGCTCAGCGCGTTCTTCACCACGAACTTGTCCAGCGCCGCCACCCCCTCGCCGCCCGTGCCGCGGCCCGCGAACACCTTGTAGGACGCGCGCTCGGGGTAGGAGTCGGTGCGCACCACCAGCGTGATCAGGCTCTTGCCGCCCGTGCACACCTCCACCGAGATCTCCACCACCGCCGTCGCCCGCCCGCCGCTCACGCGCTTCGCCTCCACGGTGTAGGCGGCCTGCGTCACCACCTCGTGCGCCGTGCCGGAGATCATGCCGGTGCTGGGGTCGAGCGAGAGGCCGGCGGGCAGCGCGGGCGTCACGGTGAAGTCGAAGTACTGAACGGAGTTGGGGTACACCTCGCCCATCTCCACGTCCTTGCTCACCACCACGGGCGAGGGGTACGACAGCTCGGGCACCGTCGTCGCCGTCGCATCAGCCGTCAGGTCCAGCGAGCCCAGGCGCCAGGCGCACTTCGCCATGTCGCCCGTGGCGAAGTTCTCGAAGCGGTACTGGTTGTAGGGCTTGTTGTTCTCCAGCCAGATCTTCTTGTGCTGGCCCACCAGCGACCACGCCATGCCCGTCACCTCCTTCAGCGTCGTCCACTCCTCCTGGTTGGTGTTTCTCGCCTTCAGCGTGAACTGTCTCGGCTGCCGGTCCGCCTGCTGGTAGTGCAGGTATAGCGTCACCGAGGAGATCCACTCGCGGCGGTCGTTGTTGAACACGGCGGTCCAGTAGTTGGTGTTGCAGGTGTTGTAGTACATCGCGTAGTCGTAGTGCTGGTTCGCCACCAGCGACGGGTTGCCCTGGATGTACCCGTACAGCACGTTGTTCTCGAACAGGCGCGACGACTCCGCCTCGCCCATCAGGCGCACTGCGCAGTCGAACACGGAGGCGGTCTGGGTGGTGGTCTGCGCCACGATGGCGATGGCAATCACATTGGTATCCTGCTGCACATAATTGACGGCGGACGTGTCGTCGAACACCATGGTCTTCACGGGCAGCGAGATCTGGCGGTAGAGCAGGTCGGTGTAGGCGTTCAGGCCCACCGACGAGGCAGTCAGATCGCCCGTCACGCCGTTGCGGAAGGCCTCGTGGCCGTTCAAATACACCACACAACCGTACAAATAGCGCAGCGAGATCACAACGCCGGACACGTTCTCGACCGAGTCCACGGTGAAGGTCTTCTTGTACAGCTGGATGGTGTTGGTCGAGGCGGGGAAGCTGCCCATCGCGGCGCTCTCCCAGCCCGAGGCGTTCTGCCAGCCGGCGGGCACCTCGCCCATCTTGTACTCCCAGCTGCCCTTGGGCGCCACGACCCACTGCCCGTAGAAGGAGCGCACGGCGGGGATGCCCAGGTTGGCGTCGTAGTGCGCGCGCAGCACCGTCTCGTAGGCGTCGCCGCTGAGCACGGCGCGCACGTACAGAAAGGACATGCTCTCCCAGTAGTTGGTGCTGGTGCTCACCGCCACCGTGTACTTCGCGCCCGTGAGACACACCACCGCCGACCACTCCTGGTAGCTCACCTGGCCCGCGTTCTCCACCACGCTCAGCACCACCTGCTGGCTGCTCGCGTCCGTGATCGTGAAGCTCTCCAGGTACGCGTCGCTCTTGTACGTGCGCACCACGCTCGCCAGCATACCGTCGCACGCCACCAGCTCCAGCGCGAACGACCCGCGGTACGTCTGCCCGTACGTCTCGGACGTCACCTCGTAGGTTCCCGAGCTCGCCACTGCACTCTTGCCCGAAATGACGCAGGTGGTCGCGTCGAGCGTCAGTCCGGCGGGCAGCGCGGGCGTCACGGTGCAGTTGGTGAACTCGATGACCTTCGGACGCACCGTCACCTCGTCGTAGTCTGCGAAGAACGAGTAGGCGGGCTGCTCGAACTCGATGCTGCTCGGCGCGCTGAAGGAGCACACCAACGGCTGCACCTCGTACGCGCGCCCGTAGGACGTGGCGGCCGCCGCGCGGATGTCGAAGCGGTAGCTCCTGTAGAGTCCGGCGGCGAGGTAGCTGAAGAAGGAGCGGTAGGTGGAGCTGGTGTAGGTCACGCCCGTCGCCGTTAGGATGGGCGTCCACTCGGCGCTCGCCAGGTCGCGCTTGCCCTCCCACGCGAAGGAGCCCGGCGAGGCGGCGTAGCCCGTGTAGGGGAAGATGCGGATGCCGTTCACGAAGGGCTGCGAGCCGCGGAAGGCGTAGGTGATGGCACTGGGGAACTGTCCGAAGGGCACGGTATAGTAGTTGTTGCGCGCGAAGTCGAAGATGTTCTCCACGTTGCTGCCAACCTCCGCCGACAGCGACACCTCGTCGCCGTAGATGAAGCACGGGTCCGCCGGCACGGAGGGCGCCAGCAGCGCCAGGAACGCCTCGAAGTCCACGAAGGTGCTCACCACCGCGGGGAAGTGCAGCTCCACCGCCAGCACGTTGTCGCCCACCACCATCTCGCTCGCGGGGCGGATCACGCCGTAGAAGGCGGTGGAGGGGAAGGCGCCGTCGGAGAGCGTGGCAGGCGTCACGGCGCCAGCGGGCATGTGGTCGCGGAAGATCTCCTTGCCGTTGAGATAGGCGATGATGCCGTAGCGGTAGTTCATCTGGAGCTCATAGGCGGCCATATCGGCGATGGACGTGAAGTGCTTGCGGAAGTACTGCGTGCCGGTGAGCGAGGTCTCGAAGGAACCGAGAGTCGCATCTTGCCACTCCCCGTCACTGAAACTGGGGCTCATCCAGGCAGTGTCGATGGTCGTGGTCGAGGAGAACGCCTTCCACTGCTGGTTCTTCGCGATGGCGTAATACAGGGAAAAGGCGTAGTCCTCCTTGTTGGCGTCCGACATAAGGTTGCGGAACACGGTGTTTCCGTAGACGCCAGCAATCCGCACCCAGGAGCCCGACTGCCACGAGTCCTTTCCAGAGTCCAGCAGCTGGATAGTGTACTGGTCGTTCTGGGTCGCCGGAAGGCAGTACTCAATGTCACGGAGCTCGTTGTTGGCGAAGGTGGGACTCGTCATCAGCAACTCGTTTCCCGAGTAAACCTTAAACGACTCTTCACTCGCGTAGCTGCTCATGCTCTTCTTCGTGAACTTCACGTAGACTTCGCTGGGCTGGCAAGTGAGGTCGCTCGAAGCGATCGCGTCTAGGCGTTATCGGGAGAGGTCGTACCAACAAAGAAGAATAGAAACAACGAAGAGGGTCTTATTCAGCATGTTTTATTCTGAGTATTCCTTTTCATATTAGTGTTTCGACATTTATTGGGGAGGCGACATTTATGGATAGTTCGTGGTAAACGGGGGAAACGATTGGACGAATACTCTTTTCTGACGACATTTATTATCGTGCGTCGTTCGCACGAGTTTTTTTGTTGCAGTTGGCGTCATATGCGTGGCTGCAAGCTGGGTCGAGCAACCCTATTCGTGTTCGTGCTGTCCCATTACACACTGCTTTGTCCTTCTAGGCAGTGTTTCCTCATTTGCGATAGAAGTGGGTTTTATGCTGACAACCATCTCCTATTCTCTTACACTTCTAATGCTTTTGTGTCTTGGACTCATTCCGTGGAGCGGGAACCAAATCATGCGGGAGCTATTATTCACTCCTTTGAACTTGCACACGCACTCTACTTTCTTTGTACACCTCATTCCTCCCATACGTATCCCCATTCCCATTTGATCCAATGAGTGATGACAACTCGCCAGACTGAACACATAAATCAAATCCTATAAAGTCCTCTACTTTTCATTGTTCAGCAAACCCTAGGTGTGCCAAAAAGAGGAATCGCAGTGAAACGTGGAAACCAGACTCGGTAAACGTGGAACCAACACAATTCTCTCCCACACCAACCATTCTCTCTCTCCATGCAGTCCCATCTTCGTCCTTTTCCCAATGCGCTAGTTGTGTGTCCGTACTGCCGGACTCTTCGGAAACCCGAGGATTATTTTAGTGTCCACACGTGCTCCTTCACCAGCATGTGCGGTGTGTGCAGAATGCGTGCCAATTTCCGTAGTACTCTCTGATGGGTGTGATGGCTAGGTACACACGTGTGCGTCCGTGCTGGCTCGCGTGGTGGAAACCTAGTTGCCCATAAACGCACTGTGCCCATTATGGCAAACACGTGCGCAGTTCCTCAATCCTCCTGGATTGTGAAGAAGAAGAGAAATGGAAAAGAGTTCATTTACCCCGCAAAGCTCGTGTTTCACCGCACTCTTCGACACGAAGTCATGGTCTAGTTGTGTCCTTTAGCTGATTCTCCCCATTGTGGTGTCATTGTCGTGGTCGTTGTACTTCTCCACTTTCGTATGACATTCGTGACTTCTGCGCGTGTTTGTTTCAAAACAGGACAGGGCTCAATGCTTACGCTGAAGAAAAGGTCTCGCTACGGCCACCTTCTTCGGAACACATATTTTCACAACACTTTTATCCACTTCATTCCGCGACAGCTCCTCTCGGAACGCATTGTACAAATCGAGGTTCAGCGTCTTGTTCTGCTTCACTCGCGTCTCCATAAACTGCTTCCGCAGCGTGGAGCTACACATTATCACCCTTCCGCAAGGCTACAAAGGATGCGGCACATCGACCGCGAAGCCATGCGTAAGCACGCTAAAGGCGTACCCGCGATAGCGCAGGTGCTCCAGCCACTGCACCTTGTTGTACCCGTAGTTCAGGAAGCGCTCGTCGAAGGGCGGCAGGCTCGGAGACTTCTTCACCATCACGTACGGCTCCTGTGTGCTGCCCTTGAAGCACACCACGTTGGTCAGGTCCTGCGTGTACGACTTCATCATCCACCGCGAAGAGTGGTAGTCGTGAAGCCCGTCCCAAGGGCGGAAGCGATTACACTTGCGGTAACGAATGCAATGCAGCAGCTGGTCCTTCTTCCCGGGGAACATGCGATCGACGATCCGCGAGCAGTTAGCGAAGGAATCACACTTGCCGGCGTAGATCTCGAATGCAGGTACGATGACGGCTAGATGATCGTTGTTGAGGACGGACTCGGGAAGAGAAAGAAGGACATTGTATAGACGGTCTACTCCTCAGGCTGTGCGCGCATTCCCACCAGAAGGCCACATGTCCAGGTCTGTCAGCCAAAAGTGGTCCGTCTTCACGTTTCCGATCGCCAGGTTGCGTAACTTGTTGATCGGGTACGTCAGATTGTTTTCGGGGATGTACCGCACGATGGACAGCCGAGAGTCAAACTGACTGGCTTCCAACTGTCGTTCGAAGTCATCCACCTCCTCGGGCTTCAGACACAGAGCGATGGAGAATGGACTCAGCGTGAGCCACAGCACAGAAACCTACCCGGCCCATCTCCGCAGCAGAATAGGGAAGTACGAATAGCGAGCAATCCTACCCATCACAACCAGGAGGCGATCATCACGTTCCCTGACTTGTAAACGTCACATCATGCTTTATGGCTGATGACTGAGAGGTCTCACTCCTCAGCGACTCCCTCTGATAGAAAAACGGAGATCGGAGAGTCGGAGTTCGGGTCGTCGTCGCCATGGTCGGAATTGGATCGGTAGGTCCTTGCAATTGTTGCTGTGGCGGAGGGGCTTCGCAGTCACGATGAGGAAAACAGAACCTACTAGGTCTCTCCGTTCGTGGCGCCATTGTCTTGATGGTAGAAGGAGCAGCAGTTTGAAAAACGGGTGATGGAGGCGAAGACTGCACATCCAGACGGAGTGTTTTACTCGCATCTCCGGTTCTGATGACTTCATTTGCGTTGTGCAGAGTAGTCACAGATGGTTCATGAAGCACAATCGTGTGATTGTACTCAATGACGGTTTTCCGTTGGAAGTACTCCCCCAGCTATGAATCACCGTTTGCTGGCTCATTTACAGTCCTCTGCACCTTGTGGATACAGGAGTAGGACCCCAGGCAGAATCTACGTTTCACACGCCATTTGCGGAAGCGAACAGAAGGCAAAAGCCCATTATGCATACGAGATATGTACGCACTTCCCGCTTCTCTCCCCTCATCCTCTCGACGATAATAGTTAAACACTTCATCCAAGAAACACAACACAAACAAATGGTTTACAGCTCCACCTTCGTCTCAGGAGCAGGAGCGGGCGCAGGAGCAGGAGCAGGCTCGGGAG
>QWCN01004502.1_pt1 | contig 15322 bp, 14 predicted proteins | sample 1972711 | NCBI WGS metagenome assembly QWCN01 (sample SAMN09866707, study PRJNA288562) | Human gut metagenome isolate term1_stool, whole genome shotgun sequencing... | isolation source: gut | host: Homo sapiens | place: USA: California | reverse complement strand
TTACCTGCAGAAGAATGTTGAGACACTTGCAGCAAGAATCATTCTTTCTGGAGAAGTTCACGCACAGGATGTTATTGAAATTGATGTCGGTGATGGTGGCTTAAAGGCAGAAGTTGTTCATACACCTAAGAAGGCATAAAAGGGGCTTTGTTACAGTTCATGAATATTGCTTGCAATTTTTATTGATTGATAGTATAGTTTAAGAGGTATCTTCTGTGAGAGGATACCTCTTTTCTGATATCAGTTTTGCAAATGGAGTTTTAAATTATTGTGTTTTTTTTGAAAAAACGCATTTAGAAACATACAAATGAAGGTTTGGGAAAATTTGTATAATGAGAAAACTGGTGGGAAGAAAAGTGCGGATAAAATAGACGAGATGAGAGGCTTGGAATAAAACTATGAAAATTAGTGAATTACTGCAGCGCATTGACTATACGGTATTGCAAGGAGATCTTTCAGAAGAAATAACAGGTATCTGCCATGATAACCGTATGCTTCAGGAAGGGGATGCCTTTATCTGTATTGCGGGTGCACGCTTTGATACACATACGATGGCAAAGGAATTAGCAAAAAAAGCAGCACTTCTTGTTGTTGAAAAGCCAGTTGAACTGGATGCTGATTGTAAAACAGCAGTTGTGCAGGTGGCATCTACCAGAGATGTAGTGGCAGCACTTGCGGCGGCCTTTTATGGATATCCATCTGAAAAGATGGTTTGTATCGGAATTACAGGATCAAAGGGCAAGACAACTTGTACGCATATGATGGCAGATATTTTGCGTGCGGCAGGTTATCTTACTGGAACCATTGGTACGAATGGTGCGATTCTTCCAACAGGATGCGATCATGCAGTGTGGGGATCCAATAAATATAGCTGTGCACCGTGTAATGAGACACCAGGCTATGACTGCTATGAATTAAATAATACGACTCCGGATCCAATGGAGCTGCAGATGTATCTGGCAATGATGGTAAAGGCTGGCTGCACGCATGTTGTTCTGGAGGTTTCATCACAAGGTATGAAACAAAAACGAGTGGCAACTGTAGACTTTGCTTATGGTGTGTGGACCAATATCGAGACTGGTGATCACATTGGACCGAATGAGCACAAGGATTTCGAGGAATATCTATATTGCAAGGCGATGCTGTTAAATCAGAGCCGCCGTGCATATGTCAACTGTGATGATCGTCATCTTGATGCTTTTATGAAATATGTAACTCTTAGTGATGGTTCAGATGGCCGCACAAAGCAGGTATTTTATTATGGAGAAGGCGAAAAAGCTGATTATCACATTGGCAATTTAAAGAAGAGCCAAAATGGTGTGCTTGAGGCTCCAGGAATCGAGTTTACGATGAGTGGTGCGTTGGATGCAGACATTCAGGTCAACCTGCCAGGCGATTTCAATATGTACAATGCGGCAGCAGCAGTTGCCATTGCACATGATATGGGAATTTCAACTGATATCATCAATAAAGGATTAACTCATTTAAAGATTCGCGGCCGTTTTGATATTGTGTTCAATAATGGTCATTTTGCAGTCTGTGTCGATTTTGCACATAATGGTTACAGCACAAGAAATCATCTCGAAGCACTTCGTGAATATCATCCAAAGCGTATTGTCTGCGTATTTGGTGCTGACGGAAACCGTTCAAAGTATCGCCGCTACGAGATGGGAGAGGCGAGTGCACTGTTAGCCGATTTGAGCATTGTCACTGCCGGTCACAACCGCTACGAGACATTTGATCAAATTTTTGCCGATATCAAGATTGGAATCGACAAGGCTCAGAAAGAGAAAACTGAGCCAGTGTCATATCTGGTAATTCCAAACCGCAAAGAGGCAATCCGCTATGCAATTGAACATGCACAGGAGGGCGATATGATCACAATTCTAGGATTGGGACATGAAAGCTATCAGGAAGAAAATGGCATTAAGACACCGCATAGCGATATTCAGTTTGCGGCACAGTGCTGTAAGGAGTGTTATCCGCAGGGGTGAGGAGATGCAACCCGGTAGGTTATGGAGATCGGAAGGTTGTGGGGTGCAATCCGGAAGCTCTACGAGATGGCGCTTCGGCGAATGACTTTGTCGGCGCCCCTTGTTCCCGCGGCGCCTTCCACGCACCTTATTGTCTCAGATGCTGCGTAAGCCCGCTCCCACACGGGAATCGTCTCATAAAGCAGTTCGCCTCAGCGCCTGCCTAGGTTTTGAGGATGCTGATCGGGAAGACTGGATAGTAACTTAAAGAATATTGAAAACAAATTTAAAAAGATAAAATAGTAGCGTTAAGCAAACTATGAAAATATCTGAGGGAGGAAAAATGGATAGACAAAAGGTAAAATCAGGACTTGGATTGATGTTCTGGGGAAACATTGTGGCATTATTTGCAGTAATTCCAATTTTGGGAGTAATCGCAGCTCTTGTTGGCGGAATCATGGAATTGATTGCGATTGTGAATCTGAGAAAACAAAGTGAAAATTATAATAATGCATTTTGGTTTACAATTATAGGAATTGTGCTGGGCCTTTTTGCCAGTGGAGATGGACTATGGGGAACAGCGATGTCAATTCTTCATGGCCTTGCAACATTGGGTGCAACCTACTACATTTGCACAGCAACAGAGGAATGTGTAAGTACGGTATCTTACGAGGTAGCAGATTACTGCCATAGTGTATGCAATTGGTATGTAACTTGTATGGTTATTTCGTTAGCGATCAGTGCAGCGATGTTTGTATTTTCGATTATTCCGATATTAGGATTTATTGTCGCAGCAATTGGATCAGTGGCACTTATCGTAGTGGCGATTTTCCAGTTAGTAGCGTCTATTCGCTTCTTGATTATGCTTTGGAAGTGCCAAGGGGTGCTGTAAGGAAGTAGGAAAAGGAATATACCAGACAGCAGTAGGTAATTGACAATGGAGATTAAAAGTATATTGATCAAGGACACAACACGAGAAGAACGTATTCAGATCGTAGCGCATGGCTTAAATCAGTGTGGTGGATCGTGTGATTTCTGCAGTGGCTGTGATAATCTGGGTGGTGGTTCTGTTGAAGCATTTTATGAGCCTTATATAAACGGAGAGAAAGAGCTCCGCCAGCTAAATGAGGAGTATGTTAGCAATAGCGGAATGGTGAGATAAGCCGTATATACCTGTATTTTTGCAGGTATATACGTGTGAGTTAAAATAAAAAGGTTATTTGTCAGATGAAAGTCTGTGAGTTGAAAAATATAATTATAGAGTTATAATGTGGTATTGTAGTCAAACCCAGATGGGTTTGGCTATAATATTTTATATACATTAATAACTTTATATATATATAAAGTTATAATAAAAATAACAAAACGCTTGACAAATAGGTTAGATAGCTTTATATTAAAGATAGAGTAAAAAAGCGAAGTATAAAGTGTATGAATTGTAACTGTAGTGATAATAAAAATAAGGAGGGAGAAAATGGAGGATAAAGCAGTAAGTACTTCGTTTAACGAAAATGGACAATTAGCTCACGTAGACTATAAAACGGGAAGATGCCAGTCTATGAAAGAGCATGTAGAAAATATAGTCCATTTTTCGAAAAACATTTGCGAGCTTCCAGTGTTAGAAAACCTTATAATATTGGGAGAAATGCTTCATGATGTTGGAAAACTTGGCACGGAAAATCAGGCGGACTTAGAAAATATTAAAAAGTTTGGAGATGAGGTACATAAACATGGGCTTGATCATTCGACAGCAGGTGGAAGATTGGCATTAGAATTGATAAAGGCTTGGCCGGTTGCTGAGTATATCAGTACATTGATTTATTGTCATCATGGATTGAATGATTGCATTAGTTTGGAAACCGGTCAAAGTTTACAGGAACGTCGTTTGAAAAAAGAGATTGAATATGATTCTATTAAAGATAAGTTCTTTCAAATCTGTGACAGAACGATGTTAGAAAAATATAGCGAATTGGCAATGCAGTCATACCGAATGATTTTTGATAAGATAAATGCATTTATTAAAAATTGTAACTCAGCTGGAAAAAATTGCGGAAATGGAGATTTTTACAGAGGAATGTATTGGCGCGTTTCTTTATCTCATGTTTTTGATGGAGACTGGACAGACACAGCGAGCTTTTTTGATGGTGTTCCATTACCTGAACGGACTTCAAAGGAGGAAACTCAAAGCATATGGAAAGAATGTATACAGAATTTTGAGCAGCATTTAAAAAATGAAGTCCAGAATAATTCAGATAATGGAAATCAGTTGAATTCGTTCCGGCAGGAGATATCCGATTCTTGCCGACAGGCGGCAGAAACAGACCAGAAGTTATATCGCTTGACGGTTCCAACAGGAGCGGGAAAAACGTTAAGTAGTTTGCGTTTTGCGTTATATCATGCGAAAAAGATGCAAAAGCAGCGAATTTTCTATATAGCGCCATTTAATTCGATTCTGGAGCAGAATGCCGATGAAATCCGAAAAGCGACAGGAGTGCCATCGGCTATTTTAGAACATCATTGCAATGTGATTTGTGAAGACGATGAAGAGGAAAGATATCGTAGCCTTACAGAAACGTGGGATTCACCGATCATTGTGACAACAGCTGTACAGATTTTAAATACACTATTTTCAGGTCAAAAAAGTTGTATTCGTAGAATGCATAGTTTATGTAATAGCATTATTATATTTGACGAGGTTCAGGCAATTCCTACGAGATGTACAGAGCTATTCAATTTAGCAGTGAATTTCCTGTCACAGTTCTGCAACACAACGGTGGTATTATGTTCTGCAACACAGCCTACATTGGCGTTATTAAAAGAAAATAATGTTTGTGAATGTCGAGAAATGTCAGGAGAATCTGAAAGATATGCAGAAGCTTTTAAGCGCGTTGAGATTATCGATGCAACAAAGGAACCAGGGGAAATGGAGACGGAGGATTTAAAAGATTTTGCACTTGAGAAGACAGAAGAGTATCAGAGTACCTTGGTAATCGTAAATACAATACCGTGTGCAGTTGAGGTATTTGAAAAGTTGCAGGATAGCTGTTCGGATGAATATGAGATCTATCATCTAAGCAATAATATGTGCCCACAAAATAAACTGGATGTGCTGAAGGATATAAAACAAGCATTGAAGGATAAAAAGAAAAAGGTTATCTGTGTCAGCACACAAGTAGTAGAAGCTGGAGTGAATTTCTCATTTGGCTGTGTGATTCGATCTAAGGCAGGTCTTGACAATATCATTCAGGCAGCAGGCAGATGCAATCGCCACAAAGAATTGGGTAGGATGGGAGCAGTGTATATTGTTCAAATGTCCTCCAAAGCAGAAAATTTGAAACATCTGGATGAAATTAAAAATGCGCAGGCTGCATTACAAAAGGTACTTGATGATTTTGATCTTAATAGAGAGAGGTTTGATAATGCTTTAGATTCAGAGAAAGCGATAAAAGCTTATTACTTAAATTATCGCACTCAATTAAAAGCAAATGAAACAAAGTTCTCAGTAGATGTGTGTGGGGTGACAACAACATTGGTGGAGCTACTTAGCAAAAATCAAATAGGACAAAACCAGTATTGCCGAGCGCATAACAAGAAAATACAGACAAAATTGCCACAGGCATTTCAGACGGCAGGTGAAAAGTTTGAAGTGATTTCCAATAATTATAAAATAGGTATTGTGGTTCCATATGAGTCTGAGACGAGTAAATTATTGGAAGCGTTAGAGCAATCAAGTACAGAAACAGAAAAGAAAAAAGTATTGAGAAAATTACAGAAATATACAGTTGGTATTTCGGAAACTAGAAAAGGTAAGCTGGGAAATGCCATATATGAAAATAGCGAAGGAGTATTGGTGTTATCTGATGGTTATTATGATAGGAAGGTAGGTGTGGTAAATGAACCGAATTGGAGTTTTTCTAGCATGTAAAGGAGGTGAGATATTTTGAAAAAATACAGAAATACAATCGAATTTGAAGTAACTGGTCCATATGCTCTTTTTTCTAATCCAGTTATGAAAGTTGGCGGTGAAAAGACAAGTTATCATATCCCAACATATGAAGCATTAAGAGGGATTGTGGAAAGCATTTACTGGAAGCCGACCATTATGTGGATTATAGATGCAGTAAGAGTAATGAATCCTATTCAGACAGAAACCAAGGGAATCCGTCCTATTGCATATAATGGAGGAAATGAACTCGCATATTATACTTATTTGAAAGATGTGCGATACCAGGTTCGCGCCCACTTCGAGATAAATTATAATCATCCAGAGTTGGAAGATGATCGCAATGAGAATAAGCATCATAATATTGCTCGAAGAATGGTAAATCGAGGTGGACGCAGAGATATATTTTTGGGAACAAGGGAGTGTCAAGCTTTTGAGGAACCTTGTGTATTTGGAGAAGGAAAAAGCTACTATGATACCATGACTGGGGAAGTGGACTATGGTTTTATGTACCATGGAATCACGTATCCCGAAGATGCTATTTTGGAAGAAGATAAGGGGAAAATGACAGTACGGTTTTGGAAGCCAGTTATGAAGAAAGGAGGAATTATAGAGTTTATTAGACCAGAGGAGTGTACACAAAAAAGGCAGATTCGAGAGATGGAACGTAAAGTGTTTGGAAAAGAAAATTTTACGGGATTAAATGAATTTACCGATGAGGAGGTGAGCGAGTGAATTGGGTAAATGAGCTGATTGATCTTTATGAGAAGAATGAGGATCAAATAGGTGTTATTGAAGAACGAAATGGAATGCAATATGTACTTTTACCACCGTTTCATACAACTGTAACAGCACAAATAACAGTAACTATTGATCAAGATGGGAATTTTTTAAATGCAGAATCAGTAGATTCTAGTAGTAAGTTGACAACTATACCAGTAACGGAAAAATCAGGAAGTCGTACTGCTGGAAAGGAACCACATCCTTTGTGCGATAATTTGCGATATCTTGCAGGAGATTATGTAAAATATTATAAAGATGATGGAGTCTGCAATAAGTTGTATATTTCTCAGCTTAAAAAGTGGGTTGAATCCGAATACTGCCATGAGAAAGTTAGGGCAATTTATCTATATCTGAAAAGAAATACTTTAATTCATGATCTGGTAAACAAAGCTGTTATAAAGTTGAATGAGCAAGAACAGATGGACGACAAAGAAAGTATTCAGGGAATCGCACAGCCGAAAGCATTTGTACGTTTTATTGTACGTTCAGCGGATGCAGATATTTTAGGACAAAGACCGGATGAATGCTGGAAAGACAGAACCTTGCAAGAATGCTATATCGAATATGTTCGTTCTCAAGAAAAGGAGAAAGACTTATGCTACCTTACAGGAAATATGGAGGCGACTACTTATCTTCATTCAAAAAAAATCCGCAATGAAGGTGATGGTGCGAAACTGATTTCAGCAAATGATAGTCAAAATTTCACCTATCGAGGACGCTTTATTACTAAAGAAGAAGCTTTTGCAGTAGGAAATGAGACTTCTCAGAAACTTCATAATGCATTAAAATGGATTATTCGCAAGCAAGGTACATTTTTTGATACGCTAGCAATTGTTAGTTGGGAATCGAATCGGTTGAGTATGCCAAAATGGAATGTGGATACCGATACGATTGCGTCAGAGTACGAGAAGGAGCAAGAAGAGGATGAGTGGGCAGAGGAAGAACCTGAAGAAGAGACCATATCAGATTTGAATGCAATCACTGCTGAAAAGTTTTATAAAGCATTGCGGGGATATGGTAAAAAGGTGGATAATACTTCATCTATGTTTTTGCTTGGATTCGACGCAGCGACTCCTGGCAGATTAGCAATGATTGAAGAGAAAACATTGGATTCAGCACGTTATTTGGAAAATATTAAAAAATGGCATGAAAGCTGTAATTGGATTCATGAAAAATGGAAAGATGGAAAAAGAATACAGTTTTCAGGAATGGTTGGCGTGTGGGATGTAGCGGATATTCTTTTTGGCATAGAAAGTAAGGGAAGTCTTACCATTGTAGATGCAAATGGAAAGAAGCTATATGCAGAAGTTGCTAAGAGATTGATTCCCTGTATCTGGAATGGAAGCAAAGTACCAGTTGACTATGTGAATAGAGCCGTGCAGAAGGCTTCTACGCCGTTGGCTTATAAGGAACGTAAAAACTGGGAAAGAGTTTTGACGTTGGCTTGTTCTTTTGTTAAAAAGAATAGAAAAGAAAAATATAAGGAGGAATGGAACGTGGCATTAGACAAGGAACAAAAAGACAGAAATTATCTGTATGGTCGCTTGTTAGCGGTGGCAGATCGAATTGAATACCGAACATATGATGCGAGTGATAAGGGAAGGGTTACAAACGCCAAGAGGTATATGAGTACCTTTTCGCAAAGACCATTTGAAACATGGAAGGTGATTGAAGAAAATATTCAGCCATACATGAATAAGTTGGGAATCGCAGAAAGACGTTTCTATGAAAATCTGCTTGATGAGATTTGCAAGTTATTTGAGGTGGAAACATTTCTGGATAATAGCAAATTGGATGGTTTGTATTTGTTAGGCTTTCATAGTCAGTCGCAAGATCTGAAGGAAATAAAAAAAGAAAACTCTGAAGAAAATTTGAAAGAAAGTGAAGAGGAGGAATAAACAATGAGCGAATTAAAGGGAAAAATTGATTTTACCTTGTTTGTAAGTGCAAATGGTGCAAATGTGAATGGAGATCCGCTGAATGGAAATCGTCCGCGAATCAATCTGGATGGATACGGAGAAATGTCTGATGTGTGCATTAAAAGAAAAATCAGAAATCGTCTTCAGGATCTGGGACAGAAAATTTTTGTACAGTCAGATGATCGTGCAACTGATTCGTATACCAGTCTGAAGGACCGTGCAGATGGCTGTCAGGAACTGAAAGCACAGATGGAAAATAAGAAAAATGCGAACCGTGATGCATGTGCAGCAATTGCATGCAAGGAATGGCTTGATGTCAGAATGTTTGGACAGGTCTTTGCGTTCAAGAATGTTCCAGTTTCTTTCGGTGTGCGAGGTCCGGTTTCAATTCATCAGGCAATCAGCCTTTCACCAATTGATATCATTAGTATGCAGATTACTAAGAGCGTAAATAGTGAATCAGGAAAAGAGAGCAAAGCATCTGACACAATGGGAATGAAGCATAGAGTTGATTTTGCTGTGTATAAAATAATGGGAAGTGTCAATGTTCAGCTTGCAGAGAAAACTGGGTTTAGTCAGGAAGATGCAGAGGCATTGAAGGAGGCATTAAAAACTTTGTTTGAGAATGATGCGTCTTCAGCGAGACCAGAAGGAAGCATGGAAGTTTGCAAGATGTATTGGTGGCAGCACGATGAAAAGACACCAGCTATTTCTAGTGGAAAAATTCAGAGAGGCTTTAATATTAAGCAAAAGAAAGATCGTCCAAAGGAATTTACGGATTATGAAATTACTTGGCATGTAGATGGCTGCAAAGAACCGGAGGAATTTGATTTTGTATAATGAGGAAGATTTTCTACAGTTATCCGGAATTCAGCACTTTGAGTTCTGTAAGAGACAGTGGGCACTGGCTTATATAGAACTACAGTGGCAGGAAAATGTCAGAACCGTAGAAGGAAAAATTCTTCATGAAAATGCACATGACCCGAGTCTCAAAGAAAAAAGAGGCGACACTTTGATTGTGAGAGCAATGCCGATTCACTCCCGTGAAATGGGAGTGAGCGGCGAATGCGATGTAGTAGAATTTCAGAAGGTAAAAGAGGGAATTCATCTAGCTGGAAAAGAAGGTCTTTATAAAGCAATTCCAATAGAATATAAAAGAGGAAAACCGAAAACAGACGATTCTGATATTCTTCAGGTCGCGGCACAAGCAATGTGTCTGGAAGAAATGTTATGCTGTACAATAGAGTATGGCTATATTTTTTATGGGGAAACGAAACATCGTACTAAAATAGTCTTTACAGATGAAGTGAGAGAAAAAGTTCGCAGGATATTTGCAGAAATGCATAAATATTACGAACAGCGTTATACACCAAAGGTAAAAACAAGTACGAAGTGTAATGCTTGTTCCTTGAAAGACATTTGTATTCCTGTTTTAAACAAGAAAAAATCAGTTTCCGGGTATATTGATAGAACTATTGCTAATGAGGAAAATGAATGAAAAGACTTTTAAATACGTTATATGTAACATCAGGAAATAAATATTTGTCTCTGGAAGGCGAAAATATTGTTGTACTAGAAGATCAGAAGGAAATTGGAAGAGTTCCATTGCATAATTTACAGGCGATTGTTACATTTGGATATACAGGAGCAAGTCCGGCACTTATGGGAGTCTGCGCTCAGAGAAATATAGATTTATCTTTTATGTCTGGAAATGGAAGATTTCTGGCTCGAGTTACAGGTGAAGTAAAAGGAAATGTAACGTTAAGAAAGCAACAGTATAGAATTAGTGATAATCAAGAAGAAAGCATACGAATAGCGAGAAATTTTATTCTTGGAAAAGTATATAATTCAAGATGGATTCTTGAAAGAGCAATCAGGGATTATTCTATGCGCTTAGATGTTGAAACAATAAAGAAAAAATCGCTTTTTCTAGATCAGAGTATCGGGAAAATAAGAGTCTGTGAAAATGCAGATGAATTATTGGGGCTAGAAGGAGAGGCAGCTTCGGTATATTTTTCTGTATTTGATGATCTGATTTTGCAGCAGAAGGAAGACTTTTATTTTCATGGAAGAAATAAGAGACCACCTTTGGATAATGTGAATGCTATGCTGTCTTTTGGATATTCTTTATTAGCAGGAATGTGTGGTTCGGCATTAGAAACAGTAGGATTAGATCCATATGTAGGATTTTTTCATACTGATAGGCCTGGACGCATGTCATTGGCATTAGATCTGATGGAAGAGTTCCGAAGTGTCATGGTAGATCGCTTTGTTTTAACTTTAATCAACAAAAAGGTTATGAAAGAAAAATATTTCATAAAAAAAGAAAATGAAGCTGTTATCATGACAGATGAAGGAAGAAAAGCGTTTTTATCAGCTTGGCAATCAAAAAAACAAGAAAGTATTAAGCATCCATTCTTGAATGAAAAGATTGAATGGGGAATGGCTCCTTATGTACAGAGCATGTTGTTGGCGAGATATTTAAGAGGAGATTTAGATGAGTATCCGCCGTTTTTCTGGAAGTAGGTGGAAAGTGAAATGTTAGTGCTAATTACGTATGATGTAAATACACAAACAGAAGCAGGAAGAAAACGTTTACGAAAAGTCGCAAAAGAGTGTGTCAATTATGGCCAACGAGTTCAAAATTCAGTATTTGAGTGCCAAATGGATGCAACAAAGTGCCGACAGGTAAAAGCTATTTTAGAAAATCTCATAGATAAGGAAGTGGATAGTTTAAGATTCTATTATCTGGGAGAAAAGTATAAAAATAAGGTAGAACACATCGGGGCAAGGCCAGGATTTGATGTTACAGATACGCTTATATTTTAGTGCAAAGTTGGTCTCTTTGTGAGGTTGTGATATAGAACATGTAATATTTTGTAAACTACTAAGAGGATTGAAATAGGAAGGAGTGTTTTTACGTTTTATCCGTTTATGATATTAAATGATAATACAGAAATTGTACATTCAGAGGTAATAGAAAAAAAAGGTCGTGAACAGGTCGAAGTTCGCATTGAAAAACCTGTTTATGGAGGGTTTCACTCAGCATCTTGTTGGTTACCTGATTACAGATGGGAAAATATTGATGGATTTTCTGAGGAAGAAATTAAATATTTCCAAGAATATCTAAATTCTGTTGCTCACATTATTATGCAATTAGCTCGAGAAGGTGGTTTTGAAGGAGGTATGGACAGTGCCTCAAATTTTTAAAATTGGTGGACAGGGGTTCAATGATTAGAAGAATCAAAATAAAAAGCGGGCAAAAAGCTGAGTGCGAAAGGCAAGTAAACAGAAAAATCCTAAAGGATTCGCACCAGAAAAAATGAAGATTTTGCAAGAAAAAGAGTTGAAAAAAAGATAGTATTAATGTAATATGAATATATTATATGCAATGAGCACAAAAAGTGATTTTGAAAGGAAAACTTTTTGCGTAAAAATTGCTGTCGACCTCTTCGTGAGGTCGTGAGTTGAAACATATAAATATAATCCCATATAATACCATACAACCCCGTCGACCTCTTCGTGAGGTCGTGAGTTGAAACAGATAGAGCAGAGAGCTTGGAAGAAGCAAAACAGAGTCGACCTCTTCGTGAGGTCGTGAGTTGAAACATTCGTAATGGAATCCCATACACCATTTTCAAAAGGTCGACCTCTTCGTGAGGTCGTGAGTTGAAACGTCTTTCAGATCCAGGGCGACCGCGATCACTTTGTCGACCTCTTCGTGAGGTCGTGAGTTGAAACGTCTTTGAGTTGTCACAATCCATCATTCGCGACCGGTCGACCTCTTCGTGAGGTCGTGAGTTGAAACTTTACCAGGTCAAAAACGACAAGCGTCTGTCCCTGGTCGACCTCTTCGTGAGGTCGTGAGTTGAAACGTCCAACGGGTACAGTGGAAAGATTATCGGGACGACTGTCGACCTCTTCGTGAGGTCGTGAGTTGAAACATAAAATGTATGATACAATGGGCGCAAGGGAAGGTCGACCTCTTCGTGAGGTCGTGAGTTGAAACATAAAGGCGGTGTTTTTATGGCGGAAATTAACTGTCGACCTCTTCGTGAGGTCGTGAGTTGAAACTAAAGTCCGTTGATGTTATGGTAAAGGGACCGGGTTGTCGACCTCTTCGTGAGGTCGTGAGTTGAAACCCATATGCTCTCGTGAAATTAGAAACAGGAAAAACTGTCGACCTCTTCGTGAGGTCGTGAGTTGAAACATCGCAGTTCCCGACGATTGTGAGTGCTGCATTGGTCGACCTCTTCGTGAGGTCGTGAGTTGAAACAGTTGTGAAAAGACCGGATAGAAAAGTGTACCTCGTCGACCTCTTCGTGAGGTCGTGAGTTGAAACATGAGATGATGTGTGGATGGATGCATTCTGCACTCTGTCGACCTCTTCGTGAGGTCGTGAGTTGAAACGTTGATACTGAGCAGGAGTTTCGGAGCCTGGTAGTCGACCTCTTCGTGAGGTCGTGAGTTGAAACAACTTCCCTGCTTACCGCAAATTGATACTGGATGCTGTCGACCTCTTCGTGAGGTCGTGAGTTGAAACGCCTTGGCGAATGCCATTGCCTCAGCGTAAGAATGTCGACCTCTTCGTGAGGTCGTGAGTTGAAACACGTCTGCCATATCTATTTCCTCCTATTCCTTCGTCGACCTCTTCGTGAGGTCGTGAGTTGAAACGCTATGTTGTACAAAAGCATTAGCTCTACGGAGCTGTCGACCTCTTCGTGAGGTCGTGAGTTGAAACGTGTTTACCAGCTGAGGCAGAGAAAAAGACAATAGTCGACCTCTTCGTGAGGTCGTGAGTTGAAACGGAATTGCTGCGATTACCTCATCTGACAAAGTAAGTCGACCTCTTCGTGAGGTCGTGAGTTGAAACAAGAACCGGGCAGGCAGACCGAAAAAAGGCGGAGCGGCCGTCGACCTCTTCGTGAGGTCGTGAGTTGAAACAACTCTGCACTTCAGGGAGCACAAAAAGGACTGGAGTCGACCTCTTCGTGAGGTCGTGAGTTGAAACAATTTTGCAGGCTGCGATTCAGGGAATCATCGCATTGTCGACCTCTTCGTGAGGTCGTGAGTTGAAACATCAAGACGCATACAACCAGAACACGGATTACATGTCGACCTCTTCGTGAGGTCGTGAGTTGAAACAATAATGATCAAGCTACCGATACAAATAAAATAGGTCGACCTCTTCGTGAGGTCGTGAGTTGAAACGTCGGCAAGGATGTAGCAACAGCACTTGGCTATGGTCGACCTCTTCGTGAGGTCGTGAGTTGAAACAATTCTGTGTTCTCCATCACCTGCTTAACTTCAGTCGACCTCTTCGTGAGGTCGTGAGTTGAAACATCAGTACGCAGGTGATACCTGCAAGTGCCACGGTAGTCGACCTCTTCGTGAGGTCGTGAGTTGAAACAAAAAGCTTCACGGCATGAACCCTAAGCAGTATTTGTCGACCTCTTCGTGAGGTCGTGAGTTGAAACAACATCCGCCACGCGATAGTAGACCTTTGCGGTGTCGACCTCTTCGTGAGGTCGTGAGTTGAAACGCCATTGATATTACATCAGAGTCCAAGGAAATTAGTCGACCTCTTCGTGAGGTCGTGAGTTGAAACACAAGCAGAGCCTTTTCAGTAGACTTATCCATCATGTCGACCTCTTCGTGAGGTCGTGAGTTGAAACAGCTGTTGTATGGATCTCAGGAATATAAACCGTCGTCGACCTCTTCGTGAGGTCGTGAGTTGAAACGTCCTTAACGCTTTTTTGTTCTTACTATATTTGGTCGACCTCCTGTCGACCTCTTCGTGAGGTCGTGAGTTGAAACTCTGCTTGTACTACATTCGATCTTTTAACGCGACTGTCGACCTCTTCGTGAGGTCGTGAGTTGAAACATCAATGAGTCTGGCTTATACAGCCTCATCCTTGTCGACCTCTTCGTGAGGTCGTGAGTTGAAACACAAGAGGTTATGAAGGTTGGGGTTCTGGTTGGGGTCGACCTCTTCGTGAGGTCGTGAGTCGACCTCTTCGTGAGGTCGTGAGTTGAAACGTGCAAATGGCGGTATACCGATTAAAGCCGGTTTGGTCGACCTCTTCGTGAGGTCGTGAGTTGAAACGACATTGAATCATTCTTACAGGATAAGGACGATGGTCGACCTCTTCGTGAGGTCGTGAGTTGAAACATGTCAGTCACTGCAATATCGACATACGGAATACCGTCGACCTCTTCGTGAGGTCGTGAGTTGAAACTTGTTGTAGGAGAAAAGAAAGAACGCCCTGGCGTATGTCGACCTCTTCGTGAGGTCGTGAGTTGAAACATTTGCAAATCTGGTTTGATGCTCTTTAGATCTTCGTCGACCTCTTCGTGAGGTCGTGAGTTGAAACGTAGAAAGCATCCGCTATACGAAAATAATAAAGCGTCGACCTCTTCGTGAGGTCGTGAGTTGAAACGCAACTGCTGTCTTCCGGCCGATGGTACCGACCGTCGACCTCTTCGAGAGGTCGTGAGTTGAAACACGATCTATGTGATCAGTATTGGAAAGATGATGCGTCGACCTCTTCGTGAGGTCGTGAGTTGAAACACTATCATGGGCTTTCCACATTGGGGCAATACCACGTCGACCTCTTCGTGAGGTCGTGAGTTGAAACCCTTTTTTCTTTTCTGCATTGGCTATCAAGAATTTGTCGACCTCTTCGTGAGGTCGTGAGTTGAAA
>QWCN01004284.1_pt1 | contig 15341 bp, 8 predicted proteins | sample 1972711 | NCBI WGS metagenome assembly QWCN01 (sample SAMN09866707, study PRJNA288562) | Human gut metagenome isolate term1_stool, whole genome shotgun sequencing... | isolation source: gut | host: Homo sapiens | place: USA: California | reverse complement strand
GTCAGCGCCGATCTTGGTCCATGTCCCGTTCCAGTTGTATTCGAAGGTCACGGTGCGGGTATCATAGCTGAGCTGACCCGGGATCGTCAGCGAGACGGCGGTACCCGAAGCGGTGACCTTGCCCGTGACGAGCGCTGTGCCGCCGCTGCTGGCCCGGACATCGACGCCCGCTGCAGGAAGGTAGCCCGTGAGCGTGACATTGTATGAACCGCCCTGACCGGGGATCGTCGCAGGAGCGTTGTGCGTGGCATTGGAGACGGAATAACCCGCCTGCGAACGGCTATCGCCGATCTTCGTCCATGTGCCGTTCCACAAGTACTCGAACGTCACCGTGCGCGCATCGAAGCTCTGGTTCGCCGGGACGGCCAGCGAAACCGCCGTGCCGGATTTGGTGACCGTACCGCTTACGAGGGCCGTATTGCCGGACTGGGCGCGGACATCCACGCCAGAGTAAGGTATGTTTCCTATCAGGGTAAGGCTGTAAGTCTTACCCTCACCGGGGATATCCCCGGCCGGCATCACGGCATTTTCCGAGACCGTATAGTCAGGCGCCGACCCGTTCCAGTCACGCACGCATCGGAAGGACCGCGGATGATCCCCGTCGATGGCATCGGTATTGACACGCCCGTCCGTACCCGAAATTCGCAAGATCGCAGTGATGTCAGGATAATTATCCGGATCATCCTCATCCCATGTCGCACTGAAGAGCACGTTGTCGGGAAGTACGGTAAAGCCGGCGAGACTGTGCAGCCGCGCATTGCCGACCGGTCTTTGTACCGGGCTGTCCGACGAGTTATCGATGTCGAGCGACTCGACATGTTCATTGCCGCCCATGGTCCATATCATCATCAGCTCACGCTGGGAGGGAAGACGCCAGTCATCATAGCCTTCCTCGCGAAGATTGTCGCAATAGTCGATCGACGGACGCCAGTTCAGAAAGCCGGGATCGGCACGCTGCACCTGAAGCATCGCCGACATGCGGTTGTTCCCGCTACGCTTAGTGTCGATCAGCGTGGCCGTAGGCCGCGAAGCGAACAGAGAGTTCCTGTCCAGACCGCCCGCAGCGTCGCGAAGCACGACGAGGGTAGCATCGCCCTCGGCCTTGACATACGGATACTTCGTGCCCGCACCGGACTCTTTGTCCCGGACGCATCGCACATAATTCCGCGTCAGCTTTTCTTTTTTATACGCTATGCCGTAGCCGAAATCGAACGTCCATGCCTGATCCGCATTCGACGCATTGGTCGTCGACGACCAGTAATTCGCCTCCATAAACGGGTCGAGTACGCGCACGCTGGGTTCGACGCACCAGTAATAATACAACTCGTTCGCCGTGGGCAGACGCCAGTTGTCGCCCTTGCCCCGGCAGTAGTCGACAGCCTGCTGCCATGTACCCAGCTCCTCCAGTTCGGGTTCGAGCAGCGTGCTGCCGCCCGTGTCGATCGGGAGATATCCTCCCCCGCCGATACCGCCGTCGCCCCAGTCGTATTCGTTCCACGGAAGGATCTCGATGTCCAGTTCGGGGTTGTCGGCGATGCGACCAACGCCCAGCTCCACGACATAGCGGTAGCCCGGCGCGAAGTTGTGCCCCGCAAGCGAGGCGTCGAGCTTCATCTCCTTGCCCTCGCTCGTTAGCGTCACCTTGACTTGCAGCTCTCCGGCATATCCCGGCAGCACGGCGCGACCGCCGCCCACACCGAGCGTCGACGCCGTGGCCGTCGTGCCCTCCTCTGCCGCGAAATCCGAAGCAGCGAACTCCACCATGCCGCCGCGGCCCTCGGTGATGAGACGGTAGGGATAGTCGCCGATCTCGTAACGGCCCGAAGCGGGCAGGCCCCACAGCTGCAAACCGTCGCCCGTGACCTCCAGCGTCCTCACGACCTCGCCCGCACGCGGACGGATCCGCACGTCGATGTACGAGCCCATGCGGTAGAAGCACACCTCGGGAATATAGTGCTTCGACCCTTTCGAGGGGTCGATCGTCTCCCGGTGCGCCAGCGCCATGTAGTCGGCACCGTTCGCAAGACCCGTATAGGTACCCGGATTCGGAAGCGCGGTGTTCGCCGAAACGGCCGGGGAGAAATAGTAGAAATCGTACGCCCCGCGGCGGAGCACCAGCTCCCGCGCAGCGTCCGCCGTGGCATTGCCACGCTCATCGACAGCCGCGGCCACGATCGTGCCATCGGCGTCGGCGATCTTGTAAGTGTTCTGATCCACCGGGCTGGCGCTCTGCGGGTCGGCGCCGGCCTCGTAGACCACCACGCGGAACGTCGTGCCCACGGGAAGACCGTCGGGATTATCGACATCCGGCCCCGGATCGGGACCGGGAGGAAGCCCCCCTTCGTCGCGGTTAACACAACGAGCGGAGAGTTCTTCCCCGTCGTCGGCAGACCAACCGTCCATGTTCCAAAGATTATGGGCGTAGTCGATAAGCCCATGCCAAATATAATCGGGATTATCGACGCGGGGCGTCGAGGTCCAGTAACGATAGCTCGGTTCCTCCCATGTGAAGTTCCAGAACTCGAACTTCCGGTTGTCGGGCAGCGGCGAATTGGCCCGGACATACTGGATGATCTGCTGCATCTCGTCATAGGTCGGAAGGCGAAGACCCAGATCCGCGCAGTATTGCGTGGCCTCCGGCCACGTCATCTCCTTCTCCACGCCTTTGCCGCGGTTGCCGTCAACCCACAGGTCACCGATCTGGAACGCACCATCGACCATCCCCGCAGGGGGAAGGCCCGAACGCGTGGAAGCTCCCGCAGAGCGCGAAAGCGAAGAAACGCCCTTAGCGCCCATGGCGTTCCAGCCGTTATCGTCGGACGCTCCGGCGACCGTAAGCCTGCCGGCCTGCCAGCCAACCGTAACGGCTCCGTCGGGAGCAGCGGAACCGCCGTCCGAACCGCACATGCCTGCGTCTTCCTTGACACAGCCCGTCAGCGAAAGAGCGCCCGCCACGGCGAACGCCGCCGCGCAAAGGCAGGCAGCCATGGTAAACCGTGTTTTCATATTCGTATCTTTATTTCGTTTCATCATATCTCGTTATCTCTTTATGCCCCGTCCCGCGTGCGGCAGGGAGCCGAAGCCCCCGCCCCACGACGGGCTATTTGCTTCTTACGCAACGTGTATAGTTTGTTAACGTCTTATTATAATAAGACTGTTCCAGATGTAACATCCTCTCGACCATCGCGTAACTGGTATTGCCGCTCCTCTCGGTAGCCGCCCAATGAGCGACGCCAACTATGTTCATAGCGTCGTTAGAGGACAATGGATATTTGATCTTATCTACGACAGCATCCAATTCCTTCAACTCCTGCAACGACGGCAGGTACCACGTACCCTTCGCAACACCCCCATCGGTCTTGTTATAGCAATAGGCAAACGCGGGAAAATCCGTAGCGAAATTACCCGAAGCACCGCCAGTCTTATTGTCCGAATAACTTTTAGCTATTTTCCACAAACTGGCCCCATTGCGCGCTGTCTCGCTCTGAGCCCCGGAACCCAAAACATAATTGCTGTTGGCGGCCCACTTCAACTTAGTAGTATAATCCATCGCCACAACGCGGAAATCCTTCGCATTGCTGGGATTGACCCAATAAACAACACCTCCGCCGTACAAATGCCCGACATCAAGCACACGCTGTATATTCGAATCGAATTTTACCCAACTTGTCTTCCATTTGTATTCGAAGTCTATGAAGCGGATTTGACCCGTCATATTGGCCGGAAGGGCCAGCGACCCGGAAGCATCCAAAGCCGTAACCCGACCCTTCGCGAGCGTCTCTCCGTCGGAGATCGCGCGGATCTCAACACCCTCCGACGGCAAGTACCCCGTAAGCGTAAAAGAATACGTACCTTCACCACCGGACACTATCAAAGGTCCAGTCGTCTCGACAACCGAATAACCGCCCTGCGAACATTCGGCGATCTTCACCCACGTGTCGTTCAACTTATATTCGAAAACAACCGTGCGGGCATCATAGCTCGCATTGGCCGGAATATTCAATGAGACGGGAGTACCCGAGGTCGTGACCTTACCCGTCACGGGATTCGCACCGGAGATATTGGCACGCACCTCGACGCCCTCGGCAGGGAAGAAGCCCTCCAACGTAACGGTATATGTGTCGCCACCGCCCGGAATCGAGGCAGAAGCGTTCGTCGTGGCCGAGGTGATCGAATAACCACCGCCTTGCATACGCGCGGTAATCTCGGTCCACGTGCCGTTCAACTTATACTCGAATACCACCGTGCGGGCATCATAGCTCGCATTGGCCGGAATCGTCAACTCGACGGTCTCGCCTGACTCGGCGACCAGACCCTCCGCGAGGGTCTCTTCCTGGCCGTCGACGCGGGCGCGGACTTCCGTGCCGTGGATGGATAGCAGTCCCTCCAGGGTGATGCCGTAGGCACCGCCCAGACCGGGGATATCCCCCTCCGGCGAAACCTCCGCGGAGCTCACATACGGGTCCTCGCCGATATTCATATCGCCGCCGGCCACCTCGTTCCACCGGGTGACCGTGACGCTCTCTACGGACAGCGAACTGCCCGTGAATTTCACCGTGTAGGTATAGTGTTTGCCCGCTTCCCACTTGTCGCTCTCGCCCGGAACGACCGCCAGCGGCAGGGCGTAGGCCGCAGCACCCGAAGCGACCGTTCCGTCGCCATTCATGCGACGCACCTCGAATACGATCTCGATGCCGGTCGATTTCCCGCCGTCGTGGCCGATCGCCGCCAGCGGGAAACACAGGTTGCCCACACGCGCCGAAGCAGCCGCAGCGGCTCCGTCATCCTCGGGTGTGTCCCCCTTCGAACGTTCCAGGCGGCAGCCCTCGATCCGGCGGACGATCTGGCCCCCGGAAACGGCCCCCGTAATCTCGCCCGTGGCAACCGACAGACGCGTATTTTCATCGAAATTGGCCACGAGCTCCTCCGAACCGTTGCGGTTCTTGAGCGTATAGCCCGCGAACTCGTAGTAAGACTCCGCATCGCCCTCGACGGCAGCCTGCGACCCGGACGAAGCGTACATGCGGAACGAAATCCGAGCGAGCACGTGCTCCATCACGAGCCGGGCCGTAGTGGTCGTGCCGGCACCTACCACGTCGCGATGCGAACTGTACATATAGTCGATTTCATCGGCGGCGGTGCAGGCGGTTCCGGCTGTCGCACCCGCAGCGTCCACGACGATCGCGCCCTCATTCAGAATCCCGACCGGAACCGTGGCCGAGGAGCCCTCGCCCCGGATATCGGCGTCATCGGTCCACGGATAGTAACCGTAGACCCGCCCCCGTTCCGAACCCGAAAAGAGAAGCAGTCGGGTCTTGCCATCCGCCGTGGTCGACGTCCAGGTGTTCTCGCCGGTCTCGTTGACGAAACGGACGTTCCTGCCGTCAGAATAGTAACCCCCGTCGGCTGATCCGCTGCCGGAGGTCGCCGACGGCGTGAACCAGCCGCTACCCTCTTCGGTCGTCACCACGACCCCGATGGCTGAACCCCGGGGCAAAACCGTGCCGTCCACCGCCGAACGCGTCTTCACCGCAGTCTGAACCCGAAGCTGCGCCGGATGCGCCGGAGCGGGCTCCGAAACCGGACCGTCATTTTCCGACGGCCCCCCGGAGCAACCCGCAGCAACGACCACCAACCCCAACCGAATGTAGTTCATTAACCTGTTCATATATATCCAGTTTACTTTTTTCTTCACGGCTCCCGTTCCGGGACTCCCCGCGGCCCCGCAGAACGCTCCTATTTAATCATGAAAATCAGCGATACGGCCACACGCGTCGGTCCGAAATAACTCTTGTGCTGCTGCGGGTCGCCGTCGATGGTCGGACGCCCGCACGTCACGCAGTCGTAACTGCGGTAGTTGACGTATCGGTAGCCGAAGCCTGCCTCGGCTTCGATGCTCCAGCGCGGCGAAAGCATCCAACTGTAGCCGTACGAGACCCCCGCGCCGAAGAACGATCCCTCGTAACGCTTCTCGTCCGCGTCGGAGAACATCAGGCCGAAAGGCGTCGCCTTCATGCCCCCGACGTTGTACTGCGCATACTCGGCGTTCAGGCCGAAGAAGTGGCCGTTGAACGTCTCCCACAGCCAGTAACGGCCCCCGGGCCGCACCTCCCAATGCTTGAACTTCTTGTTCCCGCCGAACGTCCACGGGTTCCACGAACCCGCCAGTCCCACCGTCCAGTGCGCCCCCACGGCCCCCTCGACCTCCGCCTGCGGCGTGGTCGTGAGCCAGCTCAGCGCGTTGGCCTTCACGGCCAGTTTTTGGGCTTCCGCACGGGATGCGCACAGCACCAGCGCCGCACAGCACCAGCGCCGCACAGCACAACGCCGCGCGCAGCCACCGACACGCCGCGCCCCGCAGCGATCCGCCGCTGCCGATCGCAACCGACGATCTTCTCTTTTCCATATCGTTATTCTTCATTTTTTTGGTTTTCATTTTCTGCGGCGGTTATCGCCCCGGCCCGCGGAGCCCGGCCCACAGCCCGGCTCCGGCGGCCAAAGAGGTAAAGAGATAAAGAGCTGACGCCCTCCGTGCGGCCGGGGGCTTGCGCCCTTGCCGCACGGCAGGCTATTCGTCCCTGACGCAGCGCACAGAGTAGCTGCGCGTCTTGCTGCTGTTGCCCGCGTTGCCATTGCTGAAATACACGTTCCACGCGCGGCTGCTATTGCTGCTGTACTCAGAAGCCGACCAATAGTAGCCGGCCGAGAACGCCGGAAAGCCAGACTGTTGATACAAATAAGGCGTATTGACCGGTTTGGAGGCGCTGCCAACACCTGTATCGTTCTTATCGCCGCTGGTGACATTGCTGCTACCGCCCAAAAGCCAGATCATCATCAACTCCCGCTGAGAAGGCAAACGCCAATCCGAATAACCCTCCTCCGTAAGGTTGTCACAATACGACATGGCATCGGACCACGTCTTCTGGCCGGGATTGCTCTTCTGAACCCTGAACTTACGCGACATACGATTATCCGCACTCGCCTCATTCCCGGTCTTGCTCGCGGTAACCCGCGACGAAAACAACGAAGACTCGTCTATACCACCCTTACTGTCGCGCAACACGACGACGACACCGCCGTTCTCACTGGTAACGTACGGATAACGGACACCGCTCTGGGCCCCGGCCGACCCGGCAACCGCAACGGCGGCAACGACCGCCAAAATCATCTTCTTCATATCGATCCTACTTTTCATATCTGTCTGCATTTATTTTCATGCACTCTATCCTTGAGATTTCTTTCCTCCGCTTCCTTTTCGCTCTCCTGCGTGGGTCGGACAAGGTAACCTTCCGGTAGCCCACCTGTCCGGTCACGGCTGTCAATTCGGGACAAAACCGTTCCGCACTGCACCGCCGGAGACGATAACTGCTATGATGGCGCATCAGCCCCCAATACGAGTTGACCGAACTGCGGAAAGCCTCCAGGTCGCACCGCTCCAACGCCCGCTCCTGCGCGAGGGCGTTCCACCTGCCGACCGTACGGTAAAGGCCCTCCTTGGTCCTGCGCCCGGCGAAAACCGCATCGCGCCGGATAAAGACCCCGAGAAACGAAACGCCCCTGGCGTAATGCTGCAACCAGCGCTTACGCGGATGGAGTGTCAGCCCCAACTCGTCGCGCAAGAAGCGTTCGAGCAACGGAACGAGCTCCCTGAGGTACTCCCGGTCGGGATGGACGATCACGAAATCGTCGGCATAGCGGCCGTAATACCGCACGCCGAGCGTATGCTTGACATAGTGGTCGAACGGCGTCAGGTAGAAGTTGGCGAACAACTGGCTGGTGAGGTTCCCGATGGGAAGGCCCTTACCGCCCTGCGGAACAGGGAACGGGGAGCGCACGCCCCCGGGCATCGGCCGCCCGCTGACGGCGAAGAGGCTCTTGTCGGGAGGCAACAGCCGCCAACCCCCGACGGGCCCGGCGACCCGGGCCCCGGGAACGGGATCGTAGAGCGCGATCAGACGCGTGAGGGCCAGCACCTCGGCCTTATCGTCGCCCGCATACTCCCGCTCGAGCGTACGCTCGAGCATGTCGGCCAGCCGCCCGCGGTCGATGCTCATGAAAAAGCCCCGCAGGTCGCACTTGAGCACATAGCAGTCGCGCGTATACCCCTCGGAACACTGCGCAATAAAGCGCCGGATGCGCCGCACGCCGTACAACGTACCCCGTCCCTTGCGGCAGGAGTAGGAGTCGTGGATCATCCCCCGGTCGAGGACGGGTTCGATGCGGTTGACCAACAAGTGCTGCACGACCCGGTCGCGGAACTCCGCGGCGAAGACCTCGCGCCGCACCGGACGCCCGATGATGAAGCAGCGCGAACGGCCGGGACGGTAGGTCCCCGCGCGCAACTCGCGCCACAACGCCATGAGGTTGTCTTCGAGACCTACCTCGAAGGCGAGCGCCTCCCGCCCGCTGCGCTTGTGGCGGCGGCAATCGGTATATGCCTGTATCAAATCCTCGAACGTCATCATATCATCTCATCCTTTTAAATAACGGGGACGGCACACACGGCACCGGATGCCGGATTGCCTGACGCAGCGCACATAGTTGCTGTTCGTCTTGTTGTTGTTGTTCGTGTTGCCATTGCTGAAATTCACGTTCCACGCGTTGCTGCTATTGCTGCTGTTCTCAGTAGCCGACCAATAGTTGCCGGCCGAGAACGCCGTAAAAAGTTACCGCTTCAAGCGCCCTCCACCCGCGCGGGAAGAGGACTTCGTGGCAGCGGCCCCGTCGGACATCTCGCCCCCAGGGAACCCCGCTGCCGGGTAACCGGAATCCGGAACACGCCGGGGAGCACCGTAACACCCCCCGTTCCCTTCCGTTGTGACCGCTCAGGGCGCCGCGCGCCGCCAACCCGTTATCTGTCTGCCTATCGTATCCATCTGTTCGGTTATCTCCGCAAATTGTTTATGGCTCACCAGTTTCAGGTCAAATCCCAGGCGCACCTGAAGCCTAATCAGTTCGAAATCGTCGGCGAACGACCGCAAATGCTCGCCCCTACGTGCGACCTCGGCGTTGGCCCGGAAGATGTGGCGAACCAGCCGCATGGCGTCGCGCTTGAGGTCCTGACCCAGCGTGTACTTGTACTCGCGCGGGAAATGACCCGTCAGGCGGAACAGCGTCAGGAGCATGCGGTAGGTGTCGCGGTAGACCGGCAATGTCTGGTAAAGGGCCATCGTCCGTATCCGTTAATCGTTTACCTCCGCCGCGAAAAGTTGCCGCTGCAACTCCCCGACGAAATTCATCGCCTCGAGCGGCGTGGCGCGAGCCAGATCGAAAGCCGCGATGCGCCGCGCCAACTCGCCGCCATCCGCGGGCATCGCAGCCTTTTTCCTGCGCGGCTCCCGCAAGGGCAGCGAAAGCGCGGCGGAAGCGTCGAACGACACGTCCAGACCCGAAAACTCGGCATAGCCATTCCCGCGGCTTACGAGAATCCCGCCCGCATCGGTAATGAGTGCGCTGACGCGCTCCAATTGCGCGAAGGGAAAACCGCAATAGCATACCGGGCGTTCTTCACTCCACAGGCTGTGTCGTTTGAGCCGGTAGCCTGTCAGGCGAGCAAGCGTCTGGGCCGAACCGTTGTAGGCCCGCATGAACATTCCCTGCAACATCAGGCACAAATGGCCGCTGCGACCCTCATGTTCTATGATCTCTTCAACCGTCATATTTCAATTCTCCGTTATATCGTACCTATCTTTTTCTTCGCTTCTTACTTCTTCGCCCTCCAGTCTCCTTGCCCCGGCCCGCGGAGCCCGGCCCACAGCCCGGCTCCGGCGGCCAAAGAGGTAAAGAGGTAAAGAGCTGACACCCTCCGTGCGGCCGGGGGCTTACGCCCTTGCCGCACGGCAGGCTATTCGTCCCTGACGCAGCGCACAGAGAAGCTGGTCGACTTGTCGTAGTAGTACGTGACGCCATTGCTGAAATTCACGCTCCACGCGCCGCTGCGATTGCTGCGGAGCTCAGTAGCCGACCAATAGTAGCCGGCCGAGAACTTACTGTCGGCAGGAATGGAGGGCTCGACGCACCAATAGTACATCAACTCATTCTGCGTGGGCAAACGCCAACCATCGCCCTTGCTGCTGCAATAATTAATGGCATTCTGCCAAGTCATCTTCTGGCCGGGATCGGGCTCGATGACCGTACCGCCACCACCGGTATTGATATTCTCACCCTTGGCTTGCGTACCCCGTTTGATCTCCTTGAACTCACCGCCCTCGACATATCCGAAGACGATCGTACGAGCAGCATTGGGATAACTGTTGGTTGGAACGGTGAGCGTAACGCCCGTACCCGACACGGTGGCCGTGGCCGAAACCAAAGCCGTGGTCTGACCGCTTATGCGCGCCTGAACCGAGATCCCGCTGCCGAGGTTCCCGGTAAGCGTGACGGTGAACGTCGCGCCGTCGGCCGAGATACCCGACGACGGATCGGGGCTGACCGTAGCCGACTGCACGCCGTTCACGTCCTGGCTGACGGCCGAAGCGATGTCAAACCACTTATTGTCTTTGCCGAAGCAATACTGGAACGTCAATGTTCGCTGTGCGTCCGGATTGGCAGGAATCGTCACCGTTGTCTTCTGGTCGCCGGCGGTCGGGGCGTTCGTGGAGGCCGTAGGCGCCACGACCTGCGTCGAACCGGACATCACGCGCACCTGAAGATTGCCCGGACGCCAACCCTTGAGCGTGACGGTGTAGGTCCCGCCCGCTCCGGGAACCGTCGCCGGAGCAGTATGCCCGGCCTCGGCAATGGCGTACCCGGCCTGCGAACGGTCGCCGCCGATTCGGAACCATGCATCTTTCCATTTATACTCGAACGACACGGTGCGGGCGTCATAGCTCTCATTGCCCGGCACCGTCAGTTCGATAGTCTTATCCGAGGGTCGAACCGTGCCCGACACGAGCGTCGTGCCGCCGCACTGCGCGCGCGTCTCGACGCCTTGGTCCGGTAGGACACCTGTCAGGGTAAGGCTGTAAGCCTTACCCTCTCCGGGGATATCCCCGGACGGCGTCACGGAAGCCGAGGAGACATACAGCGGCTTCTTCCCGCTGACCCGCCCGTCGGTGTCGATCAGCGAGAAGTGCGCAGCGGCCGAGCCTACGATCCGCGTAGTATAGGAGTAGACGTGGTTGGCCGTGACGTTGAAGTCCGAGAACATATCCTCGCCCAAGTAGATGTCGTAGTAGAGCGGAGCGTCCGCCACCGTGGTGCTGTGCGTCTTGACCCGCGCATAGGTGGCGTAGGCCGGGGCCTTCGAGGCGTTCTTGTCCTGCACCTTCAAGATGCCCGTACCGCTGCCCCGGCGGTTCTGCCCGATGTACCATGTATAGCTGCGGCCCGTGCCGCCGGTAGTGCTCTGCACGTGCGGAGCCAGTCCGGCGGCCGCATTGTCGCGGTAGCCGAAATTGGCGTCGGCGGCCGCGGGGAAGACCGCGGCGGTCCGGTCGGGAGCGAAGGCCGCACCGACGGGCACGCTGTAGAGCTCCACGCCGTCGAGCGCATAGTCCGTGACGTTATGCGTCAGAGCCACCGTCACCTGCGCCATGCAGCGCCGCAGCGTGATGACAGGGACATTGGCGCCCGAGTCGCCCACCTGCACCTGTCCGTTGACGAGCACGCGCACCCCGGCGAGCGTCCCGGCATAGGGAACCTCCTCGAACGAGGTCACGGGCGAGGTGAAGAGCAGCACCTCGCGGAAGGCCGCAAGGTCGGGGACGGTCTCAGTCGAGAGCCCCGAGGCGGGGCCGCCCGCCACGACGCCGATGGTGTAGCCGTCGCCGCTGTTGAGCCGCACTTCGAGCGGACGTCCCGCCGCGAGCGCATCGACCTTTCGGCATTGCACGGCCTTGCCCGCGGCGTCGAACTGGAACACCCACACGTTCGTGAGTTCCGCATCGGCACGCGTGGCGGGGGCTGAGGAGGTCCCAGCGGCGGCGGTTCCGGCGGAACCGGCTGTCCCGGCTGTTCCGGCGGTCCCGCGCTCCGTCGCCGCATCCGCGGCCGGCAGGGCCCCCAGCGTCACGCTGAACAGCTCCCCGGCATCATCGGCCGAAGCGAGGCCGCCGTCCGGAGCAGCGTCCGGCGCAGCGGCGCAGGGCGCAGCGTCCTGCGGCACGATGCCTCGGGGCACGGCACCGCCGGCCGAGGCGCCCCACGCGCCGGGAACGACCTCCACGGGCGCAGCCACGCTCACGCCCGGCAGGCGCACGAGCACCGTCTCGCCGACGCGGCTGCCCGCGGGCGTATCCTCCTTGCTGCAACCCGCGACGCCGCTGCCCACGACGGCAGCCGTCGCCAGCGCAAGCGCCGCGGCGCAGCGCCGCATGCCGAAGCACCCCAATATCTTCTGAAAGCTCGTTATCATATCGCTATATCGTGTATGTTTCATCGTATTGTCTTATCCTCTGACATCGTCGCCCGGCAGGCGCTATTTGTCCTTGACGCACAAGGCGCAGCGCTTGTCCGTCTTCCAATAATAGTAAGTCGTACGGCTGTCCGACGCCTCGACACCGTAGGCGTAACGCGATCCGTTCTGCTGATTACTCCAGTAGGCGCACGGATTCGTCAGGTCGGAAAGCCCCAACGAGTTGCGGTTCGCAAGGATGTATTTCAACTCGTTCAACGACGGCAGGCGCATGCCCTTGCCTGAACAATAGCTCGTGGCTTCGTTGAAATCGATGCGGCTCCGGTGATTCTTGTCCACCCAAACGTCGCCGGCATCGACCCTATCGGCGGGCTTGCCCGCCTGCACGCCGCTCTTGATGGCGGTCCAGCTGCCGGGGTTGTACTCGAAGTTCACCGTACGGGACTCGGTGGAGGTGTTCTCGGGCAGGGTGAGTTGCAGAGCCGTCCCGGCCGAGGCGTTGCCCGAGGCCAGCACGGTGCCGCCCAAGGTGATCCGCACCGGAAGCGTCCCGGAGAACGAGCCGAAGACCGTGAACGTGAAAGTCCGGCTCTTGTAGTCGATGCCCGCCGACGGATCGGGAGCGACCGTGGCCCCCTCGACGAGGATTTCCCACCCCTCGACCGTATTGTCGTGGAAACCTTCCACGGCGGTCAGCTCGACGGTGAAACCGTCGTGACCGACCTCGGCGGGGTCTACGGGAAGCTCCCGAATCGTCAGCTTGACGCGGTAGGCCTCGTTGGCCCACACGTTGTAATCGTTATAAGAGTTCGCTCCCAGATAGACGCGGTAGCTCATGGGGATCAGCGGGGCGCCCTCGCTCTGCTCCATCATGCCCTGCACGTAGGCATAGGTGCAGTAGTCGCCCTGACCCACAGGAGCGTTGACAGCCGTCTTGTCGGCAGGCGTCGTACCAATGCCCGTGCCGCGGCTGTTGGGAGCCAGATACCACAGCATCTCGCACTGCGTGCCGAGACCGTCGCTCAGAACCTCGTAGTCCTTGAAATTACCGGATGCGGCCGCCGGGTAGCGCGTCGAGGCATGCGTAGCGGCCGTCACGCGCCCGTAGCTCCCCGCCGCGGGGACGTTGCGCAGCGAAATGTCCGTAAGCGTCAGCCGCGGCCAGCCCTCCGAGCAGAGGTTGTCGACCGTGAAGTTCACCTTCGAAACAAGACGGTAGAGCGGAATGCGGACCGTCGCGGTCTGGCCCGTTTCGAGCTTCAGATCCTCCCCGCTGTCGCCGCGCATGGGAAGCGTAGAGGAATACTCCTCCGGAAGCGCGCTGCCGCTGGCGGCGTTGACGGGATAGGTCAGCGCAGCGAGGTCCGCGAGCGTCGAACCCGTGGGCAATTCGCTCTCGGAGAACATGCCGGGGACGTTGGCCAAGACGACGATGCGCGCCTTCTCCATCGGTTCGAGGTCGGCCGTCACGCGCACCGTAGCCCCGTCCTGCACCGTGGAGGCCACGTAGCGCCGGGCGGCCAGCGACCCCGCCGCGCCCCCGCTCATGTCGTACTGCAACACCCACAGGTCGGACACAGCCCACTCATCGACGATCGAAGGATTGACAACCCCGCGCGTGGCGGAAGCACCCGCTGCGCAAACAGGGTCGGAGGCCGTTCCCGGAGTCGGCGCGGCCGCACCGTGCGCTCCCGTCGCGTCCTTATCGACCGCATGCAGCGGCCCGTCGGAGGCGAGGCTCAGCGTCACACGGACATCGGAGGCTTCGCCGGGGCACGCCCCGGAAGCACCGCCCGCCGGGGACTCCTTCGAACATCCCCAGAGCACCGACGCTGCGCCCAGCAGCAGCGCAGCCGTGGCAGCACGCAACGGGGCGACCGACGCGGCACGCAGAGCGGCAACCCCAGCCGACGCCGCGCGGCCCGACCCGAGGGCCCGAAGCCCGGAGCGCAACCTGTTTCTCGTTTCTTCGCTTTTCATATATATCGTTCTTTCTTACTTATTTTTTGCTCGTATCTGCATTCCCCCGGCACCTCCGCCCCGCTCAGAGCCCCTTCCAGCAAGGGTGGCGGATATCGGTTATCCTGAAAATCAGCGCCTTGCATCCGATTCAGGCAACCCGGAGCGGAGTTTTTCGCGGTTTTTTATTTTCCGGTCCGCATCAAAAACCAGTTAATAGTCATATTATCAACACTTTAATCACTCCTCATCCGTTTCACCCTTTCTCCCGCAACCCGAGGGTATCGCACGATACCCTCAGGGGTTGCGGAAAGAGCGAGTATGAACCGATGATATCGATCAGGGTCCTAACAGGCATTTAGTTCGGTCGGGCCGTCAATTTTAGTCGTTACGGCAACGGCAACCAGCCGAGCTCCCATAAGGCCGGTTACCCGCTATGTACCACTGCGTCGTCGAGTTCCAATTGATGGTATAATAATACCAGCCACCAGAATCAGGCACCACTTCGCTTGACCAGTAGGCACCCACTTCCGTTTTCGGCCACCCGTCCCACGAGTAACCCGTTAGTTCGTCGCGGGTCGGTATCCCGCCTCGCGAAGCGCACTCGGTGTTACAAGCATGCCAAGTAACGCTCTGTACATCACGCGACTGGGTTCGAGTGTCGATGTCGGTCCACGTTCCCTTGATTCGGTACTGGAATGTCACACTCCGGGTTGACCCCGTTGAGGTGTTTGCAGGGATTTTAAGCGTGGCAGAATAGTTCGAGACCTCCGTATAGTCCGTATTTATAACTAGCTGTGTGCTGCCGCTCATAGCGCGGACCTGGTAGCCGCCCCAGCCCGTAAGCGTCACGGTGTAGGTGCCGCCCGCACCCGGAATGTCCCCCGCGGGCGAGACGCTGGCATTGGTCACGTGCCAGCCCTGCTGCGTGCAGTCAGCGCCGATCTTGGTCCATGTCCCGTTCCAGTTGTATTCGAAGGTCACGGTGCGGGTATCATAGCTGAGCTGACCCGGGATCGTCAGCGAG